>JACKZZ010013647.1_pt1 | contig 18241 bp, 12 predicted proteins | sample 8027871 | NCBI WGS metagenome assembly JACKZZ01 (sample SAMN15724774, study PRJNA655200) | protist metagenome | isolation source: fluorescence activated cell sorting (FACS) single amplified genomes of... | place: USA: West Boothbay Harbor, Gulf of Maine | collected 2000-07-19
TGCTCTTCGGGCTCCACGGGGACGAGGTCAAACGATGAGCCCATCTGCTGGCCGATCAGCCCAGAGGTCAGCGTCAGCACACCGTTCACGACCATGCGGCCGAGCGGGTGCGCCTGGATGACCGCATGCTCCCCATTTTCAGTTATCGCGCCCACCCACTCGTTCTCTTTCACCAAGGACATCCTTGTGAAAGAAAACCAATGCCAATGCCAACGCCAACGCCGAGGACATTGCAACAAACCAATGAAAGACACGTTTCGAGGTAAAACTGGATTTACTTGAAAAGAAGGATTTTTGATCCATTTTCAAAGTATTTCCAACAAAGATCAACTGGCGAGGCGGGCATTGCTTTGCCTGCCCACATTGCTTCCTTTCAAGGTTAGGGGTCCCGTCTTGCAACGTCCGTCGTTGCAGTGCAGGGAAGCTTGGTTGATTGCTTGTGGAGGTGAGCAGGTAGGCAAAGAAGCAAAGAGGTAGAAATGGGTCGCAAGAAGAAGCGCGACCAGACCGTCAAGCCATGGTGCTACTACTGCGACCGTGAGTTTGGCGACGATGCCATGCTCCAGCAGCATCAAAAAGCAAGACATTTCAAATGCCCCACGTGCAATAAGAGGTTTTATAATGCGCCTGGAGTTAGAATCCACATGGACAAAGTGCACCAAGAAAAGCTTGAGCGTGTTCCGAACGCCCTCGAAGGCAGAGATGACCCTTACATTGAAATTAGCGGGATGCAAGGGCTTCCTCCAAACGATGAACACGTAATGAAACGTTTCAAATCCTCGCAGGACACTATGAACAACTCAAGCAGCGGTTCTCTCGGGGGGTTCCGTGCTGGCCAACAGATGCAGCCACACGGACAAGTTCAACGTGTTTCTCCGACGCATATGAACATGCCTCCCATGAACCATGGAATATCTCCAACGCATGGTATGCCCTTTAATCCTGGAATGCCGATGGGTATGCACCACCCTCCAATGGGTATGCCGCCACAGCCGATGGGCATGCCGCCACCATCTATGATGGGGATGCCTCCACAAATGGCCGTAGGAATGCCATCAAACATGCAGTCTCCTCCAGGTATGCACCAAATTATGCCGCCTCCAAGTATGCATCTGCCTCCGGGCATGCAGCCACCTCCAGGTATGCCGCCGGTGCAGGGCATGCAGCCACCTCCAGGTATGCCGCCAGTACAAGGGATGCCTCCGACAGTGTCAAACTCTTCTGCGTTAAAGCAGCAAAGCGTCTACGGCCAGGAAAATGCGGCGCAACTTGCTTCGGGTACACCATCTCTTACAGAGGTAGAAAAGGCCCCGCCTTCAACGGCAGCACAGAGTATCTTGGTAGAACAAAATTTGACATCCAAAGCAGCTCTGCAAGAGGAAAAACCAGCTTATGATCATGATTTGCATGGGCTCGTTTATCGATTTGAAATGATATCCCCCGAAGAACGAAGGGCAATGCAACCAAGGTACAATATCAAGACGGTGTAAGTTTAGGAAAATGAGTTGGTTTTTATTTATCAAAGATAGTAGTGTTGCGTAAATCCCTTTTTTCGAAACAAATAATGATATTTCTAGGGGGAAACGAGGAGAGGACAAGCTGGGTTAATTTTCCATTTTTCCGATGACTTCAAATTCGTGTGGTATTGATAAATGCCATACCATGGTAAGTCGATCCATATCCTTTGTAAAAAAGATCTCGCAAGTTGACACGAACTTTAATTTCTTCACTCCGCTCGGTCTCGGAGGTTCCCATGGGTTCGTTTCTTTTTTTAAAAATTGACAGCATCGAAGAGCTGGGAGCTGGGAGCGCGAATAAAAAAAATTGACATAAAATCTAAATTTTGCAATGTTTTCCGCACAATGCTTTGGACGAACGGCTCCATATCTGCATGAATGTTGTAATAGGGACAAGATCGATAGCCAACTAAACGTCTATTTGAGGATAAGTCGCGTCTCTTTTTTTTTTGCCTCTTACGTTCGAACGCGGGGAAGGGAAGGCCGAAGTAGGACTAATATTGAATGACATATTCCCAGCAAAAAAGGGGCGAGGGCTAACCCTCTGTTCTACAAATTATTCAGCGTTGGTAAAACCAACTTCGTTGTCAATCCTGCCGGGGTGACTGGCAGGACCTCGACGAATAGGCAGCCAAATGATTGACCTTAGCCTAGCTGACAGGTAAGTATGAAATTTCGGAGAAATGTTGAAGTTTATAACATTTTTAAATTCAAATTCAGAATTGGAGAATTTTTTTTTTTTTTTTTTTTTAAAAAAAAAAATTTACTCTCCATTTCAAGCACTGAATCTTCAATCAATGAATCAATGAAGGAATGAATGTCGATGTTGCGCACACATGCTGGCCAAAAACAGAAAAAAGTTTCTCTTAACGTCTCAATGCAATCAAAATTGAATATTGAATAGGGATTACTATGAAGGAAACCTGGCGCCGAGCGGCTTGCGCTGGGGGCGAACACTATATATATATCATAGAAAAATAGGGATAAACAAACAAAATCGTCCTGTCAGAATATGGCTTCTGCGGACTTTGGTCGACGACGTCCTCTTTTCTTCGGTGTAGAGGCGCGCTTTGAGCCATTTGAGGCAATTTCTCCGTCAGCAGCTGACTTTGGTCTGCGGTGATCTACTTTATTATCCACGTAGTAATATTGCTTTCCCGAGTTGCTCTTGCTGGTTCTTGCCGAGATTTGATTGGCTTTTGCTGAGCTGCGTGTTTGTCTAATATTGGTGACTTTCGATAGAGCAGAGATTTCCAGTTTCGGACGAAGCGCGGCCTCAGGTATCTCTGAGAAGAGCGCCGGATTCGCGCGGCGCAAAAATAAATAATGTTTTTCAATGACCCGCTTTTGTGCCTCTTGATCTTGCTCTTGCTTTACTCGTACTTGTTCACTCGAATCACTCGAATCACTCTGCTTGTCGTTGGGAATTTTTGCAGAAACAATAATGGTGTCAGGCGCTTCGCACCTGTCTTTTGATTCAATAACAGAAATTGCGGGACAGGAAGTCGACTTGGCAAGATGTCGATTCCAAACTTTGACCCCTCTTAAGGACCGCTTTACGTCTGCCCTAGTTGCTTTTGTCGTGTCGTTCTTTTTTCTCTTCGTGGCGACGAGCTGTTTCTTGCTCTGTGCAATCTCCTTTTCTACGATCGCAGTGCATTGCTCATCAAAGACACGGAAATCTCTTGCCCAGCATTCTTTTTTCCAGTTGCGAAAGGCTCGCTGGACCGCAATGGCGGCCTTCTCGATCTGTTCACGCTCTTGTTCTTGTAATATGCGGTCTTGACGAATGACGTGGTCCCACACGAGGGTTGGGACTTGCATCTCTATACGGTTGCTTAGAGCTCGAACTCGTGCTTGGTCAACAGAGTCTTTATGGCGATAGAGACTCTGGTTGTAATGATCAATAGCCTGAAGCGCTTTTGCCTCACGATTTGCACGCGTGGCGCTGCCTAAAATACCAGAAGTTTTTTCCAAAACCGAATGTTGGAATGCGCGACGCTGCTCTTCTCGCGCGCGGCGTTGTGCAGCTCGCCTCTCTTCACGCAAAGTCTGTTCGTCTTTCGGAAAAATTGTCGTGAGACGATCGGTAAGGTATTTATGTAACCCTTTGGCTTCATGCTCGTTTCTGCAGAGCGTGCGATCTGCAACCAAATACTCGACATCCTTCTTTGTAGAATATTGCAGCATCTCGTGCCGTACGTTTTTTGCAAAGATGCGACGTGCCTTGTCCTGGTCACGCATATCTTGAATTTGACGCTGGGCCTTTAGCAAAATGCGCTGTCCAGCAGGCATCTTGGAATGGCCTTTATTGTTGTTGATCATCACAATTTGCCATAGTGTAGAGGGATCGAATGTGCCGCTGGTGTTAGAGCTATCTCCTGGGTTCAGAGAAGCTCCTGACAGGCTCGGCGAGCCTGGGCTCGTTGCACTTGGAGATCTGTTCTCCGCAGCCGCAACATTTGTTGCTTCGAGCGTATTTTGGGGACTTGCTGGCCCGTTGTTAGACGGAAGCTTGCTCAGATTGATAGAATCGTCCCGCAAGGAGCAAGACAAAAGGTGGCCATCAAATTCCAACGCAGTGCTGTCCATATTATGCAATAAAGCAGGCTCTCCGTCTGCATTAATATTTTCTATGCGCGAGCTGCCAATTGCTTTCCACCTCGCTGTAAAGAGTGCCCCTTTATCGTTTGCAACAGGGCACACTCGTAAAGATCGTTTGGCAAGAAGAAATTTGGTGCCAACTACAACTCGAGTGCTCAGGGCTAGGCCAACGCGGTCCCCAAACCGTACTGGTGCCGTGCTACTAATATCTTCAAGATTAAGCAGCGTCAAGTGCATGGCATTTTGAAGCTGAATGCATTGATCTCTCTCGGGCGTGACACCGAAATAGCGTTTGGTTCCTCGATTTTTCAGTGCGATCTTGGCACCGAAATAAACCTTTTCGCTTTTGCCCGAAGATTTGCGCGCGTCGTTACCATCAATTAAAACAGCATTGATATTGATGTGTCCTCCACGACGCTTACGGTCAACCTCAACGCGTGTGTACTGCTCTGTTCGTACAACATTCATTAAAGGGTGTCCCCAGTTAACACGCTTCACTCTTTGGGACGACTCTAGCGCACGCGAATACACTTTGCTTCGATCGCGAAGCAAGCCATACTCGTCGGTACTTCCATAATCACTTTGGACAAGACCTTCATTCGCCCGATCCGCTGCAGCTTGCAAGTCTGCAGCGTTCATTTTGCAAGGCTTTGTTTGCTTGAAACTTTCAAGTGCAGACGCCAACTGAGCTTCTTCGCTCAACGCGAGGGATTCGCGCTCCAGCGTTCCCATTGTTATAATTCAATATTAAACAGAGAGAAGCGATAGTGATTCAACTCATGCAAATGCGCTTTTCCAAGTCGCTTGGATTGGACCGTGCGGCCCCTAAGGGAAGTGGCTGCCCCTTGCCACCCGCCTTGACGATGCAAGACGAAAACTTTCTTTCTTTCCTTCCCGCACTTGCTTTCCGAGAGCGGACAAGTGAACACCCTTTTCAGATTAAAGAGGGTCGGCTTCCTTGGCCTACCGATACTGCACAAAACGCGCCAAAAAACTTCTGCCTGCCTGCCTGCCTGCCTGCCTGCCTGCCTGCCTGCCTGTCACCTGGCACACCGCACGTCCTCCCTCCTTCCGCACGCCAAACCTCTGAAGACATGTTTCCCAGTTTTTCATCTTTTCGTTTTCGTCTGCTACCAGATGCGAAAGTTTTGACTTTTGACCTAACTAAACTAACCTAACTGAACCTAACCTATTTTGTTTTTTGTTGTTGTTTGAGAGTCTTTGAGTGATAAAAAATTCTTTGAATGACAACCCGGGATTCTTTGACAGTGGCCCTTGGGTTTCGGATTTGCATTTGTTTTGCATTTGGTTGAGAAAAATAGGAGACCGACCAATGCGGACAAAATTGGTGTCTTTAATGTGAGTGAAAGCTACTGAAGCGCACTCATTTGACCCAAATTTGTTTTAAGCTGTGGACATCGTGTCCGAGGCTCCTACAGAGCAGAAAAGACTTTGTGGTCAGTCATCAAAAAGGAAAGACAAAGATAAATTTCATTTTCTTTTGTCGGAGGGAAAAGTAAGTTTAGATTGGTCCGTCCTCCAGAAACCAGGAAAAAGCACAAAACCTGCAAAAGCTTCTGATGATTCACTTGAAATCTACAAACCCAAAAACCTTTCGCATCCTCAAATGTAGGTTTTGCAGGGAATTGAATACACTCTCGTAGTAAATAGTTTTGGCTTACAGAATTGTAGAAAATGCAGAAAAAAAAGGAGAAAATGTAGTTTTTTTTTAAAACGAAAAGAGTCAGTCACGGTGTCCGAGTCGAAAGCCAAACAAGCCAAGTTCTTGGCGAAAGGTCATCAGACGGCGGGTGTGGTTGCTTGATATCCAGCACGTGCTGGCCTTTGCCACGTCTGAAATGAGTTTCGTCTACGAGCAAGTTGGCAAACCAGAAGTAAAATATACAGGCGGCTGTCAATGGTGTGGAAAAAAGGGGGTGCGCGCTGGCATCATCGGATTCAGTGTTGTAAGCCTCATCCTTCTTTTTTCCTTTTTCAACAATACTAGTGAGTGGAAAGCGTCCATCCCTACGAGCAACAATCGCGACTCAATGAGCGTGTGGAACTATGCTCGGATTCGCGACCCAAGCATTCCCAGAGTCAAGGTGTGCCTGACAAGTGCACTGCACCAGCCCCAAAAGAACTCTATGTTCATTCGGAACTATCTTTCTCGATTTGGTGGCGAGCTCGAGTTTTATGTAGAGCAAGAGTTGCTAGATAATCTTGAGGTTTATTACTCCACCGGGCAACTTGACCGCTCGGAATTTTCCCCTAAGGTTTTTTCTTACCAAGGCCGAAACGAGTGTCCTCCAACGTGGCCAATATTGCACACGGTTCCCCGACGCCTCGTGTTGGGCGTCAAAGACCAAGACTTTGGAGGTGTAAAAGCATCCACTGGAGACGAGCATTGTAGATATTTGGTGAAAGCAGAAGACTCGTCTGCTCGGACGGCTTTTCGGCAGTACTTTACTAGCGAGTTCAAAGATGAGACTACATGGCTAGCGCTCGGTCCGCGTTTTGAATGGGCTCCCGTCGAGCCCCACGAGATTAAGCCGCTATCGCAGCGTGAACACACTTTCTCATTTCAAGGCTCCATTACCTCCGATTCTAGATCCAAGCTTGTAGAAGAGTTTACAAAGGTCAGGACCATCAAAACCCACCCCTGGATTAAGAAAGGAGTTCTAAAATTTTCCTCGAAATATTCAAAATATATCGTAGTGGATAGGGATCATCAAAAGGAGAAAAAGGAAACAAAAAACCTAATAGTTCGACCAAACTATGTCGCGCCTCAAACTTATCGTGCAACTATGTTGGATACGGTCTTTGCATTCATTCCGTCAGGCATGAGCTCTGAAAGCTTTCGCCTTTACGAAGCGATAGACGCCGGCGCCATCCCTGTCTTCGCTCTCGATTCTTCGTATACACATGTTCGTTGCAAGGACTCGTTTGAGCCGTTCTTCAGATCTGGTGCGCCTTTTATCACCTTGACGGAATGGAAGAAAGCTCCCAGAATATTGGGCAAATTGTTACACGACAAAGCCGCTTTGGATAAAATGCAGCGGGATCTTTTCGAGTGGCGTGCCAGCTTTTACAACAACCAGTCCATAGCCGTCGACTGCGAGGTCATGACTTACTTTGAAAAGTACCGGAATGATGGGCGCGTGCCAGTCGATTTGGATCGTTTTTGCGCTCCCCGTCCGTTGCCACCGTTTCCAATTGCATGATTTGTGCTAGGCTGGTAGTACTAGTAGTACTGCCAGTCAGTTGCAGTAATATATGATATTAGAAGATAATTTCACACAAGTTTGAACTTTGCCAGTGGGCGCAATTCTTCATCTGGACCGCCGCCGCCATGACAACGTTGAACGTTGAACGTTGAACACCCGGGCCTGAGCTGCCAATCATGATCATGATACTATGGTAGTAGTAAAAGGATCTTGAATGCACAGTGTCCAAACTGTGCATCTTTTTGATGAATCTCAGTGAGAACCCCACATGGCATGGTAATCCGTTGTGATGACCGAGCGACGAACATCGACGATATAGTGACATGTCCACTGGCACATGATGTGGTTCAAGGATTTGGAATTTTGATTCGCGGGCCCGTGACGCTCGCCCCCCGGGCATGTATCGCTCGGCGCTCATCATCATGTGCAAGTTCTATGCGGCGTGCCGCGCGTGGCAAATTGCACTGGCAATATTTCTGAATCTCATGAGTCAGATTCTCGGAGCCACTGACCGTGACTGACGGCCGAGGCAGTTTTCAAGAGCCGCATTTCAAGAAAGGAGGTCTCAATGAATGGACATTTGAAACAATCATAATGAATGACGATAAACCAGTTTTCCTTCTTTAACTAATTATTTTTCAACGATAAAGGAAAGCTAAATGTATATCATTATACAAACGAAAAATATCTTCATGCGGACATGAGAGAAGACAATTATCTCCTCGTCGATGGGAAAAAAGTGTGTCGAAAAATTCTCGCTCATCATGCCGGGGTACAAAAGATGGTAGTGCTCTCTTTTCCTTCTTGCGTTTTGCACACAAGTGCCAACAAGTGCCGGAAAAATTGGGGAAGAATATCAAGAGTTATGATTTCGAAGGTACGCTGCGCTTTAGGAGAGCTTCACCAAAGTCTTCCCGGCTCATTACACGGTTTGTGTCTCATTGAAAACTTCCAAGCCAATATTGAATTGCAGCTTGTTTCTTAAAAGCAAGAGTCATGCATGCCCGCGCAAAAATTAATGATGATGACCTGCTGCCAAAACACATGGTAATATTGTACCAAAAACAAATGCCAGAAGGTGTGGCTTTTGCAAGTCGCCCTTGCTACCCTTTGGCAACTCTTGAAATGCATGCACTAGCGCAACATAGAGAAACGAACCAGCCGAAAATAAGAGGACCCCTCCGACTGAAGTATTGTTCATCGAGCCAAGGCCCAATAGGGACGGGTGCAAGAGCGTAAAAACAATCACCGCACCAACAGGAGCCGCACTAGAAAAAAGAAAGAGACTTTGTCGAATGCCGGATAGATTTTGACGGGAGCTGCGCAAAAATACAGTGAGTGCAAACGCAGCCGGCATCTTGTGCATCATGATCGCAAAAAATACCACAAATTGGACATGACCTTTTGACTGTGCGGCTTGGGCGGCGCCTAGTGCAAATCCGTCGGCAGCTGCGTGGACAAGTAAGCCGACAGTTACAGTTGCTCGTCGTTTAACCCGTTGGGGGTGATTTGCATCGTCGAACTTGCTACCGTGACCAGATACAATTGCTTGATGTGCGCGCTCTTCCCTATCTGAGGTTAGCTTTATTGCTTCTGAATCGCTTGCATCTTCGGTGCCACTTAAGCCAAGATCACTCAAATCATCTGCGCTAGGAAAAGATCCCATCATATTTGAATTTTGTGGAACCGTCCGGTGTTGCTGCCTCATATCATCGTGCTTGTGCCCATGTCCATGCCCGTGCAAATGAGCACCTTGTCCCGCGCAACCTGCATTTTCGATAAGCATCATTGTTAAAAAGCCAAAAATTAGAGCAATGCCTACAATAGATTCCTTGCCTAAGTAGTGGCGTACGGTAGTATCCGGAGAATCGTGGACAATATGGTCGTCAGTGCGGTGCGACGAGTACAACTCGTGCAGCCCTTCTGGCAAAATTACAGCCAATCTATTCATTTGGTGTTAGGTCGTCGTCAATTATCACATATCAAGGTGATCCACATATCAAGGTGATCCACAAATTATCGAGTGATTGCGAATCTTATTATGGCCAATAATCATCCCTTTCTACAACTTACGCTGTCCCTGTCATTAAACCGGTCGCAAGAGCATTGGAAAGATCCAGCTGCTTTTGAGAAAGCGTGAGATAGAGAGGCAGCATCCCAGCAGCGAAAGCGCCTATCAGCATCGCGAAACAAAGTATTCCCAGCCCAGCTATAGATTCCCACAGCGATCGCTCTGGCGCGCTTGCAACGATATTCGCGTGTTCGGCATGCGCGAGTTCGAGCATGCCGATCACACAAAGCCAACCCGGGTCGAACCGGCCCATGCTACGTCTTGGAGCGAGCGCCGAATACGGCGACCAAACAGGATCCGAACAAATCGAAATATGTGACAAGCGAGAATGCCACAAAAGTGCAGGAGCCCTGCCCCGGGCTACTCTCTCTCACCTTTGTTGCTTGGCCTGGCCTCCTTCAATGAGAGGAACTGGCGAAGGAAAGGAAAAAAAAAAGGGATTGACTAGGAAAATTGTTTTTTACTGATTTAGTTGTGATTTAGTAATTGTTTTCACTGATTTAGTAATTCGTTTTACTGATTTAGGGATTGACTAGGAAAATTGTAGGAATGTTTTTTACTGATTTAGTTGTGATTTAGTAATTGTTTTCACTGCTTTAGTAATTTGTTTTTCTGATTTTTTAGTAATTCTTTTTGTTGTTGTTTTGGAACCCTCAGCGTTCGATTCGATTAATACCATCAATCGGAGAACGACGCTGCGCTCCGCTGTGCTGCGCGGCGGGCCCTTGAAGAGAAGAGGGCGCCCATAGTGTGTGACAGGACAGGGGGTGCAAAGTTGTTCAGAGCGTTTCGAACTTTGACTCCGGCTCGGGTAAGCGGGTTAAGCGGGAGAAGCGAGATCGGGACTTATCCGCCCCCCGACGTTTCAATTTCCCGTCTCTTCTCTCTATCTGTGTGTGTGTGTGTGTGTTTCAGTGTTGACATATACTTTAGAGAGGCCCCATTGTCGTTTGAAAAGGTTTTAATTCCATGAGTGAGCACAACTTTACTGCGGAAGACGCGAATGATGAACTACCATTCTTTAGAGGCGAAAATGAAGCCCGAAACAATCCTGAATCTACGAACCAAGTGCCAGAGCCTTGCGACTGCGAGTGCAGAAGAGGTTGCTGGTGCTGCTGTTTTAATACGGTGCCTAGCGATGACCGACACAGGACAAGTGCTCGAGGATTTTTGCCACAACTTGGCAGTTGGAGCTCACAAACTCCGGTCACCAGGAATACTAGCTGCTGCTCCTGTACCGCCAACCGGCGAATTCAGTTGGAAAATGCAATTATCAAATATACCAACGTAGCACTTCTTACGTTTGCAATAGTTATGACATGCATTTATATATTTGCACTGGCCCATGTCTATTCCTTGGATGTCCTTGGGTTCGTTCCTGTTCCCGGTATCTCAATTGCCCTTTTTGGACCAATTTGCTCCAACATCCTATGCGTTGTCCTTTTCGCCACATTACTCGTCAGGCGGCGACGTCTGCTGAAAGCAGACGAAACAGAGAAGATTCACGCTTTGATTATGACTCAGATAGCCTTCTGTACGAGTCTCAATATGGGATTGGTCATTTTTTCGTTATACATCATGTTCAGCCTGAATACTACTTTAGATAAAATTTCCACGTCAGGCTCAACAACAATCGACCCCAAATTTAGTCCACTTAATGATTTGACGCTAGCCGTTTTTCAGTCGTGCTGCTTCGAACGTGGATGGGTCCCGTTTCCGATAGAAAGCTGCAGTGAGCCAAATGTAACTCTACGCTGCCCATATGTTTCCGCAAATTTAACCACGACGTGCGACTGTTACCTCTCGGGCGAAGGCTTTTCGGCCCTGCTTCATACAATGACCAATTCGTACTGCGAGAGATTCAGTGCCTCTACAGAGAGTGATGATTCAATAATCACACCGCCAATATACGGGGGTTGCGGCCAAATTCCTGGTAAACCTTTCTTAGGCGGTCCATCTATTTTTCAGCAGCAGTTATCCATTGTATTTCATCGTACAACACATGGTACTTATATCGTTCTCGCGACTATATTTGGCTTGTATTTGCTTCTTGTTTTCACTAGCTATCCTTTGCAACTCTCACGCTATTTGGATCGAAGAGCGTCTCGAAGGCGTCGTGAAGCAAGGCGCAGGAAGCTGATTCAAGATAGGGTTACTTCAACAAGCGCAGTTAATTCAGGATCAAATCTGGTTGCATCTTTCAAGGCAAGCTCTCGGCGCTTCATACTTGGCAAAAACAAGACGCCGCCGCAAGAGATTGAGATGCAGGCCATCGTGTCTTCTCAGAATTCTGTTCTTGGAACTTCCGAAACAGACCGCTCGGTGCAGCCGCGGTCTCCTGCAAAGACACAGTCCGAAATCATGGCTGCCGATATAACCTGGGCTTGACTTGTATGTAAACGCAGTAACAATATTTATTTACAGGATCCCAAGGACTTAGATATTAGTGAAGCAAAAAGCCAAAAGTACTGCCTACTTGTACTTGGCAAGCAGATATTCTACAAGTTGCATCTCCTTCCCGGAAAAATGGTCCAACATATTATCTACCTCTCCAATTTTGGTGGGATCGTTCTGCTGAAATACTTCGACAAGCCGTTCGCGATAGTCACCGCGCGTAAGCCCATGCTCGTCGCGATGGACTGCACGTGACGGTGCCGTATTGCCTGCGATGATGCTGGCGGCGGAAGGACCATCTTTTGCAGAAGACCACGTTGCTGCAGCGGCAGCCGCCGCAGCAGCACTCTCATCAGTGTCACTACTCTGCATGCCACTGCCGAAACGAGCTTTGCTGAAACGCCGATCTTTTTGAAGTCTTGCAATCGATTCGTACTGCTGCCGGGTACGGAGTAGGAAGCGTTCTTCGTTCCCTTTGTATCGACTGAGTAAAATGTCTACTTTTGCCAACTTGTTTGGGTCGTGTTCAAGGAAAATTGCGCTCAATCGCTTACGGTAATACTCCCGTCGCGCACTATCGCTATCATGGTGGACATGTTGCTGACGATAAGCTTCACGAGAAGCGTCTTGCATTGAAGAATGCTGGTATCGAGGTTCTGGCCTGAATACAGACGTAGGGGAGCTTCCATCCGTAAAGCCATGAAGCACGCCAGATACGACCCCTTCTTGGTGGCCTTCCGATCCAACATCTTCTTTAATCCAGCACTGAAAGGTCTCCGCGATAAATGTGAAGCCTTTGCAGCGAGAATTGATGGCGCACGAGGAGCAGCAGGCATGATATGTTGATGTCCGGAGTGGTTCAATATCATGTCCTACAATCTGCACAGAATGCTTAATATCAAACTTTTTACCTGCACACATATTAGCCGTTACCGGCATTGCTCGTAATGGTGTCGGCATCGGCATCGGCATCGGCATCGGCTGGTCCTTTATGATTCCATCTCTTTCAAAGTCGTGTTGCAGCCCTTCAGTTGGGTGGGTGCTCATGCCGGCAACAAAGTGATCCAGATCCTGTCTTGTTTCAGGACGACCTTTGTTTCCTTCGCTAGCAAAATCCATTATCGACACAGATTCATCACGCTTTTGATTTCGCCCCGTACTGTGAGAAAAGGAGTCCTTCGAATTGTGAAAGGCGTGAATGTCGTCATCATCGCTGGCGTGGCTGTGTTCGTGATGATGCTGATTATGAGCTGCAAGGTCTGCGGAAATGCTTGAAATAGGCCGATCACCTCTCAATATGGATTCGATACCATTTACTTCCGCAGCACCGCAATTATCGCAACGGCGTGCATGTGCAGAATTGAGGTACCCGCACACAGAACACTTCCAGGGGGATCGGTCTTTTCTGTCCATCCCGAGCTCGGCGTCGGAAAATGGCTTGGGCAACCCGTTGGGGGGGAAGAGAGACTGCACGGCACGCTTACTGAATGTTTGACGATCCCGAAAATCTTGATATAGCGACCGCTTGCAGATGGCTTTCTCTGCACGGGAGTCGGTGTCCTCGCTTTGAAAATGGCCCGGCGCTTGAGGCGGAAGAGGTGCCGTCTCATCAAAGAGAACATCAAAAGATCCTAGATCAATGCCATCCAGCCAAGAGCGCTGTTCGTGCCCATCCTCATCCTCATCCTCATCTTTGTCTTTTGACAGCAGGCCTAGCTGGCGAGAGGCCAGCATTTGTTCAGAGACTTTCAGCGCGCGAACGCCAAGTGCGTCCACGGCTTTTCTTTGGCATTTTAGCCCGTCTTCGTTCATACCTGCGCCGCCTCCATTGCTGCTGCTTTGAGGGCCGCCGCAGTCTGGGGAAGCGTCCAAAAGCCACACGTTCCAGTTGCCATCGATCAAATAGTCAAAACAAAGCTGTTGTGTGCTCCAAACGCGAGCGACATGTTCGTGTTCGCGACGCAAAGCGCGCAGCGTAAAAAGCATTAGCCGCTTAAGATAGGGTCGCAAGATAAGATCCGTGTAATGCGACATTTCAGTGCTCTTAGGGTAGGCTGCGCGAAGATAAGCTTGGAAATCATCCATGCATCCAAACGCTTCGCTGTTGCGCGAGGGAAATTCGGGGTGCAGTTCTTGTCGACTTGTAATATTTGCAAAGTATCCGGCTTCATAATCAGACATACTGCTACCTCTTCGATGCCTCTTCCGCGCGTTCTTCACATGTGCATCGGGGGTACGCGTCGCGTGCCGGTCCAAACTTCGCATAATGACGCCATCATGGTAAAGAGCAATTAGAGGAGATGAAGATACCACAAAAGCCCAGGTGCGAAGCGTAAATTTCTTGCCTTCCCATAAAAGTGGGTTGGACTTGTAGGGCTGAATCACAAGCCCTTCCATGTCATGACCACGCTTGCGAATCGTTTTGATGCTTTTTAAGGGGTTCGACGAAACAGCCGGGACGGTGACAATATTGGAAGTTGTTGATTTTGGCAGCTCCGAAGGCATCTTTTGGTGTTTTACGACAAAAAGAGGCGGTCCATTCGTCCTGAGGGCTCCAAGACCTTGTTCGGCGCGAAGACTTTTTTCCAGGACGCCCAATTCAGTTGCGTGGTTTACAATATACGTGCTTGGCACGAAATCACTGTACATGGGGCAGTCGTGGAAACGGTGCAGTCGTACATCTAGCCACCGGAGGCGCTGATCAAGAACGTCCTTTCTTCCCAAATGACCCACCCATTGACCATCACCGTGGCAAAGAACGATAACGCCGCCTGGATCTCGAATTCGAGCGATTGCGGACCGCACCGCTGACCCTTCACACTCAAGCCCAGGAGCAACTAGCCACATCAAGTCGGGGTCGACAAGCCCATCGGCAGAACCGCGCTTTGAATAACCAAGGCGGCGAAGCGAAGCGTCCATTAAGCCAGCTGCGCTCTCTGTGTATAATTCGCGACTTGCATCATTCTTGCTTGGGTTAATTCGTTCGTGTCTGCGGCGGCGACCTCGAAGCAACCCGTCATTGCCATCGTTTAGCTCTTCAGTCAATACAACAAAAGTGCGCTGGGAACGAAAGTTGTCAATCAATGATTTCTTTTTCTGGGCAAAGGCTTTGCTTACTGCGCTAGCTCTGCGCTTATTGTTTGACCTCGTTTCTTCTTGGTCGGTAGGGACCGATGCTCGCTTTTGCCTTGTGCCACTACCCCCTCCAGATTCGTCAATTGTTTCGCCACCATCGACTTCCTCTTCTTCTTCCCCATCTATCCCTAATTCGTCTTCATCTCTACCTTTATCATCGTCTAAAAGACGCGCGCCTTTTGATTGTTCAAATTGCTCAAATTCATCAGAAAACGAAGCAGCACTTGCTTCGCGTTCACGGCGTTCTTTGGCATCTCGAGCAGAGTTTTGAACATTCAGGACAGCTTGGGCTTGAGCATCTATTCGGGCTTTAGTCTGACTAGTCAGAGAAACTGTGGCGTACCCATTTGAGTTGACAAAGGTCACCGTGCCAGAGCCGTCGTAGCCGCTGCCAAAAATTCCGCCGAGCCCTATTGTATACATTACGAGCGCCATTGCTCGCAGAGCCAAACTAATAGACCACCAAACCGCAGCAAACATGAATATCAGAGTGAGTGCAGCAGCCACTCTCCGGTTGCGCCGTTTCCTCAGCACCCCATTCCGCCTGGAAAGGGACACGCGCCGACGAACCTCCTTGTTCGCAGCGGCAGCCCAAGGCTTGACCGCCGTCACGCCCGATCGAGCGGCGCCCACAGCGAGCGTCGCCAAGCCCGCGAGGGCTTTTGCTGCCCGGGCCGGACTGGCGCCGCTCAGGTCGGCCACCGCATCGCTACCCTCTGGCATCACCTTGTTGGTACAAGCGCCCCGCGCCGCCGCTATCACTCGGCCGCGCTCAACCCCTCCTCCTCTCTCTCTCTCTCCCTCTCTCTTCTCTCTCCTTCATCTTCATCGGCTCCAAAATCCTTTTTTTTTATTTTTTTTATTTTTTCCTTCAAGTTCCACGCACGCATTTTGTCTTTGATCCGACTCGGACCGCTCGAGGCCGCTTGATGACTCCGAGTCCATAAATAAGTGAACCGACGAATCGTGCTTCGCATGTGATTGCAAATGGATTATTACCAGAAAGTCTTAAAAACACAGATGAAATCAATACAAGTGATACAAACATTGCACAAAATTGCTGATATGGATCCAATGAGTTGCTTGATAAACGGAGAACGTAAGAAAGGCACGCACATCGGCAATAAAAAATTTGATGACTCCATAAATAAGTGAACCGACGAATCGTGCTACGCATGTGATTGCAAATGGATTATTATTACCAGAAAGTCTTAAAAACACAGATGAAATCAAAACAAGTGATACAAACATTGCACAAAATGCTGATATGGATCCAATGAGTTGCTTGATAAACGGAGAACGTAAGAAAGGCACGCACATCGGTAACTAATTTTGAAACGGACCTTGATTTGACGGACATTCGTAATTATTCATGGCTCTCATCTATCATTTTGAATGGCTTCCCTTGGTTGATAAATTGGATTGAATCTTACTTCAAGTGCAATGTAAAGTATTCATAATTTTTTTAAAGGAATACGGTAGGAACCATACCGCCTTTTGAAGGGTCACAGTTCGACTTTGGTTTTCTTAATCCGTGGCTCCAACAATTCGGTTATCCAGTTCTCCACTTGATCTTCCAGAAGATCAAGGGGCAACGGCCCACCATTGATGATAATGTCATGGAAAGCCTTGATGTCAAAGTGTTCTCCAAGAGAAGTTTCGGCCTTGCGCCTCATGCGCCATATCGCAACTTCACCTATTTTGTAAGCGCATGCCTGTCCAGGCCATGCCTCGTATCGATAACATTCAGCTTCAACCTCGTGGCGATGCATCCCGGTCTTTTCCATCATGTAGTCAATGGCCTTGTCTACCGACCAGCCTTGATGATGAATGCCAGTATCAACGACGAGTCGCACGGCCCGCATGCATTCCATCGAGAGCCTTCCAAATAACTTGAGCGGGTCATTCTTGTAGATTCCCATTTCTTCTCCAAGAGCCTCACAATACAATGCCCATCCTTCGAGGTATGCCGCGTACAGTTGCCGCCGTGCAGGACAAAACTCATAGCGCCGGTCTTCAAGAAAGCGAACAAAATCAGGGATTGTGGTGTTTTCCAAGGCTAGCGCACACTGGTGATGGTGTCCAGGAATCGCTTCATGAAGTGCAAGCGCTTCCATTTCATATTTTGGCCGTTCTTTGATGTTGGACACGTTGACGTAAAAGCGACCGGGGCGTGTTCCGTCTGGCGTCCCAGCAAGGTAATACGCCGCTGGGCCGGACACGGCGTCTTTGGAGACAATCTCGAGCTTAGATTTCGGAAAGCAATTGAAAAACCGAGGCAGCTCTTTCTCAATACTGGCACACAGACTTTTATAGCCGTCCAGCAACTCGGCGGCAGTATCGTAACAATGCGATTTATCCGTTCGGACCGTTTCCACAAATGCTGCGAATGTTTTTTTAAAGTCACCTGGGTCAGCAGAATATCCCAAAGGCTCAAGGACATCGCGGCGGTACCTTTCCTCTATCCGAGCAACTTGCTCGAGTCCGATTTTGTGAATTTCATCTGCCGTCATTCTTGTTGTTGTATGATAGCGCAGACAGAGTGAATAAACTTCAGAGCCCTGTGGCAAGCCCGTGCATCCAGCCTGATCCCTGGCATGTAGCGCGTAAGACTCTCGCAGATACTTTTCTACGCTGAAACACGCGCGCTCCCATTCCTCGACTAAACTGGCATCGCTCAAGTCATTGAGTGGTTTTTGCTTGACGACGTCGTTAATTTGTTCACTTGTTTTTCGAAGCATAGCCTTGCTCGCGACGAAACCTTTCTCAACACCAGCCTTTAAAAGCTCAATATACTGTTTACATTGATCAGGGAATGCCTTGACGCGATCGAGCAATTTCTCGGCTCCTGCTTCGCCGGCCTCGATCCATTCTAACATTTCGATAAAGTTATTTACGACGCCGCCGTATCCAATGCTGTTCACTGGTGCGAGGTGGCACCTTAGCGCAAGAGCTTGTTGTTCCATCTGAATATTATCAATGAACATTTTGAGATACATGCGCTCTTTACTGGAAAGCTCTTCTTCAGGCTCAACCTGCAGCGCCTGCGCGCGCAGCAGCATGGCACCATTATGTTGGTGGCGCCGTTCGAAGGAAGCGGGCGAGAGGTCCTGCAGTTGACCGTCAAACCTGTGGTCTCCAGCCTGTGACGCGAATTCGGGATTGTCTCGTAGCTGGTGCTCAAAATCATCCTTCAGTAGTGCGGCGAGGGCTGCCGACCTCATCCTTGCCTTTCCCTCTCCCAATGCAAAGGTTTAATCGTTTTGATTGACTCTCACTCAGTCTTTCGCCTC
>JACKZZ010001145.1_pt1 | contig 18238 bp, 14 predicted proteins | sample 8027871 | NCBI WGS metagenome assembly JACKZZ01 (sample SAMN15724774, study PRJNA655200) | protist metagenome | isolation source: fluorescence activated cell sorting (FACS) single amplified genomes of... | place: USA: West Boothbay Harbor, Gulf of Maine | collected 2000-07-19
AAATGGTTAGATGTATACAATAATCGTAAGGAATTATCTGATGATAGGCCGTTTTATAAGATTCTAGCTGAAGATTTTCCTGTTCCAGACTTTAACACAAATGATTATGAACATGAAGAGATGATGAAATCTTCATGGTATGATGAGTGGACAGATTCAGTAAAAAGCACGATAAAAAATTGAAATTTTTTTTACCTATAGATTGTAAGAATTTTATATAAAGATGAGTGGTATTAACAGATTGAGTGATAATGATTTTGAGATGGTTAGCGATTGCATGAGAGCAATTATAATTGCAGAATGTGAAAATTGGGTGAAAGGGTTTAATGGAGATTCTGGATTTATGTTTTCTCAACATGAAAATATTAATAAGATCAATGATAAAATGCAGTATCAAGGACATTCTGGAGCTTCATTTGGTTGTACAATGAGAATGTGTCAACGTTTCTTGGACAACCCTGATGAGTGGAATGAAGAGGTGAATTTTCACAAAAATAAAAACTCTAGTAACTTGATTTAAAAATTAATTATTTTATTTTGATTCAAAATGTGAATCAATTAAGCGTTGTTGAAGTAAAAATTTATTAAAAAAAATTGAAAAAATTAATAACCTGATATATTATTAGTAATTAGAAGAAAATGGAACGTCAATGTAGAGTAATGGTAGGTGACTTAGAACAAATATTGAACAAGTCAGCTGAAGAAATTTCAACAAAAGAGATATCAGATTTTATTTTTGAAGGTCAAGATAATGTTATAATGAAGACAAATGATAAAAATGGTACTCCAATGTTAATAACTTATGGTCTTAGTTTAAAAGATTTCAATATGACATATGAAGATTGTTATATTTATTTAGAAATTAAATAGAATGTGTTCTTCTCTTGGTAAATTAGCTTAAATTTAAATTAAAGCATTTTTTTTAAGATTATCTAAATATATCTTAGGTGCCTTCTTAAGTGATGTATTGCTAATTAAATTATCAATTTCTTTTTGACTAAATCTATTATTTTTCTTTATGTTGTTAATTTTATTTATTCTTCCAATATTTAGTTTGTTTTCTTTAATAAAATTTTTACCTAAAAAAAATTTGTTTTTTTTTTCGTATCTATCTTTTAATGGTTCTAAAAAAGCCTGTCCACTATAATTAATATTTCTGTTTCTAATTTCTTTATATTTATAGTCATTATAATTAGGATATCTTCTTCTATATGGATTATTGTTGGTAGGTATATTTTTATTAATTTTAATATCATATACTATAGGCTTTCTATAATCTTCTATAGGATAATCAAAATCTTCATTGTTTTTATATTTTTTCAGTGGTGATATCTGTTTTCTTCTATAGAAATTATTTAATTTTTCTTCTCTTGAAATATCATCATTATTATTCCTTTGAGGAAAATTTATTGGTGGTAAATTTCTATTGTTTCTATAAATTGGTTGTTCATATGATGGTTTTGGTTTAAATTGATTTACATAATGTGTTGGTTTAATATTATTAATTGGTTTTGATTTAAATTGATTTACATAATGTGTTGGTTTAATATTATCTATTGGTTTTAAATATTTAGGTGTTACTTTGCTTTCATTATAATACAAAGGTATTTCGTCATCGTTATCATCATCTACTTCTTCAAAAATTTTACTTTTAAAATATTTGTTAGATGGTGAGTTAATAAAGGTTTTGCAGTTGTAAGATATAAAATCTTCTATTTCACTATTTCTTCTTTTAAGATCGATATCTAATAATTCTCTATCGTATCTAGGATTTAGTAAATCTATAATCAAGTTTTTGTATTTTTCAGGTATTGAATATTTATCATATTTTGATTCTTTAATTTTTCTAACTAATTTTGGTAAATTTTCTGCTTCAAATGGATATTTATTTGTAACCATTTTATAAATTAGGCAACCAAGAGCCCAATAATCAACGTTAAAACTATATTTATCTCCTCTTACGATAGCAGGAGACATATAATACGGAGTTCCAATTGAAGATCTAGCAAATACATTATTCTCTAGTAATTTTGAGACACCGAAGTCAGAAATTTTTACATTTTTTTTATCGAAAACCAATATATTTGAAGATTTTATATCTCTATGTATAATGTCATATTTATGGAGACATGATATTGCCTCCTTAACTTGTAGTATAACTCTATCAATAATTTTTTCATTTATCCCTTTATTTTTTTTAAAAGATCTTGAAATAAATGATTCTAAATCACCATGTGGAGCGTATTCTAAAACTAAATACGTATAATTTGAATCTGAATACGTATCTAACATCTTTACTAAGTACGGACAATTAATTTTTTCTGTAATAATTTTACAAATTCTAATTTCGTTAATGAAACTATCTTTAATGTCTTTACTTTTAGCGTAAAATCTTTTAATCGCTACTTTCTGTGAAGTTAAATTATTGATTCCTAGAAAAACTTCAGCGTATGAACCTTTTCCAATCATTTTTAAAATTTTATACTTCATTTAATAGTGGTGATAAAATAATTTTTTTAAAATTTAAATAAAAATTGATTTTAATTGATTTAGAATTTAAACTAGTATATATGTCAAAGAGAGTTTTGTCACCAGTTAATAAAGAACTAAATAACTTTCATAAAATTGTAAATTCTAAAGAATTACCATCTGAATCTATTTTTATTGATATTGATGATGTAAAAACAAAAATAAGAGAATTTAAAATTAATGAAAAGGGATTTTTATCGTTAGTAATAAAATATTTAACAAGATGTGAAAATAGCAACTGGTTGAATGTTTTAGTAAGTGAGAATTTAGAAAATCTAAGAATTAACGACTGTTTAGCTCTAACTAATTATTGTAGAAAAAGAAAAATAAATGATGAATTAAAAATATTAAAATCTAATTTGTTTTTCAGTCTACATTATAAAAATTATCATTTTTCTTCTAAGAGTATTGAATATTTAATAGATAATAATCTAAATGAAATAATTAATAATCTAGATGGTTATTACACATCTATAGACTCAAAATACATTAGTAAAAATAAAAATTTAAAAGAAATTAGTGACGAAAATTATTTATTACTAAAAAACTATAGTAATAGTAGTAGTACTAATCTATTAGTAAATTATTATATAAATAAAATATTTAAAAAATTAAATGGAGATAACGATAAAAAATTAATAGATTCATTTTTTAGTAGAATTAAAGATTCTACTAAAAGATATATTTGTATTGATGGAGGTAATATTTTACATTGTGTTGGAGGTAAGATATCTACCGAAAGTTATAAAATTTTAGACGATTTAATAACTAAATTGAATAAAAATGGATATTCTCCAATATTAGTAATACATAAAAGACATCTAGATACAAATTTTATTAAATGTTCTGATAAGTCAAGAATTAAGTATATAAATAAGTTTACATCAAATAAGGACAATATTTTTGTAACACCTTATAACAAAAATGATGATTATTATATTTTATTAATATCTTTAATTGGCGGATTTAAGATTATTACGAGAGATAATTATGGAGATCATATTAATTATCTTAAAAATGAAAATAAAGACTATTATTATCAAATAGATTATTTGCTAAAAGATAATTTAGTAACTTTTGAACTTTTGGGAAAATTGTCATCAAATTACAATTTTAGTTTTTCTGAAAATATCAATAAATATTATTCAAGCTGTATACAAAAGATAGAAAATGAAATATACATACCAACAGATAAGGATCATTTTGTGAAAATTAATTTATAATTAATAATAAAAATTGATTAATTTTTTTTTTATAAATTATATCATTTCCCATGAACGATTCATGCTATTATGATCCTAATCAATTTACAATATTACAGTTAAATTGTACCAACTGTAATTTAATTGATAATATTAATATTTCTAACTCTATGCAGCCAAATTATATTCAAAAAATTTCAAATACTTTTTTATGTAGACATTGTCTTAATATTGAAGAGAACAGTAAAAATATTAATTTTAGAGTAAATAGAATAGTAAATAAAAACAAAGAAATTCATTCTTCTTTAACAAGAGAATTAAAAAACGTAAAAAATGAATATGTTGAATTGTTGCTAAAAGAAAATAAAGAAAACAAAGAAAAATTCTTATCGATTGAGGAATTTTTAAAGTTCAAAAATAAAAAATTCTTAACAATTGAGGAGTATTTAAATTTTAAAAATAAAGATGATTTTCAAAATAGAATTATAGAATTAGATAAAAATTTACAAAATATTAATGATAGAAAAAAAACAGAAGAAAAGATTCTTAGTATTATTAAAAATGATGTAGGTTGTTTACAAATTAAAATAAATGATAAACTTTTAAGAAAGTCAAAACATATAAGTAAAGTTTATAATAGTCAACAAGATTTTATTAAGGTATTGAGTAACAATATAATAGATATTGAAAAAAAGCAGGAAGAAATAATTAAGTTAATTGATAATAAATAATGATATTTTAGATGAAAATATTATCAAGTTAAAAGCGATTAGGGATGAAATTGATGGTCTCAGAGTTGGAAGGAAGGAGTATAAAGAAATGAAACATTTAAAAAGTAAGCTTATTTTGAATGATAAGGAATATAAAAAACTTAAAACAGATATAAATAATTTCAATGAAGGTATTATTTATATTAAATATTTTATTGGATTGAATATATTATCTATTTTAACTTTTATTATTCATACAGTAATATTTTATAAATAAATTCATTAATATAGTAAAAGTTTAAATTGTGAGGGTCAGGTATAAAAATTGATTTTTTTTTTAATAAGTATTTTTTTAAGTACGAAAAATGGAATGTTTGGTATGCTTAGAAAAGACTGACAATAATTTATGTATATTTGATTGTTGTCATAAAAATTATCATTTAGCTTGTATAAAAGGTGTATCTAAATGTCCTATGTGCAGAAATAAAAAATTATCTTCAAATTCAGAAGATAATGTAAATATTAATAGAATTTTAGTTTGGCATTATAATCAGATTTTACCTGCGACACTTTATAAAAATGCTAAAAATCTAAATTGTGAAATAGTAGTTATTAGTAATTTAAGTGAGAAAAAACCGAATGATTTAGTATATCATTTTAACTGAGTTAGTATTTTATAATGATTATCTAAAAGATCTATATGAATAATTTATTGTATGAGAATAATTATACACAATATGTAGAGCCAAAATATGGTAGATCAAGAAATTTAGTTGATGATAATTCATATACTGAGAATTATCAATCAAAACATTTTTATAGCATAAGTTCAAAGAATAGATTTGATATGACAAATTATCCAGTTTATAGTATTGATCCTGAAGGATGTGACGATGCAGACGATGCATTTAGTATTTTTAATAGTAACAATAAACTTTTTTTAGCTATTCATATTGCAGATCCTACTGAATATATTAGATTGGGTTCAAGTTTATGGAATGATATCGTAGAACGTTCGACAACTAAATATCCTTCAAATAGGAAACCTATACATATGATTCCAGATAAAATTTTGAAGATATCAAGTTTAAAAGGAGATAATCAAATAAAAAAAACAATAACTGTTTTAACAGAAATTGATCAACAAAATTATGTACCAGTTGGTGAAATTAAATTACATTTTAGTAAAATTCTAGTAAAAAAATCAAATGCATATTCATACAAAAATGCTGCAGATAATAAAGATTTTGATGTTTTTAAAATAGGATTAAAAATTAGTCAGTCATTATTAGAGATTAGATCTAGACAAACAAAAGGGGTAAAGTTAAATGAATTATCAATGGCTTATACTAAATTTGAAGATAATAAAGTTTATTTATATCAAGATACAGAAGATGAAAAGTTAATGAAACAAATGATAGCAGAATTTGCAATATTTGCAAATTCTTTTGTTGGTGAATATTTAAGGAAGAATCTTAATATTGGAATATTTAGAACATGTGATGCAAATGAGTGGCTTAATAATGCGAATGATAATATCACAGGTGAAGAAATGATTCAACAAATAATTACTAAAGGGATAACTGCAGATTATTTATCAAATGTAAAATCTCATGATTTAGTCGGAATGGCTGAATATTGTCATTTTACATCTCCAATTAGAAGGTTAGCTGATTGTATATGTCATTATTTATTAAAATATATTTTTAGAAATAAGGATTCTCAAACTGAAAGTTTGATTCCTTTTAATGATAATGAATTAGAAATTTTGTCGTCAAAATGTTTAGAAGTTACTAAAATTGATAAAAAGAATCAATACCTTGATATAAAATTTAGATTACTTCAAGTAATGGATAACATGATACATGAAAATGGTAGTATAATTTTAGAATACTATATAAGTGGTTATAGTGGTTTATTTTTGAATATAATTATTTGTAAAATAAACAATTTTAGGGTTTATATGTCGTATACTTTAAGAGTAAAAAATTATGACAAAGAAATAAATATAGATGAACATAATTTAATAACTTGTACGCACGTTAATTGTTTTACAAAATATGACCAAAATTGTATACCTGAATTAGATAATTATTTGTTATTGTAAATTTAATCTATAAATTTAATTCTAAATATTAAATAAATATTGAAACTATTCACGTATAGGGGAACAATTTACCTATCTAAATGTTTTATAAGAAGTTCATAATTAATAAAATTAAGAAAAGAAAACTTTTTGATTTTTTGGATTCTTTTGATACTGAACCTATTAATGATGAACGAAGTCAAAAAGTAATATCACCTACAACTAATGTTGAAAATAAAAAAGTATATTGTGTAGATAGTTTGGATGAAGATCATGATAATGAAATTAAATATATATTTGATAATATATCTGATATTAGTGATAAAGATAGTGATTTTGAACAAGAATTAATATCTACTGAAACAAATAATTTAAATCTTTGTAAAAAGGATAAATAGATTCATTTTAATGAATCTAAAATTGAGTCAAAAAATGTACTCAAAAAAAAAGAATTTTCCTATTAGTAATCGTTAGTTTATTTTGAAAAGGATTGAAGGTATGAAAAGAAATAAGTTTCAATTTACTTCACCTGAAAAATTTGATAATTAATTATATAAAGAATAGAAATAGATTTATTATACTTATGTTAAAAAAGGTTGTTGAATTAAATAAACATCGAGATTTTGATAGCTCGTCTCCTAGACATGAAGAGTATCAATATTTAAATTTATTAAGTGGTCTACTTACAGATGGAATATTGGAAGAAGGAAGGAATGGTAATACTATTAGAGGTGTAGGATCGACTATGCATTTTTCATTAGAAAATGGAAAGATACCAATATTAACTACTAAAAAAACAGCATGGAAAACTTGTTTAAAAGAATTATTATGGTTTATTGAAGGAAAAATGGATAATAAAATTTTAAATGAACAAGGAGTTCATATTTGGGATGGAAATACTACTCCAGAATTTTTAAAATCTAGAGGGTTATCTCATTATGAACCTGGTGATTTGGGACCAGTATACAGTCATCAATGGAAATTTTTTAATGCTCCTTACAATGGTTGTAATGCTGATTATTCTGATAAAGGCGTCAATCAATTACAAAATGTGATTAATGATCTAAAAAATCCTAAAACTAGATCATCAAGAAGACATGTTATTAGCGCATGGAATCCACAGCAAATAGATGAAGGTGTTTTACCTCCTTGTCATGTATTATTTCAATTTGTAGTAACTGATGGTAATAAGCTTAGTTGTATGTTATATCAAAGATCCAATGATGAATTTTTAGGCGTTCCTTTTAATATTGCATCTTATTCATTTTTAACTCATCTTATAGCTAAGCATTGTGATTTGGAGGCTTATGAATTTATTCATTATGGAGGAGATGTTCATATATATGATGATCATTTGGACCAGGTAAGAGAACAGATAATTAGAGAACCATATGAATTTCCTACAGTAGAAATATTAAGTAAAAGAGAGAATATTGAAGATTATATTTTTGAAGATTTTAAAATTGATAATTATAAAAGTCATGGTCAATTGAAAGGTAAAATGAGAGCTTAATTTTAAATATCTATAAATTAATTTAAATGTATCACCAAAAATATTTAAAATATAAAAAAATATTACGATCTTAAAGAAAAAATTGGAAGTGCACCTTCTCAATACAAAATTTGTAATAATAAAAATTGAATTAAGTATTAGTTCTTCTTTTAATTTTATTTATTATGGCAGGAATATTAAGTTCAATAGATGAATATGGTTTAATTACAAATACAATTTCAAATGGAATGGGTATGTCTTTTCAATCATTATTGTTTGAAAAAATAGATAATTGTATAGATGCTAAAGCTAAAAATATAAATATAATATTCGAAAAAATCGAATTTTATATTTCTTATCGTGGAAAAAAGATAAAAATAATAAAGAATATTTTTGTAGTGTCTGATGATGGTAATGGAATGAATGAAGAAGATGGTACTTTAAAAAGTCTAATTTCATTATTTAATGTAAATAATAAAAAAGATGTTAATGGAATTTACGGTATAGGATCAATTGCAAGTGATTTGGCAATTGTAAATTCAATGAAGGAAATGAATGATATATTTACTATATATCTAACAAAATCAATTGACTGTGAACAAGTTTATGAAATAATAATTCCATGGGAACATATATTTAGTGATAAATCAAATACAACTTGGTCAAATAAAGTTAATGTAAACAATATCTCAAATATTAACAGTAAATTATTTAGTAAATATAATATTAATAAATCAAAAGGCACTATAGTAATTAATTTTTTTGATGATTTTTATATTCAAAATATAAACTTCCAGGAATTAGAATATCATATTAAAAAGTATTATTATACTTCATTAGAAAGTGGGCTAGAAATAAAATTAAAAAGTAATTTGTTAGATTTAGAAGCTAACTTTACTATTAATGCAAAAAATAGTACAGATGTTTTATCAATTAAAAAAATTAAAGAAAATAAAAATTTAGGTTGTTTCGTTGAATCAATAATAGAATGTTATTATAATTCAGACAAAGATAATTATTCCTATAAATTCAAAATATCAAATTATCAATTAGGAAAATCAAAAATTGATATTGATAGTAACATTAGATATATTTATCCATTATCAAATCAAACATTTCCAAGAAATTTAATGTCTGAATTCGATGATGGTGGATGTGTAAAAATAGGTGAATTTAAATTAGAAATATCTTTTGTTAATAAAGAAATAATTTCTGAAGATGAGAGTTTGATGAAAAATGCATTTGGAAAGAGTAGTACTTTAGAATACACTGGTTTATATTTTGAAAGAAATGGAAGAATTTTATCAAAACCAATACCAATATGGAATTTAAGAAATACACAAACAGGAAATTATTGGAGATCAAAATTAGTTTGGAGTAATAATAAAAATTTGGATAATCTAATTAAACCACAATTGAATAAGTCACAATTGAATCCTCAGAATATAGAAAAATCTCTATTTAGAGGAATTTCATTATTTATTAAGGAAATGTATAGTCCATATTTTAAGCAAGTAATTAAAAAAAAGGATAAATGTAGTAATTTATTAATTAAAATATTATTCAATTCAAAACCTGAAATAGAAAAGATTAAAAAAATAAGTACTAAAAATAATTTGAAAGTTAAAAATAATACAGATACTGATAGTGATGATTTAGATGATGAAGATGATGACAATTCTGAAGATGAAAATAATGATGATTATGATAGTAATGATTTTGAAGAGAATCCTATGGATTCTAATGATAATAAGGATAAATTTGAGAATAAAGATTGTAAAGACATTCATGAAGTGATAGGATTTAATAATCAAAAAAGCAATTTTAATAGAAGGAAAAATTTTTCAAATAGTCAGGTAATAAATGCTTTAAAAAATCAAAGAAATCGTTGTGCAGTTTTAGATATTGAGTTTGATGATTTTTTAAATCCATATGACAAAGATCATAAAGACAATGATTCATCTAATAATGATGATTCTAATTTACAATTGTTATCTATGATTGCTCATCGTCATAAAACATTAGAAAATCAAACCAAGAATAACCTTAACAATAAAAAGATGATTGATAATAAGGGATTATTTATTGCAAATACTATTAATTCATTATCAAGATCTTCTCATTTCAAGAAATTATTAAAAAATGGTAAAATAAGTTTTAAGGCAAATGAATATGATGATGAAGGAATTTTAAATATTTCTTTATAAATACATTCAGTATAAAAGAATGAATATACTTAAACAAAAATAAGTATATTATATTAGTTATGGCTTTAAGATTAAATCAGTATAGAGCAGTAAATGAGTCTGTTAATAATAATTTTTTGTCAGGAGTTCATTGTCATGCAACGGGAACTGGTAAGTCTTGGATTGCTTTAGAATTAATTATTGAATACGATAATAGGAATAATAAATCTCCAAATTTAATTTTTTGGTTATGTGAACAAAAATCAATTTTAATAGAGCAGTTTAATATTAAAACTTTAAAAGAGAAGGGTTATGATCAAATTTTTGATCAATTTAATATTTTAAATTATACAGAAAAGAAGCCTAGAAAATGGTATGAAGAAATAGATACAAAATTTAGCTCATCTAGTAAATCAACACTAGTTGTTATAAACAGATCATTTTTAGTTTCAGGTAAAAAATATGAAAAAATAGAATCTAATATTAATTTGATTATTCACGATGAGTGTCATTCTGTAAGTAACAATACAACAAAATTATTTTATGATTATATATTGAGTCGTTATAATACTTCATGTATTGGATTTTCAGCAACACCTAATTTGGATATAAAACCTTATGATAATTTAATTTCACATTACTCTATTTATGATGCATTTTGTGATGATGTTATTTTAAACTCGCATATCAAGTGGGTAAAATCAGATAAAATACTAAAAGATAAAGATATAATAAAATTATCAAAATTATTAGTAAAAGATTTAATTTATAAAAAAATAATTATATGGTGTGGAACAATAGAGCTTTGTAATAAACTAGCATCATTATGGAGCGAGAAGTTTGATGACTATTTAATATGTGTTGATACAAGTGAAGAAAATGATATTTTTTCATCATATGAAGATTTTAAAGATAGAGAAGAAAATGCAATTTTATTTTGTGCTTGTAAACATAGAGAGGGATCAGATATTAAAAATTTAGATTGTTGTATTTTTTTAGATAAGGTTGAAAATAGAAATCCAAAAACATTCGTTCAATGTATTGGTAGGGTGTTAAGAAAAGATGATTGTGGAAAAAAGAAATATGGATTAATTGTTGATTTGAAGGCATCAAGTTGTTTAAAAATTTGTGATAGAGTTAATGAATATTTAAATAGTAATACTAATTTTCCATGGAAGTACACATTCGAATACACTAATATAAATAAAAAAAGTATTATGATAAATCATTTAGAATTAACAAAAGAAACTAAAGATCCTTCGAAATCAAATGAAAAGCTAAAAGTACAACCGGAGTATTCAGTTGAAGATATAAAGAACAAGTTTATTTATGAATGTCCAATAGATAAAAAGTATAGGGATCGTTTAAAAAGGGAGTTAGAACTAATCAGTGAGAAGAAGTTATGTGGTTATTTATTAAGAGCTGTTGAAATTTTAGAGATAACAAATTATATTCCTCATGTAACAAGAGGATCATGTGGTTCATCATTAGTCTGTTATCTGTTAGGAATTAGTAATGTAGATCCATTAGTACATGATATTAAATTTGAAAGATTTTTGAATGATTACCGTGACAATTTACCTGATATAGATTTAGATTTTCCACACTTTCTTCGTGATGAAGTTTTTTTAAAATTAGAATTAAATTGGCCTAATCAAGTTGCAAGAATTAGTAATCATGTTTATTGGCATGAAAAATCTGCATTACGAGAAGCAATTAGAAAAGTGGGAATAAATAAACAAATTCCAAAAGAAGAAATAAATTCATTTGTAAAGAAACTTGGAAAGAACAAGAGAGATTTAATTGAAAAATATAAAAATGAATTAATAGATACATTTAGACATTATTCATTACATTGTGGTGGTATTGTATTTTTTCATGATGGTGTACCAGAAGATATAAAATTAAATGGCAATAAAAAGACAATTAGCCAAATTATTTTTGATAAAAATGATATAGCAAAACAAAAAAATTTTAAAATAGATATTTTATCAAGTAGAGGAATAAGTCAGCTAATTGATATTTGTGGAAGAGAAATAGATTTTAAAGATTGTCCTTATGATGAAGAAACTTATAAAATTTTACAAAATGGTGATAATATTGGATTAACTTTAGCCGAGTCACCATTAATGAGAAAAGCATTATTAAAAGTAAAACCAAAAACAATTAGTGATATAGCAAAATGTTTGGCAATTATTAGACCTGCTGCAAAAGAAGCAAGAATGGATGAAAATGATAGTGATGAAGATTTATCAAATAATAAAGTTAATAACATTCAAAATACAAACAACTTGCCTTCATATGATATAGATTTACAAACAAAGTTTGTTTATGATGATGATGCAATATCTATTCTTTCTGAAAAATTAAACATTAGCAATGATTTAGCTGATAAATTCAGAAGATGTATTAGTAAAAATAAGTGGGAACCAGAAATGAAAGAAAAGTATGAGAAAGCGCTTTTATCGATTAATGAAAAAGAAAGAGAATACATTGAACAAACATTATCTAATCTTAGAAAATATAGTTTTTGTAAATCTCATTCATATTCTTATGCACAATTAGTATACAAGTTAGCTTATCAAAAAGCTCATAACAAAAAAAGCTTTTGGAAAGCAACATTAAAAAATACTCATAGTTCATATAGAAAGTGGGTTCATCTATATGAAGCAAGATTAGCTGGTGTAAATGTTAATAATTTTATATTAAAGAAAAATGATTTATCAATTTATGCTAAAAATAGATTAAAGAAGTTTAGTGATTTATCCAAAGAAGATCAATTAAGAAGATATGGTTATTGGGATATGACAGAAAAAGATTTTTTTCCAAATTGCTATTTTTATGAAAAAGAAGATGGTATATTTTATTTTGGTGGATTAATAGCATCATCAAGAATGTTATCTTATGATGATAATAAAAAAATAGTATTATCAGTTGGTGTTGGTCCTGGAAAATATATTGAAATTCTAACAAAAACTAAGGTTTTTAAAGTTGATAGTATAGGAATCAAAGGGAGAGCAAAATTAAAAGATGCTAGTTTAAATTTATATCAAGCTCATGTATCTGTTTTTTATTAGTTAATCTTCAATTTCTAATAAATCAATTTCAAGTTGATCAATTAGAAAATATACATTTATACTTGATATTATCCATTGATCATTCATAAATGGTGAATTCATAAAGTTTATTAATTCTAAACTGTTATCTCTATTGGGCTCACAATATACTACTTTTTCTTTTTCTTCACAATAATAGAATGCCATTGCATGACCAGATTTTGAAGAAATATGTTCTAAACTAATTGTTCCAACTGCTCTATCTTTTTTCAAAAATTTTTCTACTATGTCAAGTAAACGAATTTTTCTTTTTCTGATTTCAGTTTCGTAAAAGCTACCTCTTAAGATAATATCATAAGTGAATACTTTATTTGCCTTATTTTTCTGATTTTCTACATGGTCAGATATATTAAAAAATAGATCGCTTGCCATATTATATTTTCCTAGTTTTAATAATAATTCATCATTAAATTTATTAAAATTATTAAACATTTCAATATTAAAATTTTTAACATTATAAATGTCTTTTCTTTGTTTATATAAATCATCTATAGACTCTATAATAAAACTTATTCGATTATCCAAGTTTATCCCTGATTTCTCTAACACTGTTTCTATAAATAAGGTATCATTGAAACCATCATTATTATATTTTTTTGTTAATTTAAAATTTAGAACAGCAAATTCATTTTTATCTATACCTTTTGTTAAGATAATTAAATAATCAGCATTTATATCATAATAATCAAAATTAGCATCTAATTGATCAGCCAAGGATTTTAAAGTTATTTTTTGAACGGTATTTTGATTAAGTATAACATCACCTTCATCATCAGAATCATAATTTATTTTACTAATTAATTCTAATAGTTCTAATTTTGAAGGATCAGTTATACTACCATTATCTTTAATAATCTTTACTTTTAAATTGTTAACACTCCTTAAATTATTTGAAAAAATTAAATTTAATTTAGCCTTTTCATCAATAGTTAATTCATTAAATTCTTTTTTAAAATATAGTTCTTTTATTTCTGGAGGTACCCAAAGATTTTTATCTAGTTCTTCCTTTTTTATAAATTTATTATCTGGATGTAGTTTTTTAAATATGTTTGGATCATTAAAATTTATATCTACATATGCACCTTTAATAAATTCTAGTTCTTCTGTAAATACGTTTTTTTCTTTTATTTTATCAGTTAAACCTAATCTTTTAGGAATTATTGGACATGAATTATTAAATTTTTCTGGAGAATCAAATTTAATTAAGGTATCATCTACAAAATCTTCTAATTCTTCATTTAGCTCAACACCTTGTTCGAGCAATTTGTATAAAACTAAAATACTTGTTGCTAACCAACAAAATCCTCTATTTCCTTGAGCAATAAATAAACAATCTTTTACTGATAAATCATTACTTTCATTAGAAGAACCAGCTAATAATATTTTTTTGGAATTTAGATATTTGTTTTTGTATTTTAAATATTTATTTTTATAGTCCATTATTAAGTAAGATGATATTTTTTACAATTATTAATTATATGATTAGAAACTAAAAGTTTCTAATCATAAATTAAAATATTTCTGATTTAATGTTTTTTGGCAGATTTCTTTGAAGATTTCTTAGATTTCTTAGTTTTCTTGGAAGATTTCTTTGAAGATTTCTTGGAAGCCTTCTTGGATTTCTTAGCACCACCCTTTAATTGAGGGATTCCACAACTTCCTTTGTGAGATTTTTTGGAAGATTTTTTAGAAGATTTCTTTGATTTCTTTGATTTCTTAGATGACTTCTTGGAAGCTTTCTTAGATTTCTTGGCACCACCTTTTTGATGATCTGGTGTACAGTGACTTTTGTAAGACTTTTTAGATTTCTTTGAAGATTTCTTTGACTTCTTAGATTTCTTGGAAGATTTCTTTGATGATTTCTTAGAAGCCTTTTTAGATTTTTTAGCACCACCTTTTTGATGATCTGGGGTACAGTGACTTTTGTGAGACTTTTTAGATTTTTTAGATGACTTCTTTGATGACTTCTTTGATGATTTCTTAGATTTCTTTGATGATTTCTTAGAAGCCTTTTTAGATTTCTTGGCACCACCTTTGTGTGATTTCTTGGATTTTTTAGATGACTTCTTTGATGATTTCTTAGATTTCTTGGATTTCTTGGATTTCTTGGAAGCCTTCTTAGATTTCTTAGCACCTCCTTTGTGTGATTTTTTAGATTTCTTAGATGATTTCTTAGACTTCTTAGATGACTTCTTTGATGACTTCTTTGATGACTTCTTGGAAGCTTTCTTTGATTTCTTAGCACCACCTTTTTGTGCTTTCTTAGATTTCTTAGATGATTTCTTAGATTTCTTAGATTTCTTGGATTTCTTTGATGATTTTTTAGAGGCTTTCTTAGATTTCTTAGCACCACCCTTGTGTGATTTCTTAGATTTCTTTGATGATTTCTTGGACTTCTTAGATTTCTTAGATTTCTTTGATGACTTCTTGGAAGCTTTCTTAGATTTCTTAGCACCACCTTTTTGTGCTTTCTTAGATTTCTTGGATGACTTCTTGGAAGCTTTCTTGGATTTTTTAGATTTCTTAGATGACTTCTTGGAAGCTTTCTTGGATTTCTTAGCACCACCTTCTTGTCCTAAAATGGAATCAATGATTTCTGAACTAGCACCACCTTTTAAAGATGATTTTTTTGATACTTTTTTAGAAAGTTTTTTTCCTCCATTTTTTAAAGCAAGATATTTAGCTTTGTATGTTCCTCTTTCTTTAGTCATGTAAGTGACTGCAAAAGCTAGGTCTTTTTCTTTTTTTAACATGGCTAAAAAGTCTTTTAATGACATTTCTTTTTCAGTTTCGGTAGCACCTTTCTTTTCTCTAACAGAAAATTTGTCCTTGGAGTTTTCTTTTACAGTTAATTTGTAAAAGTTCTTTTCATCTTCACCTACTTTTTTAAGAAAACTTAAAGTTAGGAATTCTCCATCTGTAAGTTTTTCCTTAATAGTATGTTTAATACCCTTTTTCTTGTAAGAGTGACTTTGTTCATGACGATAAGTAACAGTACTCATATATATATGAAGGATTAGAAAATATTTTTAAACTATTAATTTTTTTATTTTTTATTTTATTTTTTTAAAAATTTAGTTTGTTTATTCAATATTTAAAGTTATTTTTTTTTTATAAATTTTTTTTTTAAAAATTGAATAATGATTTTAAAGAAATCAACCATAATAAATTATATGTCGAAATATTCGCAGTATGATATACCAAAATCTGACATTTTAATAGATTTCAGCGTTGGGCAACCATGTAATAGTTTATTAGGATTAGATCTTGTAAAAGAATCTATGAAGAAAATTAATGAGACAGAATTTTTGAATACTGAAGAGATTTTACAATATTCTAATGGTAGAGGTTTATCTGAATTTAGAAAAAATCTTTCAAGATGGATAAATTTTAAATTAAATGGTAAAACAAATTATGATGAAAATAATTTATTCATTTTAGAAGGGATAACAGGATCAATACGTGCTATTTTAGAAAGTACATATTTTCCTGATGATGTAATTTTAGTTGAGGAGGCTACGTATTTTATAATGATTGATATTTTTAAAGATTGTGGTTTAAAAGTAGATTATATTCCTATAAACGATAATGGAATCGATTTTGTAAGCTTGTCTAATAAATTGTTAAATTTATCTGAAACTCAAGATAAAGTATTTTTATATATGATTCCATTTTTTCATAATCCTTTAGGAAAAAATATAAATTTAGAAGAAATTGATATGTTTAAAAATATTTTTGATATGTATGATAACTTTTATGTATTATCAGATGAAGTTTATTATTTTTTAGATTTTGATAAAAAACCAAATGTTGAGAATATAATGCCATTAGCTGAATATCATAAAAATTTTATTTCAATTGGATCTTTTTCAAAAATTATTGGACCTTCATTGAGAATAGGTTATATTTTATCTAAAAATAATGACTTCTTATCTGAAATAGATTATAATTCAAATATAAAATCTTCTGGAGGTAATTGTGTTTTTAGTTCTATTATTGTTAATTCTATGTTTGAAGAAAATAGATTGGAAAATCATTTAGAGAGAATTATTAATAATTTAAAAAATAGACATGACTGTTTAATAAATGAATTGAAAAATGCTAATAAAGAATTAGAAAAACATGGTTTTAGTTTTGATTATACAGAACCAAATGGAGGTTATTTCATTTTAGTAAAATTAAAAAGTTATACAAAAATAAATTTTAAAACAATAAGTAAAATAATAGATTTCATACAAGATGAATGTAAAATAAATAAAGTTTCATTTTTAGTCGGTGATAAATATACCTGTTCTAATAATGATAATTTGATTGGATCTTTTAGATTAAGTTTTTCATATTACAATGAAGAAGATATTAAAACTGGAATTAATAGAATAGTTAATACATTAAAAAATATTTACAAAGTAAGAGTAGTAACTTTTGGTAACGATGAAAGGATGTCTACATTAATAAAAGATAAATTAAATAATTTTGATTCTATAGAACATTATGTTGAATTAGATAGTGACTGTAGTAACTTAGAAGATGTTAAAATATCAAAGTATAACAAAACTATTTTTATTAATTTGACAAAATGTGATAAAATTAATATGTTAATGAGAAAAATTTTAGATAACTTGTATGAATTAGATGATAATTGCAAATTTTTTGATAGTAATTTGATGATTATATCAAATAATGAATGTAATTTTGATAATGATATTTTATTAGAATATTCACAATTTAATCCAATTTTATTAGTTGATAGCTATTCTAAAAATTATTCAATGATTAAAAATATAGGTAATATGTTTAATAAATTATCAAGACAATTTTCATTAGATAATAATAATGAAGTTAGTAAAACTATAGAAAAAGATATTTCATACACATTACCTGGAGTAGGTGTGATTGAATTAAAAGTAAATGATGATA
>JACKZZ010011349.1_pt1 | contig 18236 bp, 22 predicted proteins | sample 8027871 | NCBI WGS metagenome assembly JACKZZ01 (sample SAMN15724774, study PRJNA655200) | protist metagenome | isolation source: fluorescence activated cell sorting (FACS) single amplified genomes of... | place: USA: West Boothbay Harbor, Gulf of Maine | collected 2000-07-19
CCAAGGACTGCTTGCGGAAGCCCAACCATGCGGCATGCAAGCCCGCGCTGCCGGCTGCCGCTCGGGGTTCGGCTGCTCGCAGGCCGCGCAAGGCAAAGCAATCAACCCCGGCACCCATCAGCAAGCAGCCCGCCAAGAAAGCCCAACAACCCATCAGACGCCCCCCTGGTGTGTGGCTCAACTGATGATTAATGGCATGCTGGCATATGGTTGCAAGTTCAAAAAGCTTGCAAAAGCTCTGACCCGCCTGAGTCCGTTGAATGGACCAGACTATACATGTATACATACGGGCGGCACGGCATGTATGGAAGCATCTATAATTACTCATTGTGTGATTGACTTGGCCTCTGCCTCTTGCTTGCTTTTATTGCTGCTGCAGCCATATCAAAACGGCCCCGCCAGCATCCGGCTGTTGTGATCATGACAGCATGACACGATGTCATCTTAAGAGTACGGATTTAAACCTCAAAAGCGGCCTCAAAACCACATTAAATTATTGAATTATGTATGTATACATGTACATGTAACAAAAGTCAAAGTGCTGACTGACTGACTGCTCAGCAAGTCAAGCCGGGCCGGCCGTGACGTGACTGAGTCACCCGGCCCGGCCGCCGGCCCGGCCGAAGCCGAACACGTGTACATACAATGACAATATATATGTACACGTGATAACGTGAGCGATGCGAGCAGCAGGCCGTGCTCAGCACAGCAATGCAAGCATTAAATAATTAAAGCATGTTTATTAAGCGGCATTGGTCAAAAGAGGCGCGCGGCGCCCCGAGCCCGCTGGGCCGGCCAGCAGCAGCATCAGCAGCCGGCAGCAGCGGCAGCAGCAGTGTGTCAGTGTGTCAGTGTGGGCCGTGCGGCCGCAGTTACGCAGTCCGCAGTCAGGCCCGTGTGGCGGAAAGCCAATATCGTCGGGCCCATGCCACTGATGATGAGCAATCGGCAGCAGGCGGGCCAGCAGCCAGTTCAATTCGCTTATCGATCTCGTAAAGACTGTTCATGTTAGTTAGCATGCATCTAGGCTGTACGCATTGCTGCTGGCTGCACCGCACCCTGTACATATAGTCTTGTCTTAGTCAAGCGGCCTAGCTGGAGTTGGTCATGGCAGAAATGAGAGATTTTGGATCTGCCCAGACACCTGGAACCTGATCATTGACGGCTGAGGCAACTGCATTATGATACGTGTTGGCGTCTTCCAGATATTTGTCTGATAAAAGCACAAAGGGGAGCAACAAAAATATCAAGAGCATACATTGGGCTAGGCATTCGCCCCCCCGCAAAAAGTCCTGCAAGTGCCTTACTGATCGTGCGGAGCGACTGGAGAACCTTGTCGCTTCTGATGGAAATTTTCTGGTAGGCTTCGGTGGCGATTTTGGATAGCTCCCCACTGCTACTGCTTTGCGACTGGGCCTGAGGAGGCGTAAGATAGAGAGACAACAGTGGAATTCTCCGGGCAACCTCACGACACAAACGAAAGAGATGAGAGTGGGAACATACCCTGATTTCTTGCTTTTTTTCCTCGCTCAACTTCCCTTGCGCATCAAATATAGCCTTGACCAATTTCTGTATTTCTTCTTTTTCCTTCTCAACCCTGACTTGCAGCTCTTTGACCGCTTCCAGCTCGGTCTCCATCTCGATATTCTTGGCGTTCTCCTTCTCCTGCTGAATGGCGGCGGGGGGCTGAGCTTGCAACTTCTTCCAAATTTTTCCACGGTCGACCTCTAGCAACTCCATGAAGCGTGGGCCGATGGTGGCAATAGCATCTCTGATAAAAAGGGTCGGGTTGTGCTGCTTGCTTGGTCGGCCACGCCCCCCCTTCTTCACTACTGAAACAGCTTTACCGTAAACCTTTTCGGCAGCCTAATCGGACAAACAAGATCGAAATACAAGCGAAGGAAGACATTTCTCCAAGCTTACCGTGATTTCCTGGCTCACCATTTTCCGAATCGCATCCAAGACAGAGATTTTTTCGGGGAAACTAGGGATTCTAGTTTTGGGGTAAGGAGGAACCTGGTACTTTTTCTTTCCATCGTCCCTTTCTGTGATCAAAAATATCATGAATTAACGCGAACTCAAAGTTTGTTGTCAAGGGTTGAGTCTCACCAATTATTGTCGCCTTACGACGGGGCTGCGGAGGGGTTTCAGGTTCCGCTTCCTCCTTTTCTGCCTCCTTTTCTACCTCGACTTTCCTTGTCCTGGATGGTGCCCTGGATGATGCCCGCTTGCTTTCCTTCTTGATTTTCTTCGCCTTGACGATAGTCTTGGATCTCTTGACTTGGAACGCGAAGCCATCTTCCGTGGCATGGTCCTCCCTGGACTCTACCACCATTTCCTCCAACACCTCTTCCTCCGATGAAGACTCGTCAACAACCTTGTCTTGCAAGTTGAGGGCTCTGGCAGATGACGACCGGCGCTCGCGCTTGCGCTTCCGGGAGTCTGAAAAAGTTATGGACGAGTCTCGTTGTGTGCCTGTTTGTTGCTTTCCGTTCTAATGTATTTCAACATACCTTTGCTGTCTTCGCTCACTTCGAAGAAACTCTTCCTGCGAGGGTCATTCTTGGAGCGCCCCGGCATTCTCCCTCCAAAATAGAGCCTGCTGGTTTGTGCGGCTGCGAACCTTCCTACCCAGCTGAAACAAACTTGGAATGAGATGGGGGCGCACGCAGGACATAGATGGGAGTCGATCAGACAAGGAACGCACACGACGACCCGCAGAGACCAAGCATACGAATTGGCACGCAACCAATGCCCACGGGGATGAACAAGGGCGGAAAAAGAGAAGAGAATGCATTCAATTCTAAAGTGACAAGGAAAGGAAAAAGGAAAGAGAAGTATGGCAACAAACCGCCCTATGCACGCCCCTTTCCAAGCCTCCCGTTGGCTTTGCCATTTTTAAAAAAGTGGGTCAGGTAAAATAATAAGCCCGGCCAGCCAGTCAGTCAGTTGGCTATCTGTGGTTTTCCCGCGTCCTCCCTTTGATGAAGTTTGTAATGCGAAGTTGTGCATGGGGAGGAAAGGTAAAAAAAAATGTGAAAAGAAGAAATGAGGAATAAATTGCGAGCGCTTCTCGTTCGCGTTTTTTTTGAGGGAGCGAACTTTCCTGTGACCTTTCATCTCTTTCATCAACCTTTCATCTCACTTCCTAGTCTGTATCTGCTGACAAACTATTATTACTGACCATGTCTTGCATATACATTCCTCCCCCTTCCCCACCTCTTCCTAACTCTCTGTTCCTTTTGCCAGTGACAGGAGGCGATGTCGAGAATCAACGTGGACAACGACGCCTTCTGGTCGAGGCTCGGAAAGCTCAACAAGGCCTTCAAGGGTGGCGGCAAATACTTCAGCCACGCTGAAAAGGGTAAGTTCTCTGCGCTCATGGTCATGATCGGCGCCGAGGACGACTCTGTGGTGTACTCCCGATCCTTGGCCTCTCTAATCTACCTCTTCGGCTACGAGCTTCATGAGGTTAGTTGAGATTCGGTTTTCAGACCAACCACTTAAAATATGTTTTTTTTTCTTTCATTTGCCAATTGTGCTCGCTTCCTGTATTTTTTTGTATCAGACCGTTCTCATCCTTACCCCCGATACCTTGAACGTGCTCACGTCTTCCAAGAAGCGTAAAGCCTTCGAGTCGCTCGGATCGAGCAGAGAAATAGAAGGCACCACACTCAACCTCAACTGGATCGAGAGGGGCAGAAACGCCGAGGCGTATGCCAAGAACTACGAGCAAGTCCTTGAGTTGCTCAAGGAATCAGGCGGCACGGAGGGAGCCGTTGTTGGACGCCCCATAAAAGAGAAGCAAAAAGGCAAGTTTTCATCAGGGCTTCTCGCCGCGCTGACGGAATCCAAGGAGGTTGCGTTTGGTGACGCATCGCTTGGTCTGGGCATAGAGCTGGCATGCAAGGACTCCAAGGCTGTCAGTGCGATCAAGAAGGCTGCCTTCTTTTCAACGCAGGTACTGAGGAAGTTTCTGCTGAGAAAGATAGAGGAGATTATTGACGAGGAGTCCAAGGTTTCTCATGCCGATATAGCAGACTCAACAGACGAAGTCTTCGACGACGGTTCCTTTGATTTTCGCTCTCTCCAGACACTCACCAGCTATTATTTTTTCTTCTTCCCTTTCCGCGCATCTGACGGTTTTCAGAGCAAAAAGTGGCATCCTTGTCCAAGAACATGCTGAAGCCAGAGCTGGTGGAAAGCTGCTACACACCCATCGTGCAGAGTGGGGGCAAGTACGATTTACGGGTCAGCGCCAGCTCCAACGCGGAGAACCTGCACGACGGCGTCATCGTCTGCTCTTTGGGCGCCCGCTACAAGAGCTACTGCTCCAACATCTCGCGCACCTACATCATCAACCCCGAGAAAGACCAGAAAGTTGCGTATGAGCTCTTGCTCAAAGCCTACCAGGCCGCCAGGGCGTGCTTGAAGCCCGGCAAGAGGATGAACGAAGCATATGCCGCCGCGGAGAAGGTGCTGAAGACTTCGAGCCGCAAAGAGCTGGCGACGTGCCTGACCAAGAACGTAGGCTTTGGGGTCGGAATCGAGTTCCGAGACTCGTCCATGGTCTTGTCCGCCAAGAATACTAGAATTTTCAAGTACGTGCGCGAATAGAACAACCACGCACACACACAAACACACACATATTCTCACGCCCTTTCCCCTCCCCCATCGTTACTCACTCACTCCTGCGCACGCACAACAGGGCAGGCATGGTGTTTAACCTGTCTGTGGGCCTGCAAGGCATCAAGATCGCCGATGCTGAAAAGCTCAAAGATCCCACGACTGCCACTTACTCGCTGCAGCTGGCCGACACTGTGGCAGTGACGGAAGACGAGCCGGAGGTCTACACGAACGCTAAGCGCATGTTCGAGGACGTCACATATTCCATTGGAGGGGAAGCCGACGATGAAGATGACGAAGAGGAGGACGACGAAATGCAAAGAGGTGTGACCAAGGATCGACTTCGCGAAGAACAAACCGAGCAGCAATCGCTCAAAAAACACCAGCAGATGTTGATGCAGAAGAAGCTGGAGGAGGCCCAGAAGAAGCTGAGCGCTGATAAAATTGGCGCCGCCTTCGATGAATCCAAGCGAGCAGACGCGGTCTTCAAGGCTTACAAGAACCCACAGGTAGAACATTGCCTTGCTTCCAACATCCTTCTTGTCGCACCTGAGCTGATCCGATCAATCAATCGATTTGCAGGAGTTCCCTCTTTCAATCCGCTCAACTCGCATTTCCGTCGACCCTGAAAACGAATGCATCTTGTGCCCCGTCTACAACCAGATTATCCCGATCCACATTGGCTGCATCAAGAACGTCTATAAAACAGAGGTGAGCCGGCATTTTTCTAGCAAAATTCGTTTTCTGACCTCCTTGATGGTTGTTATTTCTTTCCAGGAAATGGGCTACACTTACCTGAGAATTGGGTTGCTCAGTCCTTCGGACACGGGCAACCAGAAACCTCCTATCTTCGCCGACAAGTCCAAGCCCTTCTTGCGCGAGCTCTGCTACCGCACCACCTCAACCAGCCTGAACAAGGTGTTTTTCGAAGTGCGCGAGCTCAAGAAGCGCATGATCAATCGCCTGAAGCAGCAGGAGCAGCAAGCCAGCCTGGTAGTGCAGGAGCCGCTGAGGATCAACAACAAAGACGGCCCCATTGCGCAGCTTCGGGACATCCAATGCAAGCCCAACGTCAGCCGGAGAACCAAGACGAATGGTAAGCTGGTCGCTCACGAGAATGGCTTCCGTTTCACCACGGTAAATCCGTTGCCTTTCATAACCGACCGCATTCACACTTACTTATACACTGTTTAAATTCCCGTGGTTCTCATAATTTCCAGGCTGATAAATTGCGGGTAGACGTGATTTACCGAAACATCAAGCATGCTTTTCTTCAATTGGCGGAAACCAAGTCGACAATCGTGTTATTGCACTTTGAGCTGAAGCACGACATCATTTGCGGAACAACGAAAGCCAAAAAGACCAACTATATACAGTTCTTTGTAGACCTCGGGGGCGTGGACGAAGCTACGGAAACACGGAGCAGGACTTACGACGAAGACGGCTTGATGGAGGAGCAGGAGCAGCGCCGCAGAATGAGCCGCATGAACGAGCGCTTCAGAGACTTTTCCAAGAAGATGGACCAAGCGTGGGGCAGAATTTCGCCGAAGTTATTTATCGAGGGAGATGGTTTCGATATCCCGTACAGGGACTTGGCCTTCGAAGGAGTGCCCTACCGAACCAACGTCACAATTATGCCGACTGTGCATGCGCTGGTGGCTTTGGACGACAGTCCCCCGATGTGCATGTCCCTGAGCGACGTGGACGTGGCCGTCTTTGAGCGCATCCGCTTTTCGCTCAAAAGCTTTGACTTAGTGTTTGTCTTCAAAGATATGAAGAAATTCGTTACGATCACTTCTATCCCATCCAAGTCGCTAGATGCTGTCAAGCAGTGGCTCAACAGCTGCGACATTGTTTTCTTCGAAAAGGCAATCAATCACGTGTGGAAGAAAATTCTCCCCCAAATTGGAGTAAGCTGCCTTACCCCGGGTGTTTTGCTGCCTTACGTGCTTATGTTCCTCTTTTTAATCACTTCTTTAGGGGACTCAGGAGGCCAAAAAGGATTTTTATGACGAAGGGGGCTGGGCCAATTTTCTGGGCGACGAGCAAGAAGAAGACGACGAAGAAGACGAAGAGGAAGCGGAGTCTGAGTTTGAGCCGTCTGAGGAAGATCCTTCGTCGGAAGAATTCGACAGCGACTCGGAGGAAGTGGACGAAGACGAGGAGGATAGCGATGATGATAGCGGTTATTCAGACGAGGAAGACGAGGGCGAAGACTGGGACGAGTTGGAACGCAAGGCGAAAGTCAGTGATAGCACCAAAGCCAGAGAAGATGCTGAGTACGCGCGCAAAGTGGCAAGGCGAAGAGAGGCAGAATTGTATGGCGGTCGAGCCGCGAAAAAACAAAAAAGGCATCGCTAATGCCTTGCAAAGCACGCCTGGCCCGTCGACATACATATGTACGCAATGCCCACAATCACAATCACAGCCTTTTTTGTGCATGTATATGGTTCGGCCTTAATTGCACTTTAATCCAACGGGACCAATTTACTAATTCAGCTAGCAGAGGCCCGCCGTCCAGTCACAGCCACAGCAGCCCAGCGGCCGGCCACAGCAGTTACATGTACATGTAGTCAGTCAGACTCAGACAGTCAGGCGGCCGGTGTCAGGCAGCAAGCAGCTCGGCCAGAGGCCGCGTCCGGCCGGCCCGAAAGTTGAAAGAGCAGCTCAGTACCTGTACTTACATGTAAGTTCAGTTCAAGTGGTACATGTACATGTACTGGTCCACGGCCTTGGCCGAATCCCGAAAAATCCCCGAGACTGGCTCACTGACCAGCAGCTGCTTACCGATTACCGGCCAGCTGACGGCCACGGCCGGCCTTTGACTGTGCTAGCCCTAGCTAGCAGTCAGGCTACATTGTGTATCAGGCTCAACCTTCGGTGCTGACACAGATGCTACATTATGATTTGTGATGTTTGTTATGGGCCCGGTTTTGGGATAATTTTGCTTTCATATGGTTCAGCACCCCGAACGGCCTGCTTCCGGCGGGTCAAGCAAGTAATTACAAGGCGTAAGGCTGTTTGCATTATGCACTCTAAAACGACAGACACATTTCTGCCTACAGTGTTGCATTCAGAAGCCCCCGAATGTGTCATCATCGTCGTCATCGTCTCCAAAAAGTGCGGCTGCGGCTGAGGCACTCGATTGAGGTAACGGCGGTAAAGGAGACGATGATAATGTTCCGCTAGTTGCAGGAGAAGCCCTCTCTCCGTCTGGAGATGACGCACGAAGGTCGGGTGAGGAAGGTGAGAAGAGTGAATCAGAGTCGGAGCGCAACGAGCTTGAGTTGGGTTGTTCAGTGGAGATGGGGTGGCGCCCGTGCTGCTGCAACAGATCATCGATGTCGTCCAGGTTGTCGTCCTGGACATCGAGAACCTCACCTACAATATCTGACAGCGTGCCAATTTTCTTGCCTGAAGGCCGCAACTTTGCGCCAGAAGGTGTCAAGGCAGACGAAGAGGAGGATGAAGGAGAGGAGGAGGAGGAGGAGGGGGACACCGCTTGGCTTTGTTGGTCATAGCCTTCTCGGTCATCGTCGGAATCAAACAAGGCATCCTTTTTTCGAAGCTTGGAAGCCAGTGCCAATTTAACCGGCACCCGCGCTTGATCTAACGGTTTGGCAGTTTCGAGGGCGGACTCTTCAACAATTGGAGGAGTGAGTGGGGAGAATTTGACTTTCTGTTCGACTGTGGATTTGACATCCACCTTCGGCGGCTTGGAGGAAGCCGAAGAAGCCGCTGCACCGCTCCGCTCTTTCGCATTGCTAGCCTGTGAACAGATAAGGAATGAAAACAATTGATGGTAGAGCATGCTATGGAGAAAGAAGGCAAAAAATCAAATGTTTGGGTCTCGAAGAATAAATACCTCAAGGTCCATGAGATTTTTCAGGGAAGGTTCTTGCATGACTTCAACCACTGCTTGTTTGTACTCAACGCTTGTTTTGAACTCAACGTCAAACTTGGACTCCAGCCAGTGGTAAACCTGGCCCTGTACGATCTCGAACGATCGCCGGCTGGCAAAGAAGAATAATCCGGAATTTAAACACAAATGGTAAGTAAGTCAAATGAAAGGTGTGTGCAGTTGAGAAGCAAGCGTACTCTTGATCTCCTGCCTTCAGTTTGCTTTTGATAAGTTCATAGTCTGCGCTAGATCTGCTGACCAACTCTTTGGCGTTACCATGTAGAAATCTCTCCAGAATCTTATCTCCCCTTCGAAAGCAAACACAACAAAAAGAATTTCGACAGATGGATTCACTCAAATCTCGCCCAATGTAAAATACCTCTTCCTCCTTTGCTCTTCCGACCGAGAATCTTTCACTTTGTAATCTTCTGCCGCATCCCAAAAATGAATATTCTCGGCTCCTTGCACTCTCTGAAAACAAAAAATAATACACCACTTACACGAGAACGAGATTCCTCCGACGACAACGCTCGAAAGCAAAGCGCAAACCTCCAAATAACGGATAAACCCTTGCTTGACGTAGTTGCTCATCAGGCTAGCTTTGTTTTTCAATACACTTGACAGGGTCGAGACAGACTCAACAGCCTTTTGGTTGGAGGTGGCCACCATAAACTCCAGCTCGTCGATTTGCATCTGAATATTGTCGAAAGTTGTGTTTTCTTCCTGGACCTGTCGGAAACACAAAAAGACAAAGACCATCAAGGCAAAAATCGAAACCACAAGTTTTGAAAAACGGAACGAAACAATTACCAAAGAATGCTGCTTCAGAATTCTCAGACAATTAAAGAGATCTTTGTCGTTGTCAGCTCTTATGTAGTACACTCTTTGTGGCGTTATGATCTCGAACTCGTTCTTTCGACCAACTTCCAGCGGGCGCCGAATAACCGAGTTACCAATGGGAATCATCCCCTTGTGGGATCTCCTTGACGATTGGTTAACACGATAGTAGTTCAGCTCCTTGTTGGACAAGACAAACCACCTTTCTTGAAATGCTTGGTTTGCTTTCCCCCTTTTGTCCAGGAAACTGAAAAAGCGATTAAAAGTCAAGTCAAGAAACAAAGGAACAAGTAACCAAGGCCCCAAAATGTGTTGGGAGTTGCCCACCCTTTCCAGTCGCAATTAGCATCACGATCATCGTCTTTCGACAGGGAATCTCTTCGTGTTTTGTTGTCGAATCCCTCGAAACCCCCTTCTTCGAACATCCCGTCCTCCTCGTCGCTGTCGTAGTCTTCCAGCTGCTTACCGGGCGAGTTAAAAACAATCTGCAGTGATGGATCCTGAAACAACGAAGGGTTTTAGCTTTGTTGCTGGTAGACGAGATGCTTTTACTGACCTTCACGATTTCATACAAGATGGTGTCTTCGCTCAGCCTGTGCTTCCCTTCCAAAGGATCGCTCACCACGAGCCAACAGGCCGAAGAATCTTCGATGTCTTTCCTCTTCCGACAAACTTGCTTTATGACCGCTGCACATGTGTCGTTTCTGTCGATAGCGATGGTGAGCCTCCAAGATTCATCCGCACTGACTACCGTGATCGTGTGCACCCTCACCGATTTCTGCCATCAATAACGACGAAAAAACGAAAAGAAGGAGTTTTTGAAAAAAAACAAACCGAAACATGAAAGGCAAAGTTCTTTCTTTACCGCCATCCTGGTACACGAGCCAGAAAATCGATCCCCAGGGCTCTGAATATGCCTAAAAACAAATCCCAAAAAGGTTGACCTGAAGGGAAGGGACACAGTGCCCCCCTTCAGGGGTTGCAACCCTCCATACTGCTTTTGCATTATTGTGTGTTCGGTCTCTTTTACTCTTTGTTTCTATTGTTGGTCTTGTTCCTCCCCTCCCCTCCTGATTGGCTGACGCCTCCAGGCCTGCCTGGCCTGCCTGCCTTACAATCGACTGACTCTGACTACTGACTGGCTGGGTGGCTGGCTGGCTGGCCTGGGCGGGCGGGCGCGGCTTGGTTCTACTCTGTATTAAAATTCATAGACACAGCTTCTTACCTAAACTATCTGAATTCTCTGCACTGGCTACATGCCAGAGGCTTCAAGCGGCAAGAACGGTGGCACCTCGAGGGCGACACACCGGCCATTCCAGTATCTTGCAACCACACAACCACAACCACAACCACAACCACACCCACTAGTGAGCCGCTGGCAGCATATGCAGCAATATCAGCAAGCATATGTCTCTATCATATATGTGTCAAACACGCCGCTAAGATCCTGAGTTACGGTAGTCGCGGTAAAGTCAGTGAAAATTCACACCAGCCATGGAAAATCTAGATTCGGTTCGTTGTGTACATTGGGTGTCCGAGGTTGTCACCTTCTTCCCTGCACACAATGCCGCTTCGTACCACTCTCACTCAACTACTCTCGAGTTTACGCTTGCCCCCCTGTTAAGCACACACACACACATACACGTACAACACAAAAAGGCGTGCTGACAATGGTGGCTGACACAACTGGGTCGATTCGATTTCGTCTCACTGAGCTTGCAGCGAGAAAGCAGGAGCTCAGCAATCCCCTCTTCTGCGCACATCCCATGTTCTTTGAACAACGGTAAAAATTCAATCTTGACTGTGGGCCCGACACTTGTATGCACGCCAATGACAAGCAACAATTTACATGTGTGCAGGCGTGCTCCAAAACAAATAGACGCGCGCGCCAGAAGGGGGAAACCTCGCGGGCGGGACACGGGGAAAAGTGCCGACAGGGTTGCAAAGAATTTGCACAGAGATTTCTTGCGGCGTGCTGAAATCGACGAGAGAATAGAGCGTGAAAGAAAGTTGTATCAGGAGAGGAATTTTTTCCCCAAACGTGAGAAACATGAGTCGAGTACGAAAGCGTTCGAGAAAGAGGTGCCCAGAGGGGTTACACGGGGTAGTGGTGCTTATAAGGTGGTGCCTGGCACAGGTCTAGCAGTTAAGGCTGGGGTTGAGGTGGATGCATGCCTCGCTGGATACCTGAGGAAATTGTATGGAATTCCCATCCTGGAAGAACAAGCCGAGCAAGCTGAGGAACAGCGCACAACTGCCAGCCCAGCCCAGCCCAGCAGTAGCTCAAGTGCGGAGTCTGTTGGACCGTGGACATCGAGGGCGCTGCAGCAGCAAAGGCAGCAGCAACTGCTAGTGGAAAGGCGGAAAAAAGCCTTGATGGAAACCCAAGACAGCCGCGACAGGCAGCGGCTGAGGCAGAGGCAAAGAGCACAGGCATTTTTGCAACAAGAGCCGGGTCAGACGAAAGAAGCTTGGACGTCGCCAGCTGAGGGCCAGGGCTCAGACTTTATCAGGGCGCTGGTAGAGGAGGAAACGGAGAAGAGCGCCGAGCATCTGGTCGCGCTCGCGCTCCAAAAGTTGCGTCCTCAGATGGAGCAATATGTACTTTTTGTTCGTTTCCATTTTGAGTTTTGAAGTGTGGATCTTGCCTTCGTGTTTCAGATCGAAGCGGAAGTCTGCCGGCGGTTTGAGCGTGTAGAGAGAGAGAACAGGAAAATGCGGCAAAGCACAGTTGAAGAGGTGTCAGTTGGTTCTAAACAGCACCCGCTCCAGCTTCCCCTGGAAACAAACAAAGCCTCTGCTGACGGTATGCGCATGTCCCGCGCTTCGTGCCGCGCTTCGTGCCATGCACACAGGATGTTATTCAATCATATGTTCATTCGTTGAAAGCCCTGGTTGCCACCTTTATGCTTTCCTGGTGCAGATTTAGACTCGGAACTTGATGAGCTTGTTGCTGGTTCTATGGAGGTCGAAGAGGATTCTGAGGGGTATGAGAGTGAGAGCATCGCCGAGCTTATCGTTTCCGCTGAAGACGACGGAAGGCACGAGTTCAGGACCAAGTTCGAGAACGCGGGGCTTTCTGAGGCGCTGCTGCCAATGATTGAAGAAAACAGCCGAGAGGAGGACAGCCGCAGCTCCCGCAGCGAGTCGCCAGAGGTTGCCTCCGTGCACGTTGCCTCCGTGGAATGGAGGGCCTCTCAGTCAGGTGACCAGGGCGGCCGGGCGGGATGGCAGAACACTGGAGGAGAGGACGGCAGATCGGTCGAGGGTGATGAGGCGTCGGAGGACGGGACGCCGCGAAGGCGGGAGAGGCTGGAAAGACCACTGGTAGTGAGCCCCAAGGAGGAGTGGAAAATCACCGTGGACAGCGGCGAGCAGCCCGCGGTAGTGGAACCCAATTTACGTTACGGCAGCTCTGGGCTCGGTAATGTAGCGAATGCTGGCGCTGCAGAGGCAGGTGGTGACTCCAGCAGTGACTCTAGGAATGATTCGAATCACGTCGCGGGAATTGTTGTGGAACCAGTCGCCGAACCAAAGGCCCAGAAGACCCAAAGTATTCCGGGGAGTCCCAAACTCTGCCTCAAAAGTCCCTTTGATTCGAAGTCCCCGGCTAGGTCTGCAGTCAAGAAGTCAAGCAGTCCCAAGAAGTCCACAAGAAGAAGTCCCTTGACCTTGACTAGGTTCAAAAGGACCACTCTGTCCATGCCTGCCTCCAGCAACGCCACCCTGGCCTCGGCTTCCTTGTCTTTTGACGACAGTGCAATGGAGTCCAGCAATGCTGCTTTTGATTAGGCTGACCTCCCGGTTTCGCCTTTGAAGAATGCGGATTTGGTGAACAGGTCTTAGACGCACGACTCCCTCTCGGCTTCTGACTCCCAAGTGACAATGTGCTGTCACGCCCAGTTTTGAGATCTCAAAAATCTAAATTTCTATGCATGTACCGTTGTTGATGGCGGCGATCAAGGCCTCCAGCCCATCGTAGGACTGCATGGGGCGAATGTAAACACATACAGAGGACAAGCTCCATCTGACTGCTGCCCATAAAGCAAGCATTGAAATGAGCAACTGGTACAGCAAGCTGTTGGACAAGGACAATCGTGGGCCCTGGGCCGGGGAAAGCAAGTAAGCGGCCAAGCAGCAGCAGGTATAGGTCTGTACGTATATGTCGTAGCTGCTGTGATTGACTCTGACTGACAGGAGCGAAGTCATTTATTTCTATCTATACCTTCGTTGGCAATGCTATGCGCGCCGGCCGCGCCGAGTTAGTTATCAAAGCATACCATACTTGACTTGCTGCCAACCAAGCATGACGGCCTTAGGAGAATGCATGCAAGTGACTGGCCGCTATACCGCTAGAATTGCGGCTAGTCATTGCGGTCTGCTCTTCGATGCTCAACTCACATTGCCGACTGGGCCGAGCCGAGGAGGGTATTTTAATATTAGACCTTCACCTCATTTGGCACATGAATATTACTATACAGCCCCTTCTTTCCTTTCCTGCTAAATATATGTACATTGCAATAAATTGTAGTCAACTGCAGGCGGCTAGATCTAATAAGGAATCATCTAGCCGAGAAGAGCGCCATTATTTTTCTGACACTGTTGCAGTTCAATAAAGCCAATCACCCAAAAAATGATTTGCGCCCACCCTTTTTTCTCCCTTTTTTTCCTCCGCCGTCTTTGTCTTTTTTCGCTGGCCTGTGGGCAGCGGTAACTTTGTGAAGCGTTATTGATCCCACCGACACGAGGCTGCTGCTTTCGGGCGGGCTAATCTCAAGCGAGAGGGACTTAGCATTCCTTAATTCGATGATGGGCAAAGAGACTGTGCCCAAAAGGTTTTTGTTTCCTTTTTTCGATGAATTATAGATCCGAATTTGGACCTTCTGGTCCGGGGAATTGACCAGCCCTTTGCATCGAATCACAAAGGGTTCCCAGTTTGGTCCAAGAGTTTTCGGAGCTATTTCGCTCTGGCCTGCCTTGATCCATCCATACGCAGGGCTGTGGCCATAAACTTCGACATAGGAATGCACAGTCTTTGCAGGTAAATGCAAATTGAGAGTGCCACTGGCATATATTTTTAAGTATTTCCCGATCTCGTTACGTTTCTAAAATAAAAGTCAAATTATCAATGAATCCAACAGCGTGTCTTAGAAGAAATATGCAGACCAGGAAAACTTGGACTTGATTGGACATTCTTTCAGATGGCTCCATGTATTTCATATCTTCCGGCACTTGCAAACTTTGTCCCGTATTGGACTCTGTCACCGAATCCCGCGACGTGCGGAAGGACTGGAAATCTCGCACCTCTTGGCCCTGGTGTTCTTCATGCGAATCAAATGAGCTTCGGGCTGTAGCTGCACCATTGGTCTTAGTTCCAGGCGCCACAGAGGCTTCGGCGACAGCAATAATTTCTGATGACTTGACAGACATTTGGTTCAAGAATGCCAGGAAAGCTTGACGCTTTGACATGCCTCCCAAGGTCTCTTCCCCGTAGGCCCTCTTGTTCTGTGCGAGCGAGGCATCTGCCTCGTGGTCGACTTCGTCTACAAGACTGAAGTAGCCCACTTTAAGGAACAGGTAGCCGGAGTGCCTGTACCGGTCGTTTTTGCGTTGCTTGGCTTGGTTGACCAAATGGTACTTGTGCCCTTTTTCGTTTTCTAAGAGCGCACGAAGAGTCGTTTTGAAGTTTCCGATTTCTTCATCGTCTCCCATTGTCTTCTTGTCAACGCAAGATATCAAAATAACTTTGTCGATGTCTATTTCTCCGCCACAAAATGTATCTGCTCGGATACAAAAAGGAGCAAACTTAGGATCTTGCGTGTGCTCTTTAACATCGGTGGAGTAATTTTTTTTCCACTTTTTGCCGTCTTCCGCATAGATCACCAAAAATGGGTCTAATAAGGAAAAAAAAGAGTAAACAAATACAGAATCATTACAGTTGGTGTTTTGAAGGACCAGATGAAACGATGCTGTCTTTTGGGATATCGTGGCCAGTGATTGCTATTCTAAGCATGCACGCCGTATTTGGGTCCTCAAATAAACGAGGACCTGGATTTGATGTGACTCCTGGGGTGGTGTTGACGTAAATTTCAGGCTGTTGAAGCGTGACGACCCCGACAGCTTTGTTTTTAGAGTTTCTGAAAGTGTATTCCAGTTGATTGAGATTGACCATCGCATTTAAATTCGTTTCAAACTCCCCAATGAAGAGGGGAGGGCTGCCATCTCTGGCAGAACTATTGCAAAAAGCTTGAAACTTGATATGCCAGTCCCAATCTTGATGACAAAGAACAGTTGTGCTAACGAGCAAAGTTTCAAAAGAAGGATTGAGCTCTCTTTTCTTGATTTCAGTCGATGCCACATCTTCCCAAATGTGCGATCGCTAAAAAAAATACAAAACGGCCGATTACCAAAAAAAGTACAGCTACACTAAAATTGAAATGACCTCTCTCTGCACCACAATAAAAGTGTCGGATGGTTTTCCCCACCCGGAAACCTTCTTCATGTTTGTCGTCTTCATCGTAAAGGAAACATATTCTTCAAAAGCGCTCGGATCCTGGTCTTCCAGATGCCGAAGCACGTCCATGGCCGTGTCAGCGTTGAACCAGTCGTTTTCGCCAAGCGTTGAGGGATGCGCGGTATCTTCATACTCCTTCAAAGCGCGGATCAAGTCATCAACATCTTCGCACCGCAGAGCCCTGTCATTCAGCAAATAGACAAGCTTGTCTGTCTTATGCCCCCTGCCGCCTTCTTTGTACAGGTGGTCAATGACTTGCTTGGTGAAGTCCGGCCGGCGGCTTTCGGAAAAGAGATTTTGCGTGTCACCATTTAGAAAGTCTCGAAGCTTTTTCTTGTCAGCCAGCGCGGCTTCGAAGCTGTCCACCAGACAGTTCAACATGTCGTTCATATCCGTAAACAGCACGTTCTGGGCCATCAGCTCGTCCAGCGCGTCGATCGCCTCGTCCGGAGAGCCACCGACGGCCGCTAAAATAGCGTCCAGCTGCATGTCGCTTTCTGTGAAGTCGTCAGGCATGTTGACTGCGACCAAGTACTTTTTGAGCTCACCTCGGAAATCGACACTGGTTGCTTTAACCTTACGAACTGCCTTGGCAAGCTCGGGAATGTCTTTGTAAGTTTTTTCTTGTGCCACAAGAGCTTGGACAATATTAATGGTGTTTGTCCCAGCTTTGCCTTGCTTCAGTAACGTCTGGATATCAGCTTTCGTAACCTTGTCTTGTTCAAGTATGTTGGTGTTTTTCAACAAATCTAAAAGTGCGCCTTTCTGTCTTTCAAGCATGCGAAGAGCATGAATGAGATCTGCGGTCGAGTCGTACTCTGCTTTGGCTGCATCCAGGGCCTGCAGGCCCTCGATACAGTTGTCGACGTCCTCATTGGCGGCGTGCAGCAGCGCATCCAGCTGTTCGTCCGTCTTGTTTTCGAACTCGTGCGGCACTAGCTGGAAGCCCTCCTCGTCTAAGTACTTACGGAGCTTCTCGCGGTCGCGTGCCCCAGGGTTGATCACCTCTTTCATGCCCGCGCCGAGGTCCACCCAGCTGCTGTGCTGTGTCCCCTTCGACTCCATTATCTTCAAAACTTCCAATGCCCGCTGCTCGGAAACCCCGGCCACCCGCACCAACTCAGCCACCGAAGGCATCGTCACATTGACCTTGGAGGAGTCGAGCAGCGCTGTCGCCTTCAAAAAGTCTACCAGGGCATGCTTGTCAGCGTCCAGCATGCGCCGCGTGTTGGCCACTGCCTCGATCAGCTCGGGCACGCTGTCCAGATGCGTCTCGTCCCCCTCCAACTTGCCCAGGGTCTCGTACGTTGAGTTGAGGTTGCCACCGCCGACTCTGATTAACTCGTCCAGCGCAGTATCGTCGAAGATATCGTCACTGCCTTGAAGCACCAAAAAATCGGGACTCTCGAGGTATTCCTTCAGCTGCTCGCGATCTTTATCGCCTGCTTTGAGCCAATCCTTGATGCCCATCGCCAAAGCGGGAACGTCTTTGAATTTCTTCGAGCCTTTTGCATCCAAAGCTTTGACGATCGGCAGCGTCTCTTTGCCGGCGCCGCCCTCCTTGTATAGTTTGTCGACATCCTTTAGTGTCACATCGGGTCTTTTCTTGCTGCTTATCGACGTCCGGCCCTCCATAAGTTGGGCAGGGCCGTTCAAGAATTCTAGTAACGCCAGCTTGTCAGCTTCCACTTTTGGCCGAATTGTCTTGACCAACTCGATCAACAAAGGCATGTCTTCATCGAAGACATCCTCGTCTCCGATATAGTGAAGGACATCAATTACTTTGTGCACATCACCACCACCAGCTTTCATCAAATCACCCAGGTCCTTCTCCTCGCATCTAGGAATTGCCGCAAGGCGCTTTCTGACCCGAGAAAAGCGAGAGTTGGGCATGAAATCCCGATCACTGATAAATTTTTTAAGCGTTTTGCGTTCATTGAGTTTTTCCATCAAGGTGTTGCGTATGCCTCCAACCAAGTCAGAGATGGTTTTAAATCGTTTCCCAGCCTCGTCAAATTGCTTAGCGATTCCAAGTGTATCTCGGCCAGCACCTCCTTCGTCGTAAATTCGCTCAGCATCCTGCATCTTGAACGTAGGCTTGGGTTTGTTGCGAATGAAGCCAACAACTTCTGAACCGTTGATGTATTCTAGAAGCTTTTGTTTTTGCGCTAGCGTCTCAGACGTCTGTTCGGCAACTTTTGCTGTTAGGTCCTCCATGGTAACGCATTCAAAATGATTTGCGTTCAGCTCGTCCAGCTCTGCTATTGTGTCCTTCAAGGAGCCACCTCCAGCTTTGAGGAGGGAAGCCAAGCCGGACTCATCTATTTCGGGCACGCTTTGGTCCTCGAACAGCAAAAC
>JACKZZ010013840.1_pt1 | contig 18229 bp, 22 predicted proteins | sample 8027871 | NCBI WGS metagenome assembly JACKZZ01 (sample SAMN15724774, study PRJNA655200) | protist metagenome | isolation source: fluorescence activated cell sorting (FACS) single amplified genomes of... | place: USA: West Boothbay Harbor, Gulf of Maine | collected 2000-07-19
TCCTCGATAAAACCATCCACCAAAAAAAAAATGTCCTTCATTGGAAAACGCGGCAACCAACAATTATTCTGAGTATACCACAATGATACAAAATCGACGGCGAGCTTGGAAAAATGAAATATTTGAACGGACCATGAATTTCAACTGATGTCAAACGCTGAATGCATATTGGACTACATTAAATCTCGATTTTGAACAATAGGAATGACCGCGTTTGTATTTTAGATCTCAACATTGAATAGTTTTCGCAACAAATAATGTTCCTTCGTCAAAGCTTAAACCAACCGGTGAGCTGTCGCGAGGAAAAAATGTTCGGAAATCTTGGCAATCATATAAACATACAATTAATGCTGCCATTGCCATTCCGCACAATGCATTATTATTCAAAATAAATAATAAAGATCGATTGATCAATTCGGAATGACGCAAACCAAAAAGCCGAGCAATGGCGCCAACATATACGTGCAACGCTGATAATGTGGCCAAACAGACGCGAAACAAATATTAGAATTCGATGTCCCCGTCGAAAGGCGGTGTGGCGATGACCATGTCTCGGTACTGCTTGCAATACTCCTTCCACTTTTCCTTCTCTTCCTGGTTCTGTGACAACATTTGAAGAAAGACCAACATTCTGGGCCAGTTTGTCGGAAAACGATTACTGGTTTGTCAGCTTTGTTAACATAAAAAACGCAAAAGAACGAAATCCAACATTTCGAACATTGTATACAGAATGCCCACAGCGGAAAAATGCAAACAATATGATAATTACCTGAAATCAAATGAATGAACTTTGGCCGTAAGATCAGTGAATTTGATTATAATGTTCATTTGTTCAAATATGTCGGTCATATTGTCGTCGCTCAGCATACCTGCCCGAGAACCTCTTCCAAATGCGTGTAACCTCGCCAGAGCTGTTTATGTACCAGATCTGTCAGTTTTGTATATGATTTTCACACAACTGACAATTTTGTCGTCGATTCTGATTTGTAGATGATTCTAACAGAACAATCAATTTTGACGTTGATTCGGATAGATCTGTCAATTTTGGCGTTGGTTCTAACTGATCAATCATTTTGAACGTTCCATCTAACAGAACGGACAGATTTGACGTTGATTCTGATAGATCTGACAGTTTGGACGATGATTCTTACAAAATTGACAGTTTTGACGTTGATCCTGACAGGTGTAGCTGATTCTGACAGATCTGTCAGTTTTGTCGATGATTCTGACAGAACTGTCAGTATTGACGTTGATTCTAACAGAACTGTCAGTTGTGTAATTTTTTTTTTGTGAATTTACCCCTTACATTCAAAATTCCTGTGGATTGACCCCTTACACACCAAATTTCTGTGGATTTACCCCTTACACACGATTTTTTTGTGGATTTGCCCCTTACACTCCAAATTTCTGTGGACCATCGTATTTACATATACATATAGACCACCAATGATTTTTCTGCAAAAACAAAGCGTACCTGGCCGAGAACCTCTTCCAAATGCGTGTAGCCTCGCCAGAGCTGTTTGTTACTCTGTGTCAGCAACGCATTCTGCTCCGACAACTTTTTCAACCTTAGAAACAATGTGAATATTATAATTATTATGTTCATCGAGAAATTAACATTTTCACAATTATTATTTTATGATGATAAATTGAAGAAAAACAACCAAACATGATATAACAAATATTCATCCCACGTATGATTTCTTAATTCATTAATTAATTAATTTATTACCAAATTCTGAAGTCCTTAAAATTGGATTTCTGGATCTTATCAGGTTTACAATTTGAATATTTCATAATATATAAATTTCTAGACCATTTTATTTTATAGACTCAATTCATTAACCCGGCGTTGGATAATACAACAATTTATTTCATGTGTTCCGGTCAATCACTATTTTGTTTGGAATTCGAAAAACGAAAACATTATAAATATTCTGAAAAAATGCAACCTTGCCTTGGATAATTACAAAAAGCCTTGGATAATTACAAAAAGAAAAGAAAAAAATAATTACGTTTTCACTGCGTGTTGGTCATCGTATTTACGCTGGTCCAATTCCTCTTGCATATTCTTGATTTCTTCGTGCAACCGGTCATTTTCTGCATGAATCTTGCGCGTGGTGTCAATGCGTTCCGCAACCTCAATCGCGAAAAACGATCAGGAACTGTTTTCGGAAATTGCATTAAATATATAAACTGGGCACCGTCGAATATAACCACAAAAAGGGGGGTGCACACAATTAATGAATTATTTAATTGATTTAATTCAAATTTTTGGCTGGGGTCCACCCATGGGTCTGAGAATGCCCCCCCCCTTTATGAGTTAAAACCATTCGAGGCAGCGTGTACACAAAAAACCTCACCAGGGCACCACAGGCGCGATTTGTTTTGTAATTTTGAGGTCCATTTAGAATGGTTTTTATACTGGTTTGGGGCCCATTTGACAATATAGCTACATACTGTATTTCTTCATGTGGAACCGAATTGCTGTAACAAAAAAAGGGGGGGGTGCGAATAATTAATTAATTGATTTAATTCAAGATGTCTGGGCCGAAATCGGGTCACTGAAAAACGCACACCCCCCCTTTCGCGGTGGTTATATTCGACGGTACCCAATTTATGTATATATTGCCATGCACTCGCTGAACTCAAATTGAACGAGGAGAACAAAATAACTAGCGAGATATAAGATTTCGAATTCATATAATGCCGCTTACAAGACCAGAACACCTTCTTATGAACCTTTAGTACATAAACGCAAAATCAATCATATCTGCTTATTGTAGCTACTTGATTAATATTGACATCAAAACTGAAAAAAAAAAAAACAGTTGAGATGTGGAACTTTGTATTTTATTTCGCCACAAAAGATTATTCAATCGGTTGACAAACACGCACAAACATTGAACACGACACACATCGTGTCTAGATTTGAAATTTAAGGACCTCTGGCCGGTGCGGGTAGATGGTTGTCGGGTCCAACCTTTCTTCTATGTCAGCGTGCACGCGCGGCCCTTGTCGATTGACCTGATCAGCCCATTGTTGCAGAGCTTCATTTTGAGCTTCTAATCTGACCAATCTGAAAAAATAAAATATTCATTTTTTTTTTTGATGAAAACAAAATTTGACTCGAGAAATTCATATTGAATTAGTTTTTGAAAAAATGGATCAGATTGGAATCTGATCCATTTTTAATTATTTTGAAAGAAAACAAAATTTCAAATTAGTGTAAAATTTACGATGCTATGTCCACGATTGAATGATGGACAACCAAATCAATATTTAATTAATTATTTTAATGCATTTGATGGACGTTTTGGATTCCTTGCGATGACAATGTACTTCAATCTTCGGGCCGCTTCGACCATGAGGCGTTTGGCGTGTGGGTTAGCGGCACCCGTGCCCTCGGCCTGTCGACCCAACGGGCCAGCACTGCGCGCACGTTCAATTTTTGGCTTACACATTTCCTACAACCATCACAAAAAACGACGAAAAATCACGAGACTGGCGTGTGTATTACAATGTAAGCCCATTCTTTGTTCATTAAGGGCGGAAAATTAATTCAATCTAATTAATTCATTCAAATTTCCAACTTTATTTCAAAAAATCATTTTTCAGATTAATTTAAGTCAATTTTCGGTGCTCTCTTTCGAGTTTCGGATGTTTACATATTCCCCGGAGGGAATATGACTGTCCACAAAATGCAACCATTATATGACACCGTGGCCGAGTGGTTAAGGCGATGGACTAGAAATCCATTGGGCTCTGCCCGCGTAGGTTCGAATCCTACCGGTGTCGTTTTCTATTGTCTTTGGTAATGGTGATTTTGCACCGAAATGCATAGGACATGCTTTGCCTTTTTCAGGTAAGAGAATCCAATTACCTCAGCGCATTTATTGAATATGAAAATCGTTCATTCATTAATACATCACCTACAATACCAGAGAACACGTTCATTTGAGATTGTGAAAAAGATTGAACATAGAAACATAATTGAAAAGATTTTTTGATTGGTATTAGGGCTTACCCACATTTGTGAAAATTCAAAAAATGAAAAAATTTGAATGAAAATATCCCGAATGCCCTCCGGGGAATATGTAAACATCCGAAACTCGAAACAGTGGACCGAAAATTGACTTAAATTAATCTGAAAAACGATTTTTTGAAATAAAAATTGAAATTTGGTTGAATTAAAATGAATACACTTTCCGCCCTTAATGAATAAAGAATTGTAAACCCATTCTTTATTCATTAAGGGCGGAAAATTATTTTTTTCATTTTTTCATAGAAACATATGTAATGCAATTTATATGAATATTCTGGAAAAATGGAGAATAGGTGTAATCACCTGCATAGCTTTCCGCGATTTGGTGATGGTCTTGAGAACATTCTTTTCTTGCTTGAAGAATTCGTGCTTCGTTTTCTTCATGCGTGCTTCTTGATCCATCAAGTCGGCACGTCGCCTGGCCACCATGAGGAGCAATTCCCGAGCATCAACGACTTCTCCTTCTCCTCCTCCACCGTCGTTCTGCTGCTTTTCTTCTGCTTGAGCTTTTTTGGGTGAATTCGGATCTCGAACTTCAATGCCAACTTTCGAAAAAAGAAAAACGCCATCACACAATTGTTGAGGACAAAACGGCATGAAAACAATACGGATACTAATGAATGATCGACCCCTCAAACGGTCAATGAGTACGCTGGATGAATTGAAATGCCGTACCAGAAAAAAGAAAAACACGTTCTATGCATTTCGACGAAAAATTACCATTTTCCAAGACCAGTGACGCAAATAAAAAATGAAATGGCCACAAAACGAACCACAAAAACAAAATTAACTTGCGTTTTGGCGTCTATATTTTAACATGTCACTTACACTACGCGCGGAAACGTTCAAAAAACGTTTTGATAATTTCACAAAATATTGAAATGGATTATATTAAAAGAGTGGCGAATTACGACCATAGGTTGACACAAATTTCAATATATTATCACGCGAGTAATTAATCCTGAAATGAATGGAAAAAACAAACGTCATTGAAATTGAAAAAATACCAGGCGTTGATCGCAATCTTCGTAGTTCCTCTGCTTCTTTTTGCCGTCTCATTGCTATGGCTTTCGCATGACGCAATACCCTACCCTCATCTGCCAACCAAACGAAAATCAAAGACACCGTGATTGTTGGTGAGTACAACAACTCCAAACAAACATTGCGTGGTCAAATTATCTTCTTTTTTAAAGGGATGGCACAAACACAAAGACAAACATTGCAATCAGGAAATTCAATAATGTCGTATTGGTTTGCTTGACTCAAACAATTTAATAATTATCTCGAAGCCAGACATTGCCAAAAGAACAAAATAATTATTCATAACACAAGAAATTGGTGTCCCTTGATGAAAAATGAGCAAATTGTCATACCATGAACACAATCTTGCAGATGGATGTTCGGTATCAACATCGCAAAATCGACCCTGACCTAAATACATTAATTATTTGATTCATACAAAAACAATATGTGACTTGAAAACCAATTGCGACACCACAATTGAAAATTTTGTAACTATGTTTCATGCTGTCTGACAACACAAGCGTTTCGCTTGGTACGTTTTTCGAAAGGAACACTTAAACAAAGACACAATAATATAGAGATGGTGATGGTTTAAAGGAATATGACGATAAAAAGTTTGAAAACAATTAAAAAGAAATTCAATTTCATGTCGATTTTGTTTTTGAAAAACACGTATAAAACCGAATGAATCAATTGCGCGTACGTTTTGTTGGGCTTGCTCGGACGTCAACAAATCCCGCCCTTCCATAATTTTCATCACCTTGAACACAATTGTTTGTTTCATCAGGCTGACAGAATAATTATCTAACTTTTGAAATTTGAAATATTGAAATAATCATTAAATGTCAGATATTTAATGGAAAATATAAAGAAAAAGAAATAATATTATATTTGTTAAACAAATGAAAAACACAATGAAAAGAATTGTTGTCAAAAACAAAACGTTTTTTGACACACGTGTGGTCAATGAGCGTGATGGAACAATTGCGCTGAAAACAGAAAAAGAAACACTTTTTCAGACCGCAAGTGATTTTATGTTCTCTATAAGTCGAACTTCGATCATGATGAATCAATCAACTGCGTACATATGCGTCGTCCTCTTCATCATAAGGATGCGAGTGCCAAGGATTATCAGGGGGTGGTTCCTCCATAGGCTGTCGTCGGTTTTGGGCGAATCGGGGCGGTGATAAATGACGGTTTCTCCTGCTCTCGGGCTGAGCCCGAGCCAAGGGCTGCTGCTGGCGAGGGGGTGAGATGAGCTTTTTGAAAGCAGATAATCTTTTTGACAAAAACTAATGACGATTACGATTTTGAGTTGTGTTAAACCAATTTCAGTACCCTTTTTTTGAATATGATCAAAAACCATTTTTGAATATGATCAAAAACCATTCCTAAACCCCTAAACCCCCTGCGTACATATGCGTCGTCCTCTTCATCATAAGGATGCGAGTGCCAAGGATTATCAGGGGGTGGTTCCTCCATAGGCTGTCGTCGGTTTTGGGCGAATCGGGGCGGTGATACATGACGGTTTCTCCTGCTCTCGGACTGAGCCCGAGCCGAGGGCTGCTGCTGGCGAGGGGGTGAGGTCGAACTACTCGCGTGAAAATGCTGGCGTTGGGAACCAGATGCTCCTGCTGCTGATGATGACATTCGAGAACTCATGATGACGATTGTTTCTCTTTGAAAATATTCATTCGAATTCGTGAAACTTACAACCAAAATTTGATTTAAGTGACATTTCAAATTGGTTTGCACAATATTATTGAATGATACAGAATGCGGACATTTTTGTATTCACCAAAAAACAAATGCGCGTACGACCGTAAAAATATTGGTTTAAATCAAATACCGCCGGCCATCAAATAATAAATATTCACTTTCGCTAAAACATCGTTGTCTATCAAAAATTGTTGACCAATAAAATTTATAAATTTTGATACACAATATAATGGAGAACTGCCAAGAGAGAGAACGAGATATTAGAAATATAGGAGGCCGATGGAACTGAAACCAAGCCGTCAATCACGAACATCGGAAATGACAACACTTGATTTTTACGTCCACAAAAACTACTTTAGCCGTCAATGATTCAATTAATCATTCAAATCATCAATTAGTTAAATAACCAATTAATTTATGAATTGAATAATTAAAATGAAAAATATTGCTTGACAATGATAATCACAATTTTTGGATCCATTGAAAATGGCTCAATGCATATGTTTTATTTTCATAACAATTGAAAAATAAACTCTGCTTGCATAAAAAAAAATATTTGACTGCAGATAGCGCAAGAGACAATAGAAACGAGATTAAGCTCAGACAACCAACTCACGCGAAAACAACGATAACCAGACAAAGACTTGGACGACGAAAAGACAATTGATGAAAAAACAAATCATTACGATCAATCAAATGAAAAATATAATTAATCAACTGATGGTATATATATATACGTAGAACAAATACTGACAAACGTGGAAACAGAAAATAAAAATTCATGATCGTGGCGACGGACTGTCGAAATAATGAATAATTAAATTAATTAATTTGAATGTTCACGGCTTCAAACTGATGTGCGCGATTGGCGCATGTTTTGTAATTCGACATCTGCTGCATCATCATCATCGCAACCGTCAGCATCCTGCTGCTGCTCCAAGCGTGCCTGGCGACGTCCTGTTTGGAAACCCGCATTATACCAAGCCATAGCCAATTCCGCGATCTCTTCTTTGGACATGCTGCCGGCATTTTTTTGTCCAAAATGCAAAGAAGGATTTGTCGCTGATTCAGCTGCTGAAACGGAGGCAACAGCAGGCACGCCGGGGACTTTGGGCGGGGACAAACTAACGTTAGCCGTGGCGGCGGCCGGGGCAAAACATGTGGGCTGCTGGTAGGCAGCAGCAGGCATGGACATGGGCATGGGTATGAACGGCATATATGGGTTCGGTGCCATGGGAGCTACGCCCGCGCTGCATGGAAACATCATGGGCATGGCCTGCACATAAAAACAAAATTATATTATTATTATCTATGCAAAAAACAAAAAAATAAAGAGCCGACTATAGATCAAATCGTTGATTTTGATGCCTGAACGCTGTTTAGGATTGTACCAGGGTGAAAACACGTACCAGGGTGAAAACACAATGTTGATTCTTGAAATATGTTTGCAAGATGTCAACAAATAAATTCGCGTGAATTTTTACGGATCAATCGCGCTCTGTATAAAAAACAATGTTTGGTTTTCAATTTCGTTTTTTTTATGCATATTAATAATTAATTATTTCAAATATGGTCATGGGTTTTTTGATAAAATGACAAAAATGCGTGATCATCTGTCTGACACGTAAAAATGGAAATGTTTTTTTGATAATACAATAATTGTTTTAAAAAAAAACATATTTTATTTAATAATGAATATTTACATTTGATAAAATGGTTCAGGGGGTCAACAATGATGAAATGCATTATTGATTGATCAATTGATTGGCAATCTATGAATTACCGCTCTTTGTTGCTGCATTTGCATCTGCTGCATCATTAGCATCTGCTGCTGCTGATACGCAAAATTTGCTGCGGCAGCCGATTGTTGTTGCTGCTGTTGTTGAACGCTCTCATCCATTCCACCCATCTGTTGCCAGGCACGGTAATAATCATCCATATAGGAGGAACCGTCTTGTTGATTGTCACAATTGTTATCCGCACCACGACGTTGGTTTTGTTTGTGGCCGCCGGCAGAAACTGCCGTGGCGGCGGCGCGGTCAGTTTTGGGCTCGCAAGCCTTTTGCGCAGCCGCAGCGGCGGCGGTCCAATCAAAATCACCCGGTGTGATCGGATTCGTCGCTTTGCTGCTGCTTCCGCCGCCGCCGATTGCGTTTGCTGCAGCAGCGGCTGTTGTTGTTGTTGTTGTTGTTGTAGAAATTTTTTGTTTTGCTGGACAAGAATCCGCAATTTGTTGCGAGCGGATCTTGTTCACGCGCTTTTTTTGCTTTGCGGAAAGATTGCGGTTCAGATAACCAGACAAAAACGCAGCTGGGACCAATGATTCTTCTTCCTCTTCTTTCAAATTGTTGAAGACTTCCTGTCCAGAATGATCATCTCCATCCTCATCATCCTCATCGAGAACTTGATCATTTTTCGATTCGCGGGAGTCGTCCAAGCAGAGCGATGGGGACACGATAGAAAAATTATCACTGTCCTGGTCATCATCACCCTGTTGCTCCCCCTCCTGCTGTTTGTCCGAAATTTGCTGCTGCTGCTTTTTTGTGGATGGAGCAGATTTGGATTGCAAATCGCGAGAACTCGGGTCGGTCTGGTAGGTCTTATGTGCGTCTACAAGCGTAGCGAACGCCGCCATAATAGGATCCGACCCGTCACTCATCTTTCAAAAATATATGTAATGGGTTCTGCTCACCGACTTTTGAGAAAAAAAGACAAAACTAAAAATCTACAATAATTAACAAACGTTGCCTTCGAAATTTCTACTGATGTGGTGGTCGGAATTGAAAATTGGATTTTTTTATATCATATAATTTAATATGGAATCAATTTATTCTGGATCACACTTTGGTTGCTTTGAAAAATGTCAACTTCCATGAATTATTCCCGAAGTCTGACTTAGAAATGAGATTCAAAAATTGTACAGAACGTAAAACTGAAAAACGAAATTACCAAACAAATTTTTCATGTCAAACTGTAAGACATCAACCTACTTCAACCTCGAAAAATAAAATAATTATTTCATAACAAAATTTACAAATACGACGACTGTACATAAAACTCAAAATTAATGCTTTGGAAATTGGTGAAAAATATGTCAAACGTATCAAAACTAACACGATTAAATTCAGAATGAATTTTGACGATGAGATTCAAATCAAATGAAACTTGAATTAAATTTGATACAGCATCGAATAGGTTGAAAGACAGAAAGGCGGGAAAAGAAAAGATAAACGTGCAATGACCACACGCATGCAACGAACACGAACGCACACTTGCAAATAAGAAGGACAAATGACAAATACAAATGAACAACAACAACATTTTCGAGACAACTCATGAATGTTTTGAAATCATGTCGAAAACGTAACACAACCGCGTCCAACATAAAAATTTGTTTCCAAAAACTTACCAAGCCCGACAACAACGTAACGACAAATACATGATGTACAAAACGTGTGTCAAATCACGATTAGGTGCATATGTATGTCCACTGACGGCACGTAACATACACAACGCACCGATCACCCAGAAGATTGATCCTCTTCACTTACACCATCAACGCACACGCCAACACAAACACAAGACAAACTTCAGAAAATGATGGCAACTTGTGAGTCACAGATGAACAATTGAAAAAATTCAAAACAGTAATTACGCTTGATATCCTGACCAACCGTGGCATATTTGTGCTGATGAAGCATAAATATTGGTCGACGCGGACACACGTCAACGAACTCTGATTATGATATTATGAACGGTGATGGAAAATTTGATGATCGAATCAGTGATGATTGGCAACACGAATGATGATGATGATGATGCAAATAATCAAGAATGTCCATCACAATTGATAGTACCATAAAATTAAATATGACGACATTGCCATGGATGATTTATTTGAAAATAATATTATAATTATTCAACGAGTTTTTCACAAAGGTCCATTGTGCATTCAAATCCCTGATGGTTAGATGACTGAATTCCTTGGAATTCCGAGAAATTCAGTCATCTGAACTTGATTATCAGCGAACTTACGCCAGTCGGACACTCTTCGCCAAATCATTGAGTTTAATTTTGCGAAAATCCATGGCTCTGTCATCAAATTTGAAAGATAAAATAGTAATTAAATATATAATTTGATTAACAAGTCTTTTTGACCACCTGTATGACGTCCTCGTCCTCCAACGGATGGGACGTGCTGCAAATTTGTGGGCAATGCTTCACACTGGTACCCCAGACAAGCACGTGCTTAACGTCCTTGATCAAATCCCGATGTAACATTTTCACAGCTGTCTCTACATTACACTTACCACGCTGAGTGGTCAAAACTAAAGGCTCATCAAAATCAGGGGCATCGCCTCGCTTTTTGGTATATACTCGGACCATATTCAACTCATTCCACAACCTGTGCACATGCCGAATAATTGAAATTTGAATTAAATTATGTATCCACATAACGGAGAACAATTTGAAACGGTCCCAAAATTATTTCAAACGGTCCCAAAATTGCGACCAAAATGTTCAATTATTGTTCAGCATTTTAACAAATCAATTTCATTTTTGTTGCACTATTGAGCATCTTAGGTCCTGAAACAATACGGTGAATTAATTGTACTTTCAATCAGCGCAAACATCTTCATCTCGCATACACAATTGTCGAAACTTTAACATCAAAACCCCCCCACCGTTTCGACACTGAATAATTATGAACAATAAAACGTTCAACAACGCACGCCAAAATGGTGTCCCAGGTATTGTGTATCATCAATTCCAAAATGATTTTGCCATGGGCGTTTGTCGTGCACAAATATTTGCGGACAAACAACCGCATTTTCGTCATTGTATTTTGATAAAATTGAAAATGTCAAACTGTTTTGAATCGACAACGATTTCGCCAAACGAATATCACCAACCAAATCACAAACCAACGTTGATGCTGGATCATTAAAAACACTGAATTGATGAGGCTCCGTAGTTTTGATTTATTATGTTGAGGTGTCACGGATAGCTGGAGCTTGCCAGGACATATGACCACACAACATTGCAACTAACTCAAGCATATTGCAATGTTGAGTTGCTGTATGTCCGGGCACGTCACATCGCAATAAGCCCAGCTCTTTGGAACAATGCGTGGCAAAGAGCTGGGCTTGCTGTAACGCGGCATTGCATGATGCCTGGACATGCTGCAGCACAGGATTGCATTATGCATTGGATTATTGTAAAATGGCTGTCATATGTAATGACAAACTGTCGCGGGACGTAACATATTGTGGTCACAATAGGTCAATTTGTGCCTCGCTTTTTGGTATATACTCGGACCATATTCAACTCATTCCACAACCTGTGCACATGCCGAATAATTGAAATTTGAATTAAATTATGTATCCACATGATTGAAGTGATAAAAACTGAAAAACGAAGAAATAAAAACACCCGCAAAACAAAGAAATGAAAGCGACTGTTGTATTTTCTTGCTGCGCAGCTCGCTTAAGCGAGCGTGGTCAACACGCTGACCACCGCGCCGACAGAAAATACAAAATCGCCATAACAAAATGAAACAAAAACGTTCAAAACGAATCGAAATCCAAGATTCGTTGGCCCGACATGATGCAAAAATTTGAAAAACATGTTGAAATGTGGCCAAGTACCCAAGGCGGTATTTGAATTGATGGAAGAATAAATGAATGAATAAATAATACCGCTCCATGAGACCGTCCAAATTCCATTCTTTATCAGCGGAGACAACCACACTCATAGGCCTTTTGGCCAAAGCGTCGACCTGATCAGGTGAAAGCATGTCAATCTTATTATAGACATACAAGCATGTACAATACTTTCGGTTTCCCTCAATGACGTCGATAAGGCAATCGATCGGTGCGTCCTCGCGAAACAACACGTCCGCGTGGTGGATTTTGTAATCCTTCAGCACCAACTCCACCATGCGCTCGTCGACCATGGTACACTTGGTGGTTGAATTAAACTTGATACCGCCGCCTTTTTTGATGTTGAGCACAATGTCCGGAGGGGTCTTGTTGAGCCGAATGCCAACCGTCTCCAACTCTTTCTCTAATTTCTCTTTCTGTGTATCATCCTTTGTTGCGTCTAGGACGATGAAGATGAGATCAGCGCTTTTCGCGGTGGCAATGACCTGGCGACCACGGCCTCGACCGTGTGCAGCGCCCTCGATGATTCCGGGAAGATCCAACAGCTGAATTTTGGCATCATTGTATTCAATCATCTGAACAAACAAAACAATCATCAATGAATCAAAATACCTGATTATTTTGAAAAATATTTTGTGCGTATATCATATGTGAATATACATGCGATATATACGCACAATAAACAAAATCTTTCAAACACACCCGATATTTTTGTCGGACAACCTTTTCATGAATTTGGAACCGTTTAGATTCAATGTTTTTGATGCCGCCTTGTTGCTCTGCTGTTCCTATACTACCGCTTGAAAATATCCAGCGCTAGTATAGGAACATCATCCCCACACCTAGCAGCAAAAGAAATCCTCGACCCCGAAAAAACATATAATTTAGATTCAATGTTTGTGTTTTGTTTCCTTTCGTTGTTACGATTTTGATCTTTCTGATGGCGCGGTGGCCAGAAAGAATCCGACGCTCGCTTACGGGAGCCGCGCCGTCAGAAAAGAACAAAAACGTTCAACGATTATTAAAACACAAAAATTTTAAACGAGTCCAAATTCAAGAATCGATGTATCGATATAATTATTGAAAAAAACTGATGAAAAATTTAGGAAAAATACCAACGGCGATTTTGATTTTGAATAATTATCATTATAAATTGATTAATTGATTTTGATTCAGATCATAGTTTGACCTGGTAAGGGTTAATGTATTTTGGCAATATGAGCCCTGAAAGAAAAACGCGTACTTACAATGTGACGCTGCCAACCTGGGGGAAACCACCCAAAAAAAATCAATTTAAATATTAATTAATAATATTTAGTGAACAATAAAAATTAATTGAACAACACGATGAAAATGTTACACCAGGAACACACGTCAGTGTTGTGAACTCATAAGCCGCACATTCGGATTCGGTCCCGCACAATTTGTTGAGAAGGGTGGATTTACCAACGGAAGGAAAACCAATGATGGCAATGCGCCCATCGCCATGTTTTTGCACCTCGAATCCCGCCTTGGGACCACCGCCGGAACCCGGCGCGGGTTCAAGAAGCTGAGTACGCAACTTGGCCAATTTGGCCTTCAACGTGCCTCAAATCAAAAAAATCATCAAATGTACTCGAATTGTGATCACGATTCACTTTCATTTGTTTCAAATCTATTTAAAATATGGAAAAAAACAATCGTAAGCGTCGTTGTCAAATTAATTTCGGGGCGGCTACGATTTTGAGGTATTCACCATATTTCGGACTCTTTCATTTCATTTTATCATATAATATCAGCACAAATTTAAGGATAGTAGAACAACATCGTTTTTTTCAATTATGCCCATTACTTTGAGCAAAAAAACGTTCGAAACCATTTTCAATATTTAAATTATTTTTGAAAAACAAACTTCGAATGAAGATATCCACAATGCGGGCGGCATTCTGGATGTCTTGAAAATGGTTTCGAACTTTGTTTTGCTCAAAATAATTGGCATGCTTGCCAACAATGCTGTAATTTTATCCGTAAATTTGATCTCATGTAAATTATATTAATTATGATAAAATGAAATGAAAGACTCCGGAGGTGAATACCTCTAAATCGTAGCCGCCGTTGTGAAATCAATTTCGGCCCGACATTATTTTGACAACGACGGCTTCGACTTAGAGGTATTCACCTTATTTCGAAATCTTTGAATTCATTTTGTCATATAATATCAGCAAACAATTTTAGACAACATTTTTTGTTCAACAACAAGAAAACTATTTCATGAACAATTGACTGTAACAAAAGAATTCATTTAATATTGAAATAAAAATAAATAATTCATTACCCAGATGATAATTGGTCGCTTTATTTTTTTGCGTCCGTGCCATCTCGAGTTCGATGGCTTTGATTGATTCGATAATCCCCATGTTTGCAAGACTAAAATACGAAACTTGGGCCCAAACGCGTCGTGACGTCGATCGAAGATCGAACAAATATATCCAATGAATATCTGAGTTTGAACACCAACGAAATAAATTACTCCAAAAAATATATAAAAATACTTCTGTGTTATAATTATAAATTATTTTTATTGACTATTAATTGCTTTAATGTTAACGATTCATATCAAATTGAATACAAAATGCGATGAAACTTTCTTGAATAGTTAGATTGTAAATGCTCCACAAACCTGATGCCGATTGGCTCATGTTGTACAAAACAGTAAGAATTGCGAATTGGCAGAATAAACAAAAAATAATGTAAATATTGAAAATAATTAATTTAATCAAACTGTGATAATTTTCCAAACTTTTGACATACAGAATTCAAACCACAATACGAATTGACACAGAAAATGAATGCCGCAACGAAAAAACGAAAATGGTCAAGAACAAATACTAATTCATCATTTCTGTTTTTCCATTTATCCTCAATGAATGTTTTGGTTGTCAATTGTTGTGCGATTCATTATTAACTTGAAATGAAGCAATTCGCCCTACCAACGTGATCAAATTGGGTCACGTATTCCAGCGTTGAAATGGCAATGTGGTGGGATGCTGATGATGATGATGTTCAATAGTGACGATTGAGAAATTGAACAACACGCTTTGGAACGAGCGATGATGACTCACGACACAAAAAGCAAAAATTCACACGGGCAAGACACAGACACACAACCACATTTTGCAAAACCACCAAAAGATCGATGACTTGGCAAACCACGTAGATCCCATGCGATCACTCGGAAACCAACACGATGGCTTGGGATCATGAAGCAAAACAAATATAAAACCATGCGATCACAAAGAATCGAAAACGATCGCGAGGGATTATGCAGCAAAACACACAATATCCCGAGCGATCACCCAAACCCCAATAGACGCCACCAAGAACAAGAACAACATCAAAACACGCGTCAACGAATATGGTCAATAAAAATTGCGAAGAAAAATCTGATTTCACCATGTTGAATTATCATCATTGGTGTATCAAAAACTTTGATTACGATATTGGAAAAGATTTTGTTTTGTTATTGAATGTGGGCTTACCCACACGGAACTGTAATTAATTCAGGAAGGTTCAATGTGCATTGAATTCCCCTGAAGGTTGAGTTCATATGGCTTATTTCCTTAGAATTCCCAGAAATTCAGCCATGTGAACTTGACAATAAACGAACTTGTGCAATTTGGACACTTCTGTTTAAACCAAATTATTTACACAATTAATTATCATTAATTAATATGTAATTAATTAATTAATATAAATAATTAATTATTTATTGTTGAATAAAATTCGCCATAAACATATGACAAGAAATTGAACTCTTGAATTATTTAATTATTTTTAAATAATTGAAAATTGTTTATAAATTTTTAAATGATAAAAGATCGTTTGATTCTCAAACCCTAAGATAGGTCATTTCCTCAGGAGGTCATTTTTCATCCACCCCCCTCTCCGAGGTCAGACCCTGAAATGATGTGGTGTGTTTGGATTGGAATGTTGATTCAATCACGTGAACCCCCAAAATATGAAGACCAACAACCAAAACATGCAGCCGAAAGACGGGAAAATAATGGTTTGCACCATTCGACCAAAAAACACATTTGAATAATGATTCTAATTGAAAATCTGACACGATTTCAAGACTGCTAAAACTTGAGTTAAAAAATTGAGATAACTATTTATAATGTAAAATGGTGTGAATCAAGTAAAAAATTAATATCAACAACTTGATTTGTTTAAACACATCAAATTATGATTACGTGGCAAAAACAAATGAATTCACTCGGAAAATTGCAATTAAAATCGAATTATTTTTCAATATTATCAAAATACAAATTAGCAATTATCACAAAGAGGTGTGGTTCCAAATCGCAAAAACATCATTGATCGCGGTCGGAAAAAGATTCCACAATGTAATGGTATCGTGATGAAACCTCAACAAAAACGAATATACGTGCAAAACATATGGATTTTGACGTATGGCTTGAATATAGATCAAGTTGGTGATAAATGGAATAATTAATTGATTTTGCCATAGAACACCAAAAATCAATGTGTTACTCTCGGATCTTTACTTGCGGGGAACGGAATTAATGTGGTCAATGAGGGCGTCAGACAACTTGCCGGTGGACATCAAATGGCGCATATGCTTGATAGGGACAGCGCCTGCCAACATAAACATGATTAATTTGATTTTTGAAAACGAAAACGACCAAATCCAATTCTGCTGTGCGAACTAAAAAATGAAAATAACTGCAAATTTCACAACAATGTTGAAAAAACAATTGAAATAATTAATCATGGGCATTTTGATACGAAAATATGCATAATTGGCAAAAACAAAGTCGAGGAATGAAAAGAAATGCAATGAGTGTTACCAGCGTCGACGACCGGAACGCCGTCAATCAAAAAGTCCTTGGTCTTGGGTCTATATGAAGCCAACATCTTGGGGCCCTCGGTCTATGAAGAAACGCAACACAAAAAAACAACATCGAACGCGTGGCTTGGAAGCACACCCGGATATATTCGAAAGCAAAACAAATTGTTTGAAATAATGAAAACCATGCAAAATAATTATATCAGAAAAATCAAAAATGAAACAACATTGATGAAATTGATTATTTACGGTGAATTCTTCAGGAATTTTCTGGAGCAAATCTTCGAGGGCATCCAAATCGTTCATCTTCATGAAGGGGCAACTATCACACCGCAATGACAAAACAAAACAAATGAATCATGATACATCACTCGAAAGATTGTCAAAGATGGTCGCAAGCATGTTGTTGTTGTTCGTGAAAAAATAAAAATAATGGAACACCTATCCAAAAATCGTAAAAAAGAGGTTTTCAACGTTTTTTTGTGAAATAAAGAATTTTGATTTATGGATATTATGACTGCGCGGCTATTTTTGACATGAAATAAATTTAAAGTAATTACATTGCCAAAAATTGCTTACACTTGCTTTTTTCACAAAATATTATGTGCACTACCTTTTGACTTTTTTGTCTGATGAATAAATAATACCTAGCACAACCACCGGAAGTGGAACAGCCCTCGCCCGCCTTGACGCCAGGAACGACAGCGAGCTCACCGAGCTCACCGCTGAGGCCGGAGATAGCATCAGATGAAACGGGGAAGATGATCTCGGCCTGCGTGGCGGATTCTTTGGGGAGGATTTCCTGCAACTTGTTAACAATACCGGTGACCATACCGGATTCGGTTCCGAGGATGAAACGGGCCTTGGGTGAGCCTTTCTTGACGTGCTCAAGAGTTTTGTCGACGATGAAATTCAAAATGTTGGACGTGC
>JACKZZ010010014.1_pt1 | contig 18224 bp, 8 predicted proteins | sample 8027871 | NCBI WGS metagenome assembly JACKZZ01 (sample SAMN15724774, study PRJNA655200) | protist metagenome | isolation source: fluorescence activated cell sorting (FACS) single amplified genomes of... | place: USA: West Boothbay Harbor, Gulf of Maine | collected 2000-07-19
GGTAGATCCCTGAGCATTCGTCAGTTCGGATTCGGTCAGTCCAATCCTACGTTTATGTTGACTTTGAGCGACGGCAAGAAAATTGTTCTAAGAAAGCAACCCCCGGGAAACATCATCTCCCCCACCGCGCACCGCATGGATCGAGAATTCAAGATTTTGAAAGCGCTCGGCGACGCCTCTTCGGTGCCGGTGCCGCGCGTTTTGGCGTATTCAGAGGACCTGAATATCGTGGGGAAGCCGTTTTACGTGATGGGTTTCGTGGACGGACGCTTGTTTAAAACCCCCTCCATGCCCGATCTCCCAGCGGATCAGCGTCCGTTGCTTTGGGACAGCATCGTGCGGACGCTCGCCGAGATCCACAACGTGGATCCGTCGAGCGTGGGTTTGGACGGCTTTGGAAAGACGTCGGGGTACTTTTCGCGTCAATTGAAAACGTTGCTTCGCGTCAACAAAAAACAAGCCGCCGCCATAGACCCCGACGAGGGGCCGAACTTGCGGGAGGAGGCTTTGGTGCGTCGTTTGACGGAGAACGTGACGTCGGATGAGGAAAACGAGTGCGTGGTAGTGCACGGCGACTACAAGTGCGACAACACTATTGTGCACAACACTGAGCCACGTGTCCTCGCTGTCCTGGACTGGGAGATGGCTACGTTGGGTGCATGCGGCGCGGATTTGGCCAATTTGTTGGCTCCCTTTTACGTCCCGCACGAGTTTGCGGGTCAGTTTGCGGGTATGGGCGCGCTCGCTCCCATCACGCCCGCCGATTGCGACGAGCACAACATACCCCATCGGGACGTCCTGCTAAGAGCCTACTGCGACTACCGGTCCCCAAAACTGGACTTCGAGCGCATGCGAGTGCGCATCTTCTTCTACGCGGCGTTTTACTACTACAAGACGTGCGTCATTCTCACAGGCGTCAAGATGCGCGCGTCCAGGGGGCAGGCGAGCTCGCCCGTCGCGGAACTCGTAGGCGCCTTGGCGCCTTTGTTTCTGCAGGCCAGCGAAAAAGCGTTGAACGATCTCGCCGCCGCCAACGCTGGCCGCGCTCGCGTCTGATTATGTAATTAACGACGTCTTTTGCTCATGTATCCAATCGAGTCGACGTTGCGGTCACACGTGTCCAATCGCATCAAATCAACAATGAATCCGGGTGCTCCGGTCCGAGGACCTCCTCCGCTACGCGTTTGGCCTCAGAGAGGGCGCGCGCCGAGTCGTTGCCCGCTTCTCGGTCTTTGACTTCCACTTCAAACAACGCGTGACCGTACTGCGTCAACGGCACCACCAAGTCGCCCTGGTCTTTCGACTGCTCGGTCAACCGCTTCAACGGGCCCTCGATCGCCGTCACGGCTTCTGCGGCGTCGAGCTGTCCGCGGCGGCGCTCGACGTCGGCGATGGCGATTTTGGTGGCGTGGACGACGACGACGTCTTCGCCCAAACGCTTTGTGAACAACGCTAACGCATCTTTCAACAGCGACTCCGCCTCGGACAATTCAAGCTCGCCGGCGACGGTCGATTTGTGAAACGCGTGGGAGACGGCGTCGTCTATGGGAGCCATGGAGCGCACGACTAGCAAGCGAGCCAACGCCGCCATCATGCGACCCGCGTGGGCCTCGTTTGTCTGCAACAGCGCACCGATCGTTCGACGATATGCGTCTTCTGCCTCCTCGACGCGACCCGCCAGGTACAAGGCCGTGCCTACGTTTGACAACGTACGCGACACTGCACCGTGGTTCTCCGATCCGTACAATGCCAAGCGAAACTCGTACGCTTGTTTCAAAAGCGGGATCGCTTTCTTCTCAAGCCTCACGAGTGAAAACGGACGTCGTATCAGGGCTAAATAGCCCAGATTGGACTTGTCTCTGGCAACCGCGACGCTTTCGACGTCGTAGAGTTGCAAATCAATGGCGAGTGCGGTTTCTTGGTGCTTCAAAGCGATCTCAAAGTCACCCGTCTCCACGTAGTACCGGGCCAAGTTGTTGTTCGACTCGGCGACGGCGCCGTTCGTTTGTTTTCCGTAAATCTCCAACGCATCGCTCAAACACTGAGTGAGCAACGTCTCCGCTTCGTTTAACTCACCCACATCCGTCAACGCCTTGCCCAAGCTGCTTTGAATTTGCCACCGCTGCTGCTTGGATACGGCCCGTTCGGCGGCTTCTCGGTATTGCGCGATACACGCTTGATACTCGCCTTTCGCGTACAGCGCGTTGCCCCGAACGTGCGAGATTTCCGTCAAATCGGCATGCGTCGACGAAACGGCTTTGACGGTTGCCAACGCCGCGTCGCACAACAAGACCGCTTCGTCCGGTCGGCCCCGTGCGATTTGCACGGCGGCGACGTTGGTCTTGGCTCTCGCGACTGCCGTGTGGTCTTCAGTTCCCATCACCTTGATGCGCAACTTCAAAGCGCGCTCCGACACCTCAAACGCGGCTTTTAAATCTTTGCCCTCTTCCAGCAGCAGGTACCCAAGGCCGAGGTAGAGCTTGGCCAAGCGTTCTCCGGACTCTTGCTTTCTGTCTCTCACTGCGATGCGCTCGACGATGGACGCCGCTTTGCGCTGGTACTCCATCGCCGACGTAAACTTGAGCTGCGCCGCCAACGAACGAGCGCGGACGTTCAAGACGTGCGAGAAGGGAATGGAGTTCTCTCCGTAGGCCCGTCGCACGACGTCGTGCGCGACGTCAAGGGCCGCGTCAGCCTCCTTGGCATCGCCCAACAACGTCGCCATCTCCGCCAACGCCACGTAACCGTCGGCGACGTCGGGCGAGTCGACGGGATCGTCGTCTCTTAGGCCGTTCAAATATCGATATCGCTCTTCCATGTCGTTGAGTGCCGCAGAGATGCAGTCTCGCGCAGCTATAAAGTCGCCGCGCTCGCGATGCACGGCTCCGACGGCCATGCGACACATCGCGACGTCGGGATGCCCCGAGGGCAGCTTTTCCCCGTCGGCGACGGCCCACTTCTTCATCAAAACGCGTTCCGACTCGACATAGTACAATTCCGCCTCGTCGTACTTGCCCACCTTGTGCAAGACCGCACCGATGTTGAACACGGTGCGACCAATCGCGTACGCGTCTTCGCTCAAATTCGCTTTTCGAATCGTCAATGCGCGCTGCAGCATGGGTAACGCGTTGATTTCTAAATCGTCCTCGTGCGCCTCGACGGCAAGGTGACCCAAATTGTTCAAATCGCGAGCCACGCTGAGCGAGTTGTCTCCGTAGAGACGCGCGTCGTACTCTAACGCGCGCTTCTGCGCTTCCACTGCAGGTCGAACGTTCCCGAGCATGGCATTCAACTTTGCGATTTGATTGCACAAAAACGCCGCCTTGCGGTCCGCCGGTGGCGCATCCACGCCGTCGGCTACGGGAGGCAGCGTGTGCACAAACGCGTCTTCGTTCTCCGCCCCGGCGCCGAAGACGTACCCCTCGGTCTCGATGCGCTTTAATCGACTTTCCGCGGTCTTCAAAAACCACTTTCGCAGTGCATCCAACACGGCGTTCTCGACGACGACGGGTCCACCCGCGTTTTGCATGGCTTGAAAGATCATCTCGCGATCGTTTGGATACGAGGCTTGCGCCTTTTCGACGTCGATTTTTGACAAAGGTCCGTCCAAGATGTTGTCAAATTTCGTCAACAGCGCCAACGCAAACGCATCTTCGTCGTCGTCGCTCAACAACACGTCCATCGCAACGCCGTCCAACGTAACTGCGCCGTAAATCTCCCACAAGCACCACACGCGCCTCAATGAGGTGGGCGCGTCCCAGGGCTGCAATACAAGCGCGACTCGTCCAATGGATTTAATCGCGGCGTGAAAGACATCCGAGAACCATTGCGACGATTTTCCGCGTTGATCGTGTTGGTTCACAGACGTCTGGTCCATCCACACGTAATCGTCGGCGTATCCGCGCGCCACGAGGGCGTCCAGCGTTGCATACGCATTGTAAGACCACGCATGCGAGCAAAACACAGTCGCCTGCTCGCTGAAATCGCCCGGCGAAAGCTTCGAGTGGACCAACTCGGCGAAACTCACGCCCTCCTCCACCGTCGCGGGCTTCAAGTGCCGCTCCCACAACTCCGCCGTGGTCGCCGCGGCAGGTACGTCGTTGTCTTGTAGCCACTTTCGCAAGTACGAGACCCGCACGCCGTGCAAAGGAAACGGGCGCGCGTCGGCGGGCGTGGGAGGCGCTTCCGGAACGGGCGACTCGGGCGGCGGCTCCGCCGGCGCCGGTATCTCGACGTCGAGCGCCAACGCGGGCGGCGGCGGCACATCCTCCAATGACTCGGCCTCTCCACGGTAGCGCTTTTTCAATCGGTCAAACACGCTCGCGTCAAGCTCGCGCGTGCCGACGTTGGGTCGCTTTTCCACACAAAGCGTAATCGGTCTCGAACGCGTGGACTCGCGTATCCACCACACACCGTCCCTCGTACACTCTTTAGACATGGTGAAGCTCTCCAGACTCACCTCCTGCGCAGTCGCCTTGGACAAACCGTCGGCCGAGCCGTCGAATACGAGTTTGAGGACGTCATCCTCGCGCCTGCGCGCTTCGACGATAATCGCCGTGCACGTCCGCCAGCGCGGAGGGTTCGTGTCCACTTTGCCGCGCTGTTTTCTGCCGAATAGGCATGCCCCCTTTTTCACAAAAGGCAAGTACGTCGCGTCATCGACGGTGACGACGCTGGCACCGGGCGCGAGGACGCGCATCCCGCGCGGTCGTTTAAGTACGCGTCACGCGATTATTAACCTCCCAAGTATACGTTGCGGCGCTTGAACGGCGCCGACGCAAACTGAATTTCGCTCGTCCCCTTCCCCTAAACGGCTCACAAAGCACGTTCAAAGTACAAACTCCGCGACCAGCTTGACAATAAAGTGTCACAAAGTCTCCGGACTTCGGCAAGCTTGCCGGATTTTTTCGTCCGCGTAGTCACGCTCGTCATCGGACTCCAGACTCGGCTACTCGCCCGAGGTTTGACCAATAGTCGCACACGTAAGCACTGGGTGGCCAGCGAAGATGGCCTCATCGGCGCCGCCGCAGAAGAAGGCGCTCCTCAAGTTGATCATTTTGGGAGACTCGGGCGTGGGAAAGACGTCGTTGATGAACCGATACGTGCACGATCGTTTCACCTCCGCTTACAAAGCCACCATCGGCGCGGACTTTCTAGCCAAAGAGACGTCCCTAGAAGGTCGACCCGCAACTCTACAGATTTGGGACACCGCGGGCCAAGAGCGTTTTCAATCGTTGGGCGTCGCGTTTTACAGAGGTGCCGACGCGTGCGTGTTGGTGTTTGACGTGACCAAGCCCAAGTCGTTCGAAGCCTTGGCCAACTGGCAAAAACAGTTTCTCGCCCAAGCCGATCCGCGTGATCCGTCGAGTTTTCCGTTCGTGGTGCTGGGGAACATGATCGACAAGGCGGACTCTCGACGTGTGTCGAGCGAGAAAGCCCGCGAGTGGTGTGCGAAGAACGGGGACATCCCCTACTTTGAGACGTCGGCCAAAGAGGGTGTCAACATCGAGGAAGCGTTTCAACGCGTCGGCGAGCTCGCGCTCGAACAGGAGCGTGCGTCGTCGGCGGCGGGCGCCTTCGTCCCCCCCACGCTACGACTGCACGAAGAGGGCGGCGGTGACGGGCCCGGATGTTGCTGAAAAAACGACGATTCCTGCGGTGTAACAACTGCGCTTGACACGGGGGTGTGGCACGTCGCGTAACGACTACCTGCCGCGTAAGACTTTGGTATTGCACGTCGCGCAAACGTGGGTGCGTTCGCACGACACCGCCAAGCACGCAGTGCACACGAATCCGACATCGACGGGTTTCCCGTGGCAAAAACACGTGGCGCGCATGTCCACGGGCGGTTGGACGGGAGGGTTGGTAACGGACGTGTCGAAATAGCACGCCGAGAGATAAGGATAGAGCGACGCGGTCGCCTCTGCACCCGGACAGACGTAGCGACCGCCCGTCAGCTTTGTCATCTGCGCCAAGACTACGGAGGACGATCGCGAAACGTCCAACACGTCGATGCCGTCCAAACGCGTCAATCTTTGCGACGCAAACGCCGCGTTCATCAGCGCGACGTACGAGCTCGCGTCGTCGTCTCCTGCGTTTAGCACCAACAAGCGCTGCGTGGCGAGGTCGTTGGGGTTTTCCGTTTGCTCTTTGTTCAAAATTAACAACGCGGTATGCAACGCGGACGCCAGCATGGGTTTGCATCCCGGGGTCGCTGACGCGCCGGCGATACCCCCAGTCGCGCGCTTTAAGCCCTCGACGTCGACGGTTCGGACGCGGTCGGACTCGCCGAAGACGACGAAGGTCAACTTGTTATCACACGCCATGAACGCGCGTCCGAACACGACCACGTCGTCCACGGCGGCCCCGACACGGGCGTCGAAAGCCGCACCCGCGGCGACGGGGGCCGCGGCCCAGTTTCTCACGTCGACATCAAGCACGACGACCAATGAACAGCGCTCATCTGCGGCCATTGGCCTCTGCGGGGGCCCGCGCGACGCGGGGCCGAGCTTTAATTTGCAGGCGCCGTCTTTCGACTGCGAAAAGTGCAAAGCCGTCCTCGGAAGCGTCCGTCAAGGCCTCCGACGACGCCCTCACGCCCACCAACGTCGCGCTCTACGCGGCGTTCGTCTCGTCCGTCGTGGGCTCGGCCACGCTTTTCTATTTAGCCACGGACGACGATTTTTTGTTCACCATGCGCGAGTGGTCTCCTGCCCTCGTCAATCTGGTCGCTCCCTACATCGGACGACCCGTCGACGAAGACAACGTGCTGGACGTCTCGGCTTTTGCACCGCGGGACGTCGCTGAGGTCGTGGGTGATACTGTTTGTGTTGTGCTGAAAACGCGCATGGGTGTAGCTTCGTTGTCAACGTTGAACGCCAATGACAAACCGCCCGCGATGGGAGGAGACGGCGACGATCCCGTCGTGGAGACTATTGTTTTGGACCAAGAGGAATTCGAGCGCGCCTCCAAACTCACCCAAGACGAGTTGAATTTGAAATTCGGAATGGAATTACCCGAGCTCCCCGATCCGTCAACGGCGACGATGGCGACTCTGCGCACGGCGCTCGCTCAGTGTGAGTTAAAAGAACGCGACCTGCAAGTCGCCTATCAGCTCGCGGACAAGTACGGCAAGGATCCCGTTACGTTGGAGCATCAGCACCATGCAGTACAACAGCGCAAACTGGAGCTGTTGCAAATGCACGACGCCCTCATCGCGTCCCAGTCCTGGTACTCGTTTTTGACTTCGTAAGTTCTCCATACCACAACGCTCGTACGTATAGTGTGAGAATCGAACGGCGCGCGGTCAACCGCGCAGGGCACTTTTCAGACCGACCGCAGGGCACCGTCTGCGTCTTCCTCGTTTTCCGCACCGCCGCATGCCTCCTCGTCGTCTCCGGCCTTATCCTCCACCTCAACCCACGCCAAGCGGTGGATGGGCCACTGGCGGTAAGACGCGACGAGCCCGACGGCCGGCCCGATGCCGAGAATGAGGAGTGCCAGTCGTGGCTCGACGCCGGACGACACGGTGACCGAGACGAGCTGAATTGCCACCACTGTCAGCGCAAAGCCCACGCACGTAGACAACGTGAGGGCGGTTCCGACGTACGCCTTGGGAGCGTTTTGCGCGACGAGCGTCGAGTATTGGGCCGAGTCGGCAATGACGGTAAAGCCCCACACACAGAGGAACGCCAGGAAGCCGCCGTCGCTCATCGCGTTCGAGGCTGGGACTAAGAGGCAGCACGTTCCGGAGACGCCAAGGGCGAAGACGGCCGGCACGATGGGGCCGGGCAGCGAGGTCTTGGCGTCGGCGCGGACGGCCCACAGTCCTGCCGCGACGCAGCCCAACGTGCCGCAGACGCCGATGACGACGAAGGAAATCCACTCGGTGGACCATACGTTGGAGGGTCGCGCGTCGACAAGCGCGGGTACGAAGGCCCAAAACGCGTATAGCTCAAACATGTGGCCCCAATAACCCAACAGCGCGGCAGTGAACGCTCGGGTGGCGAATATCGCGCGCAATGCCGCCTTTCCCGTCGCCGCGACCAGCACGACGGCGCTTTCGTCGTCTTCGTTGTCGTCGTTGTCGTCGTTGTCGTCGTCGATGGCCTTCGCGGTCGACAACTCCCTAAACACCAGCCACATCACGATCCCTCCCACGGCGGAGAGGACGGAGGGCACGACAACGACGGCGACAAGCGGTAACGTAGACCCCACCGCGCGCAGCAGCCAAGGAAATCCTGTGCCCAGTGTGAGCGCGCCCACCAGCAGTCCTAAGCGAAAACCCAAGCCTTTCGGAAAGGCCTTGGCAGCGATCTTCATGCCAACGGGGTAGACGCCCGCCAAACACACACCCGTGCACAGCCGCATGAAGGCCCACAAAGCGAAGCTCGATGGAGCCGCGAGCGGACAGGCGTTAAAGACGGCTCCCGCGGCGGCGCTGACAGAGAACAACGCGGCGGCGTTGAAACGATCGGCGAGGCTGAAGTATGTCAAAAAAAGAGTCCCCACAATGAACCCGCCCTGGACGAGCGACGTTAGCGCAGACGATTCCCTGACGGAAAACCCTAATTCGTCGACGACGGCATTGGGTAGGAACCAAATTGACGTACCTGGGTATCGGGTCAGCGCATTGCGTATGGGAGACTTTTGCTATCAAAACCACGCACCGCCGAATTGCGCGAAGACGACCGCTGCTGTCTTGGCCGCATCCCCAGAGGCCATCGGGCCGCGGGCGATCAACAAGAATCTCGCCGTGTTCAACGCCTCGTACGGTATGTCAGAGCCATCTGGCTACCGCCAGATCGCCGTCGTATCGCTTGCCGCAATTCCTCGCGCACAATATCCGCCCTCGGTGCAGGCGGCGTGATCAAACAGCGAAGCTGTGGACTTATTTTGAGTATAATCCAAAGGTGGTCCGATATGACCGCTCTGGCCACCAATATTCCGATACGCCGATACTTGGAATTCCGTTTCGGCCGACGAGGGTACACTGACACTCTTTCAACACATTTTTGGTATAAAAATATTTGTTTACATCGCTTGTGAATAGAAATAACGTCCGGGAACGGTTGCCGAGATCATTAATTGCAATTTTTTTTAGTAGATATCGAAAACTACATGCGTACTTCGTGTCAACACGGCGTTTCGCTGCTTTACAGGGTTTGAAGAATATCCGACAAGTTCCTCGAAGAATGCCACCTGAGATCTGTCCAATGATCATCATTTAGAATCCAGAGTACTATCACAGAGTCATGTGCGTGCAGTTTACCGAACATCTCAGTCTCTATGTGAGCGAACCGAAGAAACATATAGATGATGTATTGGTCGCGTGGTAGCGTATTCCAGTACCCGCGGTGCAACCTCGTCGGCGCGCGCCTCGCAACGCGTTCGGTCACACGTCGACAGCCACTTACGATCCGGTGTCAACTTACGATCCGGTGTTTTTGTTCTCCGACAAAAGCGTGCGAATGTAACCGTCGACGTAACCGTCTTGATAGGGAATTTCCTCTTTTTCAATGTAAATTTTGTACCGATAGGAAATCGTGTTGCGGATGCATGAAGCTTGCAGCTCCTTGGTGGGGCGGTGCTTGCACGAATCCCACTTGCGCATGATGTATCGGCGCAACTCGCGCTTGTTGCCCGCGTGGATCTTGTTTTTGTAGTCGTGCAGCCAGGCGTTCTTGAACAGGGATCCTTTGGAAACGTTTAGGTTGCGGCGAAACGATTCGCACGGGTCGTGTTTCAGGTTTCGTTGGTGCTCTTCAAACTCCGACACGACCAAACGCCATCCGCCGTACGAGTCGCCGCGACGCATGCGAGCGAATGCAGCGGGCATGTCGTTGAGCTCGAGCACGAGGCCAGCAAACTCTTCCAAGAATGTCTGCTTGAAGGTTTGCAGATTCTCGGCGTTGGGCAAGGCTTGCTCGGGCTCGACATTGCGCGCACCCACAAAATGCAGCGCCAGGTTGTCCTGCACGACAAAGTTCAAAGCGGTGAGCTGGTACGTGTGCGTTTTGTTCTCCAATGCGGGTCGCGCGGCTTGGAAGACGGTTTCTGCGATTCTGAACGCGTACGGGTCAAATACCGAGTCCAGGTACCTGAATCCCACCGACCCTTCCATTGCCATCGTCCGCTGGTACTCCTCGAACGACATGACGTGCTTGCCGAGCTCAAAGGTCGCGCCGGAGTGGACCGTGTCGACGTCCCATTGTTCCGCGGGAGGGTCGGTTGGACCCTCTTCGTTGTTGGCACCGTCCGATTCGTCATCGGGTGACTTCTCTTCCGTTTCGACGCCCGCGTCGTCGTCGGCGTTCTCGTCGTCGTCGGCGGCTTGGTCTTCGTCGCCTTCCACCTCCAGGGACGCGTCTAGGTCCGCCCCCACGGGGTTGATGACACGCGCCGAGCGCACGTATCCGCGGTGGTAAAACACCATCGCGGGCTCCGTGCGCGCCACGAGCACAAACACCTTCAAATCCCAATACTTGTTGAGGTGCAAATGTCGCTTTCGGATGAATTTTTGCACTTGGAAGCTGGGCGCGTCTTCAGCGCACGCTCCGAACTCTTCTTTCAAGTCCCCGGCGTTGGCGTAGATCTTCAAACCGTCCCCGTCTCCCGCGGTGGGGGACGAGGACTTCAAGACCCACGGCGCCGTGCCCCCCACTTCTGCTTCGAAGAATTCCTTGCACTGCGCGCGGTCGTCCAACGAGAACGTTTTGGGTTGTATTTTAACCGCGTTCGGCAAGCATCCGTGTTGGTTCAAGTACTTGGAGAGCGACGTTTGGCGAATCGCGCGCGACCCACCCATACGATCTCCCCCCCGCATTCTTGCTACGTACTTCGTGATTTCGTCTGTTCGACCTTTGTTTCCCGAAAACTTGGCAAAGCGTCGGTTCGCGTCTTTCAATGGCGCCGAGTAGCCTCGATTGTTTCTAAACTCCTCACACGGGTTGTATACGATTTGGGTGCGTTCCTCTTCGAGTTCCGAGAAAATCATCTCAAACCCACCGTAACGGTCGCCCGGTTTCATCAACATGAAAAACCGGGGGTTCTCGTGCACTTGCTGACCTAAATTGTAGTAGTCTTCGGCCATTTGACGCGTGTCGAAGTTTAGCGACCACGTAAACCCGGGGTATCCGTTGGATTCAATGAACCACGTGTGCCAATCGTCGTCGATCATGAAATCAATCCCGAATATGTGAAACGTGCCCTTGCGTTTGATCAATTTGTGTCGAGCCGTGTGAAAGATGAACAGGGAGACTTTCTTCAAATAGGGGTTCAACACCGAGTCGACGTAATGCCCCCCGGTGCGGCCTTGCTCCCACAAGTAATGTTGAAACTCTTGAAACGACCAAATGTGCTCGGAGAGTTTGAAACCCGACTTCATCGATTGAAAGTGCGTGTTGGTCAAGTAGACTTTGCGATCTTTCGAGAGCGGGTTGTAAACCGCCAATGAACGTCGCAAGTAGCCCTCGTGGTAAAATACCAAGTAGGGATTCGAAGACGCAATGAGCATGTAAACGCGAACGTCGAATTTAGACTTTTTCAACAACAACGGTCGCTCCAGATACTCTTGTACCAAGTAGCGCTCAGTGGCTTTCCACTCCTTAGCGCGACACGGAAAGAATTTAGGCTGTTTTTGTTTGATTTGTGACACTTGGGTGTGAAAGGTAATCCCTTGACCTTGCGATCCCGTTTCGGGCTTTAGCAACCAGGTAATTTCGTGTCCTTCGTTTTCGAGCAAGTCGTCGCACTCGTCCTTGTGGTACAACCTGTAAGAAGCGGGCGAGATGGCCAACTCGTTGTATTTGCAACCAAACTTGCGCGTGAACGACTCCTTCCGACGCAACTGTTGGCCTTTATTGCCTCCGATGGCGTCGCCGCCGTCGAACGCCGAAAGGTAGCATTTCTTTTCGTATTCGTGGTAGATGTTTTTGAACAAATCCGGTCTCAACTTCTTCATGTGCGTCAACTGCGTCGTGTCCGTCATCAACACCGTCACTCGGTAATTAATGTTCTTGTACGTGTCGTTCTTTTGAGCAGCGCGAAAGCGCATTTGCCAACCGCGATCCAACAGGTCTTCAATAGCCAGACCTCGACACCCATCGCGCAAACAACCGAACGTACGAACCGCGCGGGGCTCGTCGGGACGTTTTTTTCGCACCGCGGGCCGGCCTATCTGAACGAGCTCCTTGGAAGACATCTGCACGTACGTCGGCTTGTCCAAACCTGGGAGCCGTTTGATTTTAATTGAAGACGAGTTGGAAATCTTGTGTTGATGAACGTGCAGCAAAGACTTCAAATCCGACCACGACATGTCGCGCGTCTCTTTCCAGCGCGGGTCGAATAGATCGTGGGGCGCGCGGGCGCGCTTGTTTCCGAATTTGGACGAAGCGGAGCCGAAGAACGCTAACGTGGTTCCGCCGGCGAGTTCGTTCAAAACGAGGAGCGCCACCATGCCCAAAAAAATGGTCTTCGCCATCGCACGTTTCGTGGCTGGCGGGAGCTCTTTGAAACGGTTGGGCAGGCGTTTGGCACCTTCCGCCGCGCCGTCCTTGCGCGACTGCGCCCATAACCGTTTGGCCGCTTTTCGCGAAGTGCGGAAATCAGAGCGCAGAGAGTCGAGCGTCTCGCGCAAACGCGGCCCGAGCGCGTCTTCCAAGCGCGCACGTCCCGCCCGCACACGCAGCTCCAGACCTTTGGCCACGTCTCCCATGCGAACGCGCCACGACGCTACGTGCGCAGCGTTGCGCTGGCGGCGACGTCCCGTGCCGCGCTCTGCATCGGAGGATGCGTCCGACTCGCCGGAGGAGGCGTCGTCATCCGAAGAGTCGCTCCCTGAAGATTCGGATGACCCTTCATCGTCGTGATCAGACGAGTCGTCCGTCTCGCCCCCACCCGCTGAGCCCTCGGCAGGGGCGTCAGACTCGCTCGCGGCGTCATTGTCGTCTGACGAGCTCTCCGCGGGGCGGCGTTGGCGCATTTGACCCGAAACTCCGCTTGACCATTCCGCAGGAGATGCAGGAGAGAGGACGGGCGTCTCGGGCGTCTCCTCCTCGCTCGAATCGGACGACCGTGATCCGTCCGACGACTCGTCGCTCGAGTATTCGCTCGACGACATTTTTTAAACGATTGTGAACCGCGAGGCGAGCCTCGAGACCGCTCGAAGATTGTCGCCTGAGGCCGACGTTCCGTTGGGGGCTCGATCGCTGCGTTCTGGGCGATAGTACGCGTGACTTGCAATTCACACTCTCTCGGTTCCTCGCCGCGTGCCCGATGGCCATGTACGAGGACGAGACGACCGAATGGGAAGACGTCTTGGTCAAAAAAGGCATATTGCGAGAGCGCGACGAAGTCGCTGCCCGCAAGGCCGCGGCCGAAGACGTGGAAAAACGTATCTACGTCGGGAGCAAACCCGATTTGCCCGACGATTTCGACTCGGCGGAGGCGCGCGAAACGGCTCTGGAGCGCGACCGCGACACTTACGCGGCCGGCGTGAAGTCCCGTGTGGAGGAAGAGGACGAGCTCGACATGCTGCGGAGACTTCGTTTGGAGAAGATGCGCGCGCAGACGACTTTTAGAACCTACGGAAGCGTCGTCGACCGGCCCAAACGCCGTGAATTCGACGAGCTCGTCAAAGACGCAAGCGCCGATGGTACGATTGTGGTTGTGGAGTTGTGTCGGGAAGACTTGGAGCGTTCGAACAAATGTACGTTGACCTTCAAACGCGTTGCTAGACGTAGAGTCGGATGCAAGTTTGTCCGTTACGTCGCAAACGAATGCATTGAGAATTGGCCGTCTAAGAACATACCCGCATTGATTGTGTATTGTGAGGGGAATATGCTCGACAAACCCATTGTTGGTCCGCGCGAGGTAGGATCCGATCACCCCTATTCGATGGAAGCGGCAATCGAAGCCGTTCTCGGGACTGGTGACCCCGACGCCGCGGCCAAGCGCAAGAAGCGCTGGCAGCGCGTGAACCGCGATATCGTCTACGAAGATGAGGACGTCGACCTGGACGAGCGAAACAGGCGACTCGTCCGCGTAGACGACGACTTCTAGTACTGACTGTACACTACGTTTTAGACGAGCACGACCGTGTCTTCTTCGGCCGCCGGGTCGTCTTGTTTCGCGTTCTCCAACGCTTGGTCGTCCTGGGCGCTCTCACGGTCGTCGCCGTCCTCCTTATCGGCGTCTGCGTCGCCAGCGCCGCGCCAAAGGACGTAGGCAAGCCACAGCGCGATCACGTCGACGCAGGTAATGAGGACGTCGGTCGCGATGTTCTCGTCTAGGACTTGAGACGTGACGTATGTCTTCCAGGCTTCGAGCTCGCTTGCGTAGTACAACACGACCTGACCGTCGCACACCACCGATGAGCACTCGGGGCTCGGCTGCTCGTACGTCTCGGCGAAGGTGCACACGGATCGCGTTCCTAGGCGACTCAACGGACCCGCGCTGACGACGTCGTCGAATTCGCGACGTTCGGAGCTCGCATAGCAGTGTTCGACCCGCCCCAGCTGCCCCAAATCGAGGCCGATGGGGTCGTCCGAGCGCAGACCGCGCATGCGCATCTCCGCGAGCGGTTGCACGAAGGCGTCGTCGATGCGCGCGACGAAGAACGCGATGTCTACGTCGTAATCAATGAGGCGCCCCCTCACGTCCGTTTCCACGTTTTCGAAACGGATGGCCATCATCATAGCGGCGGGGTCGGCGCGATAGGGCTCGACGGCCGCGACGGCGAGCGTCGCGATTGTCAACGCGATGGACACGGCGAGCGTGCCGAGCTCGAGAATGAGGATCATCTTCTCCAAACGTCGCCGTCTCGACGCTGCGCAGCGTAGGACGAGATCGAGCGACAGGAAGAGCAAGACGACGCTGACGATGATCGAGAATGTGGATGATGCCAATAGCACGTTCGTCACGCGGTCCGCCGTGACGTTGGAATACTCCAGTGCGGTTAAATAAGTGTCGTCGTCGAGCGCGGCGAAGTCAGCGCACTTTATGTTTTCGAACGACGGGCAAAAGGTCTCTGCAAACATCGCCGCAACAAACGGGCGCGCGTGCGGTGGGATTCCGAATCCCAATCGCAAACCCCGAAAGTCGATCGCGTTGCCCAACGATTCAAATTCGCTCTTCGTTCGTTCCATTAATATCCCGAATTGTTGGTCGGTCATGGAAGACAAGGTGCCTCGAAAGTCGTTCACCGAGGCGACATTAAGCCCAGAAAGAATCACCGCGACGATCGACCACGCGGCAGTGGCGAGTTCGGCCGTGATGACCGCGGGCGAGCGTCTCGTAGACGACGACCCCGCGTCGTCGTCGTCGTCGTCGTCGTCGTCGTCGTCAGCTAGAACGTCGGCGTCATTGTTCGCTTGTCGTGATTGATGTCGACCGTACAAGACGTACCCGAGGCCGGCAAAGATGAGGAGAAAGCAAACGGACAAGCCAATCGTGGCCCGAAAAAGGGGCGCGTCGCTTGGCGGGGGCGCTCTCACTTGTCGTCCAGACGCGTGATGATCAAACACTGTGTACATGGACGCATCCAGTGCGGGGCCCGTCATACGAAAGTTGTCCAGATGGAGCTCTTTCCGCGCGTACTCCGCGCCGGAGAAGTAAAACTGATCGTCGTCGATCGCGTTGGAGTCGAAAATGACGGAAACCGCGACGTGATGTCGATGCGCTAGCCAATCGATGCTGCCCGTCGTCTTGTACAAACGCTCCGCTTCGTCCAAATACGGCTTTAAACTTGTCCGAAAACGCGTTCGCTCCCGGGCGGCCACCGCGGTTTTGTTTAGAAATCGCTTTTCGAACGGAATCGTGTACTCGTAACGATTGTATGCGATGTCGAAATCTGAGGTGCCGGGGGGTATGTTGACTACCGTCACCGCGAGCCAGCAAGGCAACGAGGGGTCGAGCGCGGGGCCCCACGCGTCGAACTCGACCACGGGGCGCTCTGAGGAAAGAATTATAGTAGACGCCGTAAGAATATCGTATCGGTGATAACGCACGTCCTCCTCGTGCAGAACCGGGAGCCCGTCCCCGGCGCGCCTTCGGTACTCGACGCAAACGTCCGCCAGCGGTAAGTCGTCCCCACCAAAACCTCCGGTATTATGACTGTACACCCTTTCTTGTGAAAACGGGATCACGGTCATGTGCGAACTGTGCTTGACAACGTCGTCGCATCCCCAAGGCGCATTTTCTGGATCGGGCGACCGCGTGGGGTCTTGGGCGCACGAAATCGGGAATTTAGCGTTAATGTTGCGAAACACCCAGTCCCGCGCAGCACCGGGATGTCTGAAACCCTGTCCAGAGCTCTCAACCGTACCGCCGAATACGCCGCCGCCGTCGTTCGGCGCGACGGGCGAGTAGTCGTCGAGATCGCCATCTTCGGCGATGTGCGCTCGGAACAAACAAGGCGATGACATGTTACCGCGATCCTAATACAGCGCTTTGTCGCACGCCGTGCCGCAAATCGACCGCGTCGCTTTCGGCAAAATCCCGGTTTTGAACTCTCGAACGAACGCCGGAGCATGCAGTTTCAAGGCTTCGAATCCTGCGCCGACGCCGCCTCGCGTTTCCGGTGACCGACGCCTGACTCTCGAGCGCTTAATTACACGCCCGTGCCAGTCCCGGCTAACAGTCCGACGGAGAACGTGTCATCGCCCAAACCTTGCGCGCCGACCCGTCGACGTTTCACGTACACGCTCGCGCCGAGCGCGAACGCGCACAGAACAGCCAGCAGCGCGTTCACGCCGCGGGCCCCGGTTTTGAGTTTCTGCGCGTCTTGCAGACGTTTGAACGCGTCGACTCCGTTCTTCGTAATCTCAGAGTGCTGGTTGAACCACGCGATAGGAACGTAGACGTCAGGGTCGCTCAGGTGTGGGAAGAAGGCGCCGTCCCGGGTAGGCAACCGCACGGAGACTTGGGCTCGGGTGTCTTCGGTGAAGGTGATACCCGTTCGAGGCTCCACGGAGATGGTCGAGCGGTGTGTCAAGCGCGATGGCCTCAGCCCGTCGACGCGATTGAGCAGACTCGGTTCGCAGTCGAGAAAATGAGGAAGACTCGCGAAGAGCGGCGCACCTTCGTACGCGGTCGTTAGATTAACCAATCCGTCGGGACCCCATTGGTAGAAGCGCTCGTTCAAGGGGTTGTGCTCGGCGTTGTGGTAAAAATCGCGGCTCGGGCGGAACCGCAACAAGGGAATGCCGTGGCGCTCGTCGGTCGGGTCGTCCTCGACTAGTTCCATCTGCAGGGCGCGCATGAGCATGTCGAAGAACACAACCAGTTTGTCCGTCCTCTTGACGCTTTCGTGAAACGCTTCGCCGTTTGTGCCGAAGTAACGATTGGGATCGGGATTCCACGCGCGAGCGTTCAAGTCGTCTTTTGCGCCGTCCCACAGCGGAAACTGCTTGTTGGGACGCAAGGGGTTGCCGCAGCACGGATATCCGTGACCGGGACAATAGTGCTCCAACGGGTTGTTTCCCCACGGGCAGACGCCCGTTGACCGGCGTTCACCTCGAAACTCGACGATGCTCATGACTTGAGAGGAATCCTTCTTCCCCACGCGGATGGTCGTTCGCGAATTGTAGTCGGGGTCGTCCTCTGGCGTCGAAGCGTTTGGGGCGAGCCCGGGAAACGCCAACAGCGAGATGCCCGGAACTTCGTAACCCGTCATCAGCTCCAAGACGGTGCGCGTCGTGAACAAGCGTTCATAGTCGTTCTTCCACACGACGAAACGCTCCAATAAATGCCACGATCGCGGCCCCAACTGAGAGCGCGCCCCCAAGCTCACGACATTTATCGTCGTGATCTTCACCTCGGGTGAGCGATGGACGACGGTGCGGTTCAATGCGCGTTGTTTCTCCACTGTTAAATCCAGATCGAAGATCCAGTACTTCCATTCGCGATACGAGAGTGTGTCGGCGTCCTCGTCCCATTCGAGCTTGTCGCGAAACTGTCGCTCGCGAAACACAAACGGCCCAATTTCGTCGAGTTTAGGTGACTCTTTCCCGCTCAACACGGCACGCGGATTCGTGAGGTTGAACACGTATATCTCCTCGTAGTTGATACCCTCGGAGCTGTGGTTCTTGAACTGATCGATGCCGTCCGAACCGGGGCCCGTCAGATAGACCGTCGCGTCGACTCCGGCTTGAATTTGAGTCTCAATGTACCACGGCATCAGGACGGCGCTGAGCGCGCACCACGCCAGAAGAGCTCCGCAACAC
>JACKZZ010010015.1_pt1 | contig 18218 bp, 12 predicted proteins | sample 8027871 | NCBI WGS metagenome assembly JACKZZ01 (sample SAMN15724774, study PRJNA655200) | protist metagenome | isolation source: fluorescence activated cell sorting (FACS) single amplified genomes of... | place: USA: West Boothbay Harbor, Gulf of Maine | collected 2000-07-19
CGGGTCGCAAGGAGAAGAAGAAGAAGAAGGGTTCGAAGAAGGGCAACGGCTTGACGCGCATCGAAGGCGTTGAGTTGTCGGCGGTGCCCTCGTCGTCGTCCGCGGGACGCGGAGGGCGCGGACGCGGCGCGCCTCGTGGCGGCTCCCGCGGCGCGCCTCGTGGCGGCTCCCGCGGGGCCCCCCGTGGTGGCTCCCGCGGCGCCCCTCGTGGGGGCTCCCGTGGCGGCCCTCGCGGCGGACCGCGCGGACGAGGAGGCCGCGGCGGGGGACGCATCGACGTCGACAACACCAACGCGTTTCCGTCGTTGGGAGCGTGAGGCGGTGCATTGAGCGATCGTAGTCGGTGGTCGGTCGGGTAGCAGCAGTCTTTACGCGCGCGAGGAGAAGAATCCGCGTCGCGGAAGAGGCTTCCGCGTCTCGACGAGACGGCGGGCAGACAGTAAACCCGGTCGCGCTGCGTGTTCGCATACGTCGTCGTCGCACTCAAATCAAGCCGATACTAGGGCGACCGCGTCCAGATGGTCGAATTGGACCGCCAAATCAGCAGCCGTCTGCCCTTTCAGATCTTTTGCGGTTTTGTCGAGGACGTCGTTGAAGGTCTCGACAAACCGCTTCAAGCGAGCGACGTCGCCCGCGCACACGAAGGTCATCAACACCGTCAAACGAGTCTTAGAGTGCGCGTAATTGACTATCTTTCGACGCAAAGCCTTGGGTGCCGTCGCGTAGGCGTTCAAGGCGGCGTCGAGCGCATCGAAGGCGTCGTCGTACACGATGCTCTCCAACGCACGGTCGAGCCCGCCCCGGGCGCTCTCGTCCAACTCAGCGCTCACGAACGCGTCGTACTCGCCCGAGTCCTCTTGCTCAGCAGGAGCGGGCGCGGCGAGCGCCGCAAGCGTCTGAGGCGTGAAGGCGTCGATGTCCGAGCACAGGCTCTCTTTATGCGTCTCGCCCAGAATGCCGTACGCCCTTTTCAACAAACCTAGAATCTCAGCCCCCCGCTCGGGGGTTGACGAAGCCGATCGCAGCTCCAAGGCGAATGCGCTCAAATACGCTTTAACGGCGTGCCGCCGACCGCCGGCGTTCGCCATCAAAAAGTTTCCCACCGTCGTGATGTACACCGATTGGAGGTGCACCGGAACGTACGGCTGGAGCGCCGCCATCCGTTTCAAACCGTTTTCCGCGTTGGTCTCTTGGGCGGCGCTTTGGAACTCGGTTTGCCAGTCTTTGGGATTTTTTAGGTTCAGCGGCGCTTTGAGCGAATCGACGTCGCCCATCGCGGCCTTGGCGCCCGCCTGCATGTTGTTGACGGTCAAGCTCAACAGCCGACGGCGCTCGGCCTCGTCGCTCGCCGCTTTTTGCTTGGCGCGATAATCGGCGACCATTTCCGACTGGCGGTCGCGCGTGGGACGCATGGGAGCGGCAGCTTTCGCCGCTTGCTGCGCACGTTGGTCCTCGGGCGAAAGAGTCTTTTTTGCGAACGCCGTCATAAAGAGCTCATCGTCGCTGTCTGAATCCATTTTTCGGTCGGCGCTGGTCCCACGGGCGACTCAACACTTGACTTTTGTCTCCACGCTCGCCACAGGGCTGCCGCTGGATCCTTCCGACCGTGGTCTTAACGCGTTTGTCGTCATTGTGCGACATTTACCAACTCATTTATACGGCCCCCAAGGATGAACGACGCTCCCGAGGCGAGCACCGCCGAGGAGCCGAAACGAACGCTTGCGGCTCACGGCCGGGCGCGCGTGAACTCGATGTTGGAGCACGTCACGGCGGAAGCGCGCGCGTTTCCAGTCGATCACAGCAAACCGCCCAAAAAGCGCATCACTGCGGTGGCTTCCGCTGCGCACGGACTCCCGACGAAGACGCTGAGAACCATTATGAAGTCCAACCCGACAGTGTCGATGGTGGGCGCGGAGACGAAGTTTTTAATGCCGGTGGCGGTGCGATTGTTCGTGTCGGAGCTCGCACTGTTGACACATGCGAAAGCCAAAGAACGCGGCGGCGAAAACGGAGACGTCGAGGACGTCGACGTGGCCGCCGTCTTGACGGACAACTGCAACTTCAAGTATCGATTTCTAAGAGATCTGATACGCGAACCCGCACCTGTGTCGGACGCTGTGGCGGAGGCCTCCGACGACCGGAGCGACCCGATCGGCGCCCTCCCCTGCCCCAAGCGCGCGAGAACGACGCCTTGAACACGTATCGACCACTGTAGTGTAGGTGTCGTGCAATGAGCTGGTTGGTTGATAGTAGCACGGCTGGTTCGCAGTGTTCCCAACTACTGCCGTAATATCGAGTTGCGTTCTACGCGTGCGCAAAGCTCGTTCTCGGCGAGGTCAAGGATGCGAATTGGGATTTTTGGATCATCTTTGAACCCACCGACGGGTACTGGAGGCCACGCAGGCCTCGCCCGTGCGGCGGCGGGGAGCGGCGCCTTCGACCGCGTGTGGATTCTGCCCGTCTATCACCACCCGTTTGCTACAAGCAATCCCTCGCTGTTGAAGAAGGAGTTGATTTCATTCGAAGATCGCATGGCAATGGCCGAATTGAACTTTGCCAACCTCGACGGCGTCGAGGTTTCCCCTGCCGAGCGCGATGCGTTTGATGCGTCGTCGTCGCGTTGGCGGGAGGAGACGATGGGAACGGTCGACGTTTTGGACTATTTACTAGCAAAGTTCCCACAACACCAATTCGGACTCATATTAGGGCAAGACGCCTACGCGTCCTTGCCAAAATGGAAGGGCGGACGAGAGGGCTTGGCGGCGCGCGCGGCGTTGGGTTTTTTACTCTTCGCGCGAGACGACGACGCTCCGTTGAGTGTTGATCAAGCGCACTCCAGCTCGGTGCGCTTTTGCGAACTCGACGAAAACGGACGCTCGGCGACGTCCGTCTCCTCGACACGCTTGAGAGCGGCGCTCGGTGATCCTGACACGGAGAGCTCTGGTGAGGTGTTGTCCGACCCCGCATGGGTTCACCCGGCCGTGCGCGATTACGCGTTGCAGCACCGTTTGTGGCCGCCGACGACGACGACCAAGCTGTGACTCTCGACATGTGTATCGACAGCCTACCTTCGCTTGTCGACTTCAACGCGCTGACGGTGCGCGATGGTCTGAGACAGGTTCAAGATCTTAGTCTTGGGCAAACGAAAACGCTCCACGAACAGCTCTGCGAGTTCATTCGGGTCGTCGTCGCGAAAGACGTCAATCTGTCCCATGCCGCCGCGATGCTCGACCTCAAGGCGAAACAAAGGACGCGATCGGGTGGCGTTCTTCCGCGTGCGCACCACCGAGCGGCGCGGCGCTGAACGAGGCGTCGAACGCGGCGGAGCCGCGGCAGCCGAGCCGGGTGCGGAAGCGCCTCCCACGGTGCGGTAATACAATTCTTTTTGCGCTGGAGTCAACGATTGGCGCGAATTGCGACCGCCACGACTCGCCGACGGAGCAGGAGACGCGGCCAACTCGCTTTCCACGTCGAGCACCCGCACGACTCTCCGCCTGACGTCCTTGGCCAGGCGCGAGGTATTCGAGACGCCGTGCACGCGCATGAAATTGTCCAAGAGAACGTCGGGATCGTCGCCCTCGCGAACGGCCAACGTCGCCGTGCGACCGCCGCCCGCGTCGACCGTCAACTTGCGCAGTATCTTTCGCGATTTGATGGGTTTTTGTGGCGAGCGCGAGGGGGGCGGAGGTGGCACGCTCGCGTCGCTTCGCGATGCGGTGAGACGATGCTCCCGACGGCGCGCCGAACGCGGCTGCGGCGTCGTCTTCGTGTCGGGCGTGGGGACGGGCGGAGAACGGAGCGGGCTCGCCGCGGCGGTTGTTCCCGGCGACGAGGCGTGCGACCGTTTGGAGGGCGATCCGTAGCACTCCCCTACCGAGATTCTAAACTCTTCGACTTTGGAACGCAGCAGCTCCGTCAGCGGAGTCACGTAACCGGCGGGCAATCGGTTCTCCTCCACAAACGATTTCGCGAGTTTCGCGACGTCGTCCTCAAGTCCAACACGGATCGTACCTAGAGGCTCGCCCTCGGCGTCGACATCTACCAAGACGGTACGAGGAGGACGCAATTGTTTCGAAGCCGACACCGCGCTCGGAGAACGACGCGAGACATTGGCCGGTTCGGGGGTGCTTTTATTCTTGCCGTTGTTGACGCGAATTTTGCCGTCGCGCGTCATGTGAATGTTGGAGTCGCCATTTGTAACGTCTACCGATCCCGTGCGATGCACGCGCAGCTGTGTGGGACGCGTCGAACGACCGAACATGCGCTCGAGCTCTTCGTAATCGGCGGATTTTTTAGCGGGCGAGCGCACGTCTCTGGGCGGGGAGAGGACGCCACGAGCGTGAGCATGGCGGTGATATGATCGCGACGGACTTTCAACGTCGTTGTCGTCGTCGACAACGATGGCCGACGTGCGAGCCGGCGGAGCGACGCGGTAGGCGCCGCCGCCGTTTCCCAAGGCGGACGCTTCGACGCGCGCCTTTATCAATTCGGACAAAAGCTTGATGTTTCTACCCGTGGTTAAATCGACCTCTAAAAAGAAACAGCGCTTCCCCTGCGCGGTCGCCCAGGCCGAGGCTTCTCGGGCGGCAACCCGACGTCCCCCGTTGCTATTGAGGCACCCGATGAGAAAGCAGAACTTGTCGCGACTGACGACGTCGGGGTACAGTTCGGAAGTGGCCACGTCGAACGAAACGAGCGAGGCGCAGTCGTAGCCGACGACGACGACGCTGGAGCCACGCGAGGAGGAGACCCCAAACGCGCCGAACGCGTCCCGTAATGAGGCGGCGATCTCCTCGGAGGATCCCAGCACTGAGCACATCGTTCTCGCGTCCAGCGATCGCGCCGTTCGACCCGGGGCTCCGCTGCCCGCGAGTTTGCGTTAGCGCCGCGTAGAGGCGTCGTGCAAATGAACACACAACTCGATTTGAATCTTGAGACGTTACACATCAACTCTTCCTCACTCTCACCTCCTCGTACGTCTCCCGGGTGCCGGGCCCCCGTCGGTCGTCGGTCGCGTTTCTGATCGGCGTAATAACACGTGTTCGCCGACTCGGATGGTGCCTCAATTTGCCAACCCTGCTAACGCCCCCCCCAGCCGACCAAAAAACAAAATGGCCGAAGTCAAGCTTTTCGTGCGCAACCTCGCGTTTCGCGTGACGGACGACGACTTGTACGACGCCTTCGGCGCGTGCGGCCGTGTGACGTACGCCAAGGTTGCTCTCGACCGCGAATCCCAGCGCTCCCGCGGATTTGGATTCGTGTCGTTCGGATCCCAATCCGAGGCGGACGACGCCATCTCGAAGATGGACGGGCACGACTTGCAAGGGCGCGAAATCCGTGTGGAGGCTTCCAAGCCGCGCGAGGACAGCCGCGGCGGCGACCGCGGCGGCGACCGCGGTGGCGACCGCGGCGGATTCGAGCGCCGCCCCCGCGGCGTGTGCTATGCCTTCCAAAAGGGCGAGTGCCGGTACGGCGACTCGTGCCGCTTCTCGCACGACGCGGATGCGGGCGGTGACAACGGTGGCTCCTACGAGCGCCGCGACGACCGCCCGCGCGGCGTGTGCTACGCCTTCCAAAAGGGAGAGTGCCGCTACGGCGACTCGTGCCGCTTCTCGCACGAAGGCGAGGGCGGTACGTCTTCGGCTCCCCGCCCGCGTGGAGTGTGCTACGCCTTTCAAAAGGGCGAGTGCCGCTACGGCGACTCGTGCCGCTTCTCCCACGAAGCTGAGGGCGGCGCTTCGACCGGAGACAAGCGCCACCGCGTAGACGATGACGAGGCGGCCCCCGAAGAGTCTTCGGAGAAGCGCCAACGTGTGACCAGCGGTGCCGACGACGAGGAGGCGTCCACCAAGGACGAGTAGATCTGTGGACGAGTAGATCCGTTGTTACGACGATGTGTGTGTGTGTGGTGACCCCGACCTAAGTTTGTCAAAGTTCGCTGTTTTGTAGTGCTGTTCTTTTTCTCGAAACCGGTTGTGTGATTGTGATAAATGTTTTTTTGTCCTCTTTGCGTTGTGTAGGTTTGGCGCGTGCGTTTGAGTTACTGAGTCGCGACGATCACTCTTCGAGACGCGGCAGTTCCCGTGCGCCCTCGGCGCGCGCGGCGAACTCTTCGTCGAAAAGGCCACGTTGCGGTCGCCAGATGTGCAGCGCGTTGTCGTCCGCCACGGACGCGACTGTGTTGGGCTCGGTGCGGCTGAATGACGCGTCGGACACACGAGATGTGTGGCCGCCGTGTCGGAAGACCATCTCCGGGGGTCCGTCCTCGGCGTCTTCCGGGGTTTGTTGCTCTCCAATCCGTGCCATGTCCCACACCACCACTCGAGCGTCCGCCCCCGACGACAAAAACCTACCTTTGTCCGTCGGTGACCATTCGAGGGTAAAGACCTCGTCGGCGTGCCCTTCGAACTCGCATAGGGGTCGGGAGCCGTTGCGCAAGTCCCACAAACGCACCACGGAGTCACCCGAACCCGTTAAAAACACCCGGTCGTCGTGCGGAGAGAACTCGACCGCATTGACGTCGCCGCTCTCCTGAGTTTTGAAACGTTTCGACGGTGCCGTCGAAGCGCGCACGTCGTAGACGGCCACGCAGGCCTCCGGAGCGAATGCGCCCGCTGCGAGCAAATACGGGTGAGTGCGATGAAACGAGACGTCGCCCACGCCCGCCCCCATGTTGTCGAATGTGGTGAAAGGTTGCACGGCGGTCGAGGTCGCCGTTTGTTCGTCCATGGCCGCGAGGGGTGCGTCGAGCTTCCACAAACACAGCGACCCATCGTCCGCGCCCGATAGCAAGTCACCGCGCGCCAGCGTCGACCAATCGATCGCGTAACCCTCCTTTGCGTGGCCGAGGCAGACGGCGACGGGTTCGGCGACGGCGGTTTCGAAGGCCCGCACGCGCGAGCGGTCGTAAACGTTCACAGCACCAGTGTTGGTCTTTGTGGCAACAATAAGAGAGTCTTGCGGCATGTACCGAGCGCGGTTGACTTCGCCGGGATGGCCGAACGAAGCGCACACAGTGAGTTTCGCGCTGCGTCCTCCGTAGGATCCCAGCTCTCCTCGCTCTTCGTCAAAGTGATTCGTGGAGATCTCCGTGTCGTCGCCGGGCAAACGCGCCTTCATCACTAACACCGCGTTGGGCTCCCCATCCCCTGCGTGGGTGCCGAGAAGCAAGCGCCCCTCGCGGCATCCGTCGTCCAACGTGTGAACTTCGGGAAGCCACTCGCACGTCAAACTGGGCCACGTCAACGCGTGCGTCACGACCAAGTCATACAAAAACGGCGTGTTCTTCTTCCACACCGCGTACTCTTCGGCCGTCGTCGCGGGGCCGTCCTCCTGGGCCTCGGGGGTCGTCATTGAGTCGTTCATGCGGCTGACTACGACGCTGTGATGTCTGTCCTGGAGTTGAATTCAAGTCGCCCCCCAGCGTTCGAAAAACGCGACGACAACGCACGTTGACTCTGGCGATCGGCCGCACGGTCACTATCTAATCTGCGAGCAGACGTTGTGGATTTCAAAGCCTTCTGTTGAGACCACTGCTGTGGTGTCGACTCGACTGCCTGTCGCAGCGCTTGGTTTTTGAATACTAGTTTTCCGGCGAAATTGATACTTGTCGTTATCCAAGGGCCCCCAACAGCCGCCTCCCGCCCATCGCCGGCTACTGCTTTCTCGCCGGCGCCTCCGATGCCGCGTATGAAACTGCCGGCGCTCACGCCCGGTTTGCGCAAGGGTGACATGGGCCGCATAGGTATTATTGGCGGTTCGTACGAATACACCGGTGCCCCGTTTTACGCCGCCGCGTCCGCGCTCAAAGCGGGAGCCGACCTCGCCTACGTTTTCTGCGAGCCGGCGGCTATGATTCCGATCAAATCGTACTCGCCCGAGTTGATCGTGCATCCCGTGTTGGGCACTGACGATTTCGCGCCCTTGTTGCTCACCATGTTGAAGTCCTCGAGGCTCGACGCCCTCGTCGTCGGTCCGGGTTTGGGACGAGATCGAATCGTGTTGGACACCTTGGAGACGATGTTGACCAACTGCCTGCACGTGTTGCCTCCGATGGTGTTCGACGCAGATGGCCTGTACTTCTTAGACAAGCGACCCAAGTTGAGGACGGTCTTGCGCAACGTCCCCCGCGACGGCGCGTTTGTCATGGTGGGCACGCCCAATTTGCGCGAGGAGAAACGCGCGCGGACGTCATACGATTGGAACCCGCGTCGACACTTTATGCTGCTGAAAGGCGAGGACGATGCCTTCATCGCGCGCGACCGCAACGATACAGAGACTGTCGCCGTCTTCAAGTCGCACGACGTTTGTCCCCGTCGTTGCGGCGGCCAGGGCGATTTGCTGGCGGGAGTGTTGGGCACATTTTTAGCCCAACAACTCAAAATCGAACACGCTCCCATGCGCGTCGAGCTAGCGTGTCACGGCGCCAGCAGCCTGGTGCGACGTGCGGCGTCCGATACGTACAAGGAGATCGGGCGCGGCATGACGACGCCGGACATTCTGAGGCGGTTGCCCAAAGCTTTGCGCATGTTCGACGAGGCATAGCGTCATTCGGTGAGTAATGCTCGTGCACGAAGTCGCACCCCGCGAAGAATCCCGCGTACTTTCGCGGGCAGGCGGACGCTGGGCGGGCTCTGCCGCACTTTAAAAAGGCACCTTTGAGCAGCTAGGTAATTCAAGTCGATCATGCCTAAGAAGAACGCCCCGTCGGGGAACTCCTACAAGGGCGGAGCGTCGGGCCGGCGCAACGTCGCGAAGACGCAAATGCCATTGTGCCGGTTCGGTCCAGCTTGCACCCGATCCGACTGCATCTATCGCCATCCAAAGAAGTCTGCGTTACCAACGAAACGCGCGGAAGGGCCCGTGTGTGTGCCGTTCTTGCAGGGCAAGTGCGTTTACGGTTCTAGTTGTTACCGCTCGCACCCTGACGCCAAGACGGTGGAGAGCATCTTGAGTTCGTATCGACTCAAACCGTGTCGCTTTGGACGCACGTGCCAAACTCAGGACTGCTTGTTTCAACATCCCGCCAAAACGGCGGAGGAGACGTTTGAAGCGACCGTCGACGCAGAAATGACCAACGACCCGTCGCGGCCGCTTTCGGCATTCAGTTCGGCGTTTGTGCCGGGACGCGGACTCGCGACGACCATCTCAGGCGGCGGCGGCGCGGTGTCGTCGGCGTCGGCCCCCGCGCTCGCTCGATATCAAGCCGTGGAGACCCTTCCGGAACACTCGAATGTATTGAAACTGCCAAAAACGAACGATTTGCAGCAGCGCGAAGCGGAGAAAGCATTGCAGGTCGCCGAGGATACGAGCTACGCGACGTGGCTCCAAACTCAGTTAAAAGCGTTGCCCGTTGCGCAGATGAGCGTTGATCAGTACATACAGTCGTGGAAGCGCGCAGACCCCGCGACCGCATTTGCCATGCGCGACCCCTTCCGAAAACTCTGCTTCGTCAACGACCCCGCCGAGGACACGTTAGGCCGCGGCGTGGTGGATTTGCATTATCAGACCTTAGAGGGCGTGATCCCCGTGCTCGATGTACTCTTCTACCCTGAATTGACCGGTGGCGCGCCCATTCAAGGTCTCGTACCCGCATTGAGAGACGAGCGTGATGAGTGCTGCGGTCGCGGGGTATGGCTGATTACGGGAGTCGGCAACCACGCCGTCCAAGGAGCTTATATGCAGATGACTCTCGAGGGTGCCGTGTATACCTACTTGACGGATCGCGGAATGCGCTTTCGCCACGGCACGCTCGGAACGGGAAAGCGCGGCGGCTCGTTTTGGGTGACGCTGTAAACTATTCAACCCGCACTCGCACAAATGGACGACGAGTTCGACGAGTTTGGAAACCCCGTCGAAACCCTCGGCGCTGGGGTCGGGGCCTTTGCGGATCCGGCAGCCACCTACGGGGCCGACGTGGAGGTTCAGCTAGAAGATACGGATGCGCTAAAGTTCACTCAAGCCGTGGTGGCGCCCACGGGCCGTAATACGGCCCGCACGGCGCCGCTGACCGGCGACACGCAGCTGCTCTACAAACGAGCCTTCGTGCGCGACTTGGCCGCGATGACGGACTCTAAACGCGTCGTGGCACTGGTTGGCGATATGCATAGTGGCAAGACTTCGTTGATGGACATCTTGATTGGACCCGCATTCGCAAGCGGCGTCGTACCGGCGAGGGCGTTTACCGACGCCCGTGTCGACGAGCGCGAACGGAAGATCTCGTTGAAGTCCGAGGTAGTGAGTGTCGCGTTGCCTTCGTCTTTACATAAGTCATATTTGACCACTTGGATCGACACACCAGGTCACATCTCGTTTTACGATGATGAAGTCGCCACAGCACACGCATTGGCCGACGGCGTAGTTTTGGTGGTCGACGTCGTTGAGGGGGTCGGTCTCACAACGAAACGTGTCGCTGCCCAATGCGCCGCATCAAGAACGCCCGTCGTGCTTGTGTTGACCAAACTCGACCGTTTTGTGCACGAGCTCAAGCTTCCCCCACAGGACGCCTATTTTAAGCTTGCGAATTTGATTGAAGAGGTGAACAACTTGTGCGGACCACACGCGCGACTCTCGCCCGTGCGCGGAAATGTTCTCTTCGCCTCACCCAAACACGAATGGGTCTTCTCCCTAGCGTCGTTTGCGCAGAACGCCTTGTCCGCGTCTTCAGTCAAGGACGACGCGGTGGTGTCGTTCGCTCGCCGGTTGTGGGGTGATGTTACCTACGACTCCCAAACGCGCACCTTTCGTCGCAAAGCAACGAAAGACGCCCCCACATTCGTCGCCTTCGTTCTCGAGCCACTGTACAAACTGTACGGTTTGGTTTTGGCGAGCGACGCCGAGATCGCGGCGGCGACGTTCCTGGAACAAGGCATCCGTTTGACTGCTGAGGAGATGCTATTGGATGCGGAAGACCTGCTGGTGTGTGCGCTTGACAAGTTTTTTAACTCGTCCGGTCACGCGGCGCGCGGCGTTTGCGTTGTGGACGCTGTGGTCGACACCGTGCCATCTGCCGCGTCGGGCGCTGCTAAAAAGTTGGCCGACTCAACGCGCCGACCTTTGGGAGAGGCATGGGGCGGAGAGGTCGCCCAACCGACCGCGCGTGACGACGACGCCTTGGTCGTGCACTGCGTGTCGCGCGTGTGGGACGACGCGGAAGGAGCGTTTCGCGCGATTTGTCGCGTGTTGAGAGGAAGCTTGTCCGTGGAAGATGTTGTCGACGTCCACACCGTCGACTACGAAGATCGCGCTGCCGATCGCGTCGTGAGAAAGGTTCGTCCGTCGCAAATTCATTTGTGCGTGGGTTCGCGCTTAAGCGTGCCGATTGAGACTGCGCTAACGGGTGACGTCGTTGCGCTTTCGGGAGGTGCGCTCGTCGACGGCATGGCCCGCGACTGCACGCTCGCTGCTGCTACAGACGCCGCACCCACGTTAATGCTGCCCGTGATCCGATCGCGGCCCGTGCGTTGGATGCGCATCGCGTTGGAGCCGCGCGCCCCCGTGGATTTGCCTCGTTTGATCACCGCGCTTAAGAACACGCAGGCCACTTATCCCAGTTTGGAGATCGGACTGGAAGAATCCGGCCAACGCTTTGTGGCGGCTCCGTCGGAGTTGTACATGGACCAGGCGCTCAAAGACCTGCGCAAGCTCTTCTCCGGGGGTGCGGGCGACTTGGAAATTCGCGTCTCCGAGCCCTTTGTGCCCTTGCGCGAGACCGTTTCCGCTCCCTCGCAGATGATGTGCAAAGCCTCAACGACGGTTCAGAGCGGCACGTTTACCGTGTCGGCGGAAACGACGTGCGCCCCGCTTTCGACTGCGTTGGCCAACGATTTAGAGTGCGGCGAGTTTCTGCCCAGAGACGCTTCCCAAAAGAAATTCGTTACAAGGCTCAAACGCAACTACGGCTTTGGGGACATGGAGGCGACCGGTTTGTGGGGATTCGGGCCGACGCCGCTGACGGGCGGCAACGCGCTGATGGACGCGCGCATCATGACCGACGACATCGATGTGGAGGAAGAAGGCGTTGTCAAACGGTGGGCGCTCGAAGGCTTTCGATGGGCGACGCGCGAGGGTCCGTTGTGCGACGAGCCCACGCGCGCGGTCGAGATCAAGTTGATGAATCTAGTAGTAGACGGCGGCGACGGCTTTTTGAAATCCGGCAGCGGCGGTGCCAAACTCTTGCCCGTCGTACGACGTGCCTCGCACCAAGCCATGTTGGTGGCCAAGCCGCGACTGCAAGAGCCCGTGGTTCGCATCGACGCGATTTGTTCCTCGCGCAATCAAGGCAGTATCGCGCGCCTACTGCAAAAGCGCCGTGGCTACGTAGACCGACACCGCACGATTCGCGTCGAAGGCTCGCCGTTTTCCAGAGTCGTGGGTTTTGCCCCGGCGTTGGACGCGTTTGGCTTGGAGACGGACTTGCGCGCGTGGTCTCGTGGGAGCATCTTCGCGTACACGACCTTTCACGGTTGGCAAAACGTACCGGGCGACCCAATGGACGCATCGGTCGTGCTGGCCCCGCTGGAGGTTGCCCAAGGCGAAGATTTGGCTCGCGATTTGTTGTTGAAGACGCGCCGTCGCAAGGGTTTGAGCGAGTCAGTGGGTCTTTCCAAGTACTTTCAAGATGACCCGGCCTTGCTGCAAGCCGCGCACCAAATCTTAGATGCCGGACGCGACGACGCATCCAGCAGAGGTGAGTCGAGCGATGACGAGGAGGAGGATGACAGTGAGGACGACGCCTCGAGTGACAAAATTGATGAGTCGAGCGATGAGTAACTCGTCAAGCGGTCGGGCGATGAGCTACTCTTACTCTACGATTTGGTCTACCCCATCGAGTAGGCGCAGTACTCGGCCCACGCGAGGCGCGGGGAGGGTCCGACGTAAAACGCGCGTTCGGGCAAAGGCGTGTTTGCGGCATCTAAAAAAGGCACGCACACCAACGACTTCCGCGAAGGCGCATACATGTCCAGCTCGTCCGGGTGCAACGTGGACGAAACGAGAACGTCGCATTCGGCCAACGTGTCGACGACATACCGATCGTCCTCCACTCGATTTTCGGAATTGAAGGCGTGTTTTGGATTGCTGGGATACGATTTTGCGAACGGCGCGGGCAGCAAACCCTTGAAAGACGAACGCACAAACTTCAACTCGCTCTTCTCACTCAGAAAAAAGGACGACGGAAATCGGTGCCACTCTTCACCGACGCACACGCTGGAGACGTTTTTCATTCGACTCACTTTGGAGTATAGATCGTTAACGGAACCAAAATACGCGGCTTGTCCGTACGAGCGTGACAATGCGCAAACCACACACGAAACGACCAGAACACGGCGCAAGGCAAGGGTTTCGACGCGGGCGCACGCGACGGCGGCCGCGAGGCAGACGAGAAAATAGGCCATCACCACGAAGCGTTCTTCCTTATGCGGGGACAGCACGGTAAACAACACCAGGGCGACCAAGTACGGCAACAAGTACTTGAACTTGGACGTCGCCGCAAGTGCCGTGAGCGGGGTACGCCATGACGACGACGACGCAGAAGCGTCCTTGTCACTAAGGGCCCCTACTCGCAATAGCTCAAACCCCCTCCTTGCGTCTTCGTAAAACACGATGGCGCATCCGGCCAACGACAAAGGGAACGCAAAGTTGAAGTTTAGTAATAAATTCCTTAGGTAAAAGTCCCATTTTTCCACCCCATAGAGTTCGCTTTTCGAACCGTCGCCTCCCAAATTATACACCAAGATGTTGTAGACGGGAACTGTCTCCGCCAATCCCACGTAAACGGGATAATCGAACGCTAGGGACGGCATCAGCGCGAGCGTGAATGAGGCTATGACGGCAATTTGACACACAAAAACGACACCCTTGCTCAACAACGCGTCCAAGCCGACCACTATGAACAAAATCGCGGAGAACGGCCACGCTTGCAGAACGCTGAATGATCCAAGATAGAGCGCAGTTCTAAAGTCCCCGCGTAGCCACGAGCCCCACGCCAAAGTACCGCAAAACAAGGCCGTCGTGGAAGGCAACAATTCTACCGAAGCTCTGTAAGGACCCGAGGAAAAAATCAACAACGAATGTGCGATGCGCGAAGCGACGGGTCCAAACCTCGCGCGCACGCCTCCGACGAACCAGACCTCGCCGAGGCACGCAACGACTGCGTACCAGGCTTTCGTCAGGTAAAACTGCGCAATGCGATCGTCGCTGATCCAACCCCCGAACAAACGGATGGGTAAAGACGCCAAAAAAACGTAGAACCAGGATCTGAGCGCGTACTCGGGTGCGTACTCCCAGGTCTGCAGACCTTTTTGGTACAAGGAAAAGTGAACCGCTTCCCAATAGTTGAACACCTCATCGCAATCGGATATCGGGGACGTCCGTGCGGATATTAAACGCACGACGAGTCCAAGTGAAAACAACGCGACGTCGATGCGCGCGAGATACGAGCCTGAGGAGCGCATGTGTATGTTTCTAGTTTAAAACGTTGATATTTTTCGTAGTATCTAGGCCTAGGGAACCAACAACGCCCACGCGCGCCGAGGCTAGAGTGCTCGATGCTCGGCGCGCTTATTTAGCGTCGGCGGCCCCGCGCACTTTTCAATTGATAGATAACTAGACGACTGGCAGTTTCTCGAGCGATCGCGCCCGGTCAACGTCCCCTAGACGTACGTTTCGGCCCGGATCGCGCGTTCAATCGACAACGGCGACAGCGATCCTTCGAATTCACGACCGAGTGTCCTCGATCGTGGTCCCCCAAACACAAGCGCGCCGAGCTAACCCTCCTTCGAGCTGTTCGCGCCTCGCGTTCTCGACGCGTCCTTGCGACAATGCCCGCCCAAAAGACCGTGCCGTCGGCGCTGGAGCCGTATGGAGATTTGCTCGACTATTGCGAGCCTTACTGGTACCAAGGCCTTCCCACCGGCAACTTTACGCAAAACCACGCCAAGTTTCGCGACACTGTGCGTGCGTTCGTCGACCGCGAGATTCTTCCGTACGTCGACGACTGGGTGGCGAACAAGCAGCATTATCCGTTGGAGCTCCACCGCAAGGCGTACGAAGCGGGTATCCAGGGAGTTCTTTATCCGAAAGCCTTGGGCGGAACGCAGCCCGACGATTTTGACTATTTTTACGAAATGATCCTCTGGGGCGAGATGGCTCGCGGCGGGGCGGGCGTGCTGGGTCAAATGTCGATCAATTCGATGGCGCTCCCTCCAATTATCAAATTCGGTTCCGAAGAGATGAAAGCGCGCGTGGTGAAGGACGTCGTTCAGGGCAGAAAGCAAATCTCGCTGATGATATCCGAGCCCAGCGCCGGCAGCGACGTGGCCAACATCCAGACGACCGCCGTGCGAAAGGGCGACAAATTCATCGTGAACGGATTGAAGAAGTGGATTACCGGCGGAATGCATGCCGATTTTTTCACGGCCCTCGTGCGCACGGGCGGAGCAGGGGGAGGCGGCGTTTCGTTGATTCTGATGGAGCGTTCGATGCCCGGAATTACGGTCCGGAAAATGGAAACCTCCTTCGATAACACGCACTCGACGACCTTTGTCACATTGGAGGACGTCGAGGTCCCGGTGACCAATTTGATCGGCCCCGAAAACAAAGGCCTCGCGGTGACGCTGGCCAACTTTGCACACGAGCGGTTCGTCATCGTCGCAGGAGCGTGCCGCAGCTCGCGAATCTGCTACCAAGAGTCTCTCCGCGAAGCGCTTAAGCGCAAGACCTTCGGAAAGCCCCTCATCGAGCACCAGCACGTACGCTTCAAGCTCGCCGAGATGGCGCGCTTGATTGAGACGTTGTACGCGACGACCGAGCATCTCGCCTACCAGCTCTCGCAAAAAGTGCCAGACCGCAACATCGGCGCCCGCATGGGGCTCGCTAAAGTGCAGGCCTCGAAGACCTTCGAGCACTGCGCGCGCGAAGCGCAGCAGTTGTTCGGTGGGTCCTCGTTGGTTAAGGAAGGCCGAGGCAAACTCGTTGAGCGACTTTCGCGCGACGTGCGCCAAACCGCCATCCCGGGTGGAAGCGAGGAGATTTTGGTGTTGAACGGCCTGCCGAAAAAGTTTCCCAAATTGTGACGAACGCATTCTCGTAACTCGCTCTCTCTCGATCAGGACAGATTAGAGTCGCCGGCCAAGCGTCGTCGTCGTAAATCGAATCTGTTTGTAGCGCGATCGAACGCGATCGCGCTATGAACAACATGTACGAGTTCATCCGTCTAGGTCGCGAGCTTTCCAAGCTCGAGGTCGCCCTCGCGTACGCGCTCGTCCCGGCAGTGCTCACGCTGGGTCCGACCGCCGACGTCTTTCGCGCAAACGCGCGACGCCAATTTTTGTTGTTCGCGCTCGTCGTGCAGTTTCCCACTTTGTTGACTAGCAAGATGTCGTACGTTGACATCGGCTGGCCAACCGGCCTCGTCGTTCTTGCGGCGACCGCGTTTTTCGACTCGGCAGGCTGGTTTCCGCGTCGCGCCCTCGTCACGGGTATGTGCGCGTTCCACGGCGCGCGGATGGCCTTGGCGGCGCTTTATTTCTTCTTCCCCTATAACTTCCCGAACGGCGATCTGCCGCGCTATCAACACGCCAAGCACCGCTTTATCACGATCGACGGCGGCGATCCGAAGCTCTGGCCGATCAAGCAGCAATTCGAAACGCTTGCCCAAGCGTTTGCGAATTCCTTCGTCTTGGCCGTGCCAATCTTGCTGACGGCCTCCAACCCGGCGACATCGTTTCATCCGGTTGAACTCGTCGGCGCCGCCCTGTGGTGCGCGTCATGGGTATTCGAGTCGATTGCGGATGGCCAAAAGTTGAAGTTTCTGCTCGCAAACAAAGAAACCGAATTGATGAACCCTAAAAACAAACACGTGCTCGGCATGCCGCCGTTCGACACGTCCGAATACTGGTGTTGGACGGCGACGCGTCATCCCAACTATTTGGGCGAGTTCTTGTGTTGGTGCTCGTACAGCATTTTTGCTTTGCCTTCGGCGCTCGCGCAAGAATCTCCAGCGGCCGTCGCCGTCGCCTTCGTCGGCATCGCCCTCGTCGTGCGTTTGTTTTACGATTGCTTGGTGTGCTGGACGGGCGCGGCGCCGGCCGAGTTTCGTTCCGTTGAGAAACGACCCCTCTACCGCGAGTATCAAAAGAAGACGCCCGTTTTGTTCCCGTTTGAATTTCCAGGCGTCGACGCACGGCGGCGACCGGGCTGGCCGCACGCGTCGTCGACGACGGCCGACGCAAAGCGCGACTGATATTTTACGGCTTAACCGTTAAAAACTTACAGGTCTTTCCATTCATCGGGAAAACCCACGTTAAATATCGAGTTCGTACGCTTCACGACGAGAACAAAAATGAGCATGGCCAACGAGCTGTTGGAAAAGGCGAGCGCGAGAGCGGCCGTCCAGGTCGTCGGCGTGGCGACCGAACACTCGTACGGACCGACCCGAGCCAAGTAATTCATTTGAGTACACGCCGTTGTGCCGAAACTCTTGTCGGCAAACGCTTGTAGCTCGTTGAAAGCTGGCAATACTTCTTCGTTCAAGTCGCCATCTTGGACGGCTTTGACGAGCTTGGCGCTCAAAACGGGAGCGGGTTCGATCTGAGAGTCCAAATCGTCTGCATTGCACGAGATCCCTGAAAACTCCTGGTTGAAGGTACCCAGTCCGGTCGGTAACGTGCGGCCCCAAAAACACGTCATGTAGCCCCCCAAGGTCCAACACCCGGCACCGCCAGGGCCCGCTTGCGTGATGACGATCGGCGACGTGGCGTCCAGCGGATTCCACCATGCTCCGCTGTTAGACATTGCGAGCAATCCGTTCGAAAACCCCCCCGAATCGGGGGAATTCACGAGCAGGGTGACACTGTACGTCACTTTGCCGGTGTCGTAGGTCGTTTTCCAATCCGGGATCAACCTCACGTGCGAGTACCCTAAGTACGTGTGCGTATCCGTGGATCCCGTCATCGTGTACGGTTCCGAAGTGTCCGCGAACGGAGGATCCGTTTGATTGTTGTGCTGAAAGAGCATGGGACACGTGAACGCTCCGTAATCGCCCGAAGCCGGCCCGAGATTGGTCACTTGGGCACCGTCGCCGTTCCCGCGGCCATTGCGAAACGGAAACGTCAAATTGTAAACGTATTGACGATGCAATAGCAAGCCGTCACCTACGGGAGAATTGCCGCAAGTGCCCGTGCACGTCGGGAAGAAATCCGAGTCCCAAAACGAGGACG
>JACKZZ010007748.1_pt1 | contig 18205 bp, 11 predicted proteins | sample 8027871 | NCBI WGS metagenome assembly JACKZZ01 (sample SAMN15724774, study PRJNA655200) | protist metagenome | isolation source: fluorescence activated cell sorting (FACS) single amplified genomes of... | place: USA: West Boothbay Harbor, Gulf of Maine | collected 2000-07-19
TTCTCTTATGATATTTTATAAACTTTTTATAATGTTTTCAGTGTATGATATATATATTATAATACGCGCATATAGGAACTCAGTTATTGTATTCCATAGAGAGGTAGGAATTATCATGAGAGCAACAATGCCATCACGCCCATATTCGTACCTACACAAACTCACAATGGATTTATACGCATACAGTTATTATTTCAGCAACAGACTTATAGGCGCAATCAAAATACCGGGGATACCCAACCTAACAGATTCAATGGACGCAGACCCAATCGCATGCCCGTATGGCTGTCAACATGGAAGATACCGAGGGGGACTACATGCAGTCACTTGTAAGCACACAGCGGCAAACATGCGAGGACATGCCCTAGTAGAAGACGTAGTGCTACTAATGATCAAAGACGCACTAGCAATAGATATTGCAAACGGCAAAGCTACGGCAGTCATGGCAGATGAAAAACGCCCGAACAACAGATTTAACCTGGCAACGACGATACCAATCACCCCGTACTACACCGAGGACGAAACATTAAACACAAGAACATTTGGAGACATCCTAGTAGTACAGAACGCAAATTTACCAGAGAGGGAATTTCCACTAACAAGGGGGCAGACGAACGAGTATAACAGCCATTATGACAACATAACGGAAGAACTGAAAAAATTTCTACAGAACCTATCACAAAACAATGCAAGCCCATCATATTTTTTTATTGATGTACACATATCCGCGGATACAATACAGTATCTACAATATGCAAGCACCCGAAAACACGCCGGATATAATGACGCCTGGAAAAAATTCCAAGCACGCACGGCCAAAGGCAATGCAAGAGACGTAGAAATAATGGCACTACTCAAGCAAATCAATCACAGACGTAATGGACAACCGGAAGTACTACCATTCGGAATAAACTATGATGGCAGTCTAGACAAAGACGCAATGAAAGTAATGAGCAGATTAGCAGCGGCGAAATACCCAGAGGACCCTACCAACAGGAGTTACCAAATAAGTCGACAAAGATGGATTGCACACTATGTACGACAACTCCAACTAGCAATCTCTAACGGAGCGGCACCGGCCATTTCACGCAGTTTTCGTAAACTACTAGCTACATCGACAGACTTAATACTCCAAAATCTGGAAGACCTAGACCCACCAAGGGAACACATCCCAGCATTTAGTAATGGAACGGAAGTGCACGAAGACAAAACAGCCTATGAATCTCTAGATAGACGAGGCACCGTCATCACAACGCAGGGACCGATTTTTCATGACCAAGAACCAAGAGAAATGCTAACACAGAATGACCCAGACAGTGACAACGGATTTATTCCACTCTCATCAGATGAAGAAACATCACCATCACTGATCAGAAAAGAAACCGCAACACCATCCACACCAACCACATCACCATCCCTAATAGGACATGACGACGAAATGACACCACCAAGGAACGACCCAACAGAGAATGACCAAGACTCACGTACACCAGCAACCACTAACAAACAAAGAAAAGCTGCACACAATGAGTCCAATCAAGCACGACTAAATCAACAGTCAAACAGGACAACACAGGGTTCAGAAGACAGCATTGACATGGAAAGAATAGCAACAAGGGAAAGGGAAGGAGCGAATGACACAAGTGGTAGTGAGAAGGGAAGCGAAACGAGAACAACACAGGATTCAGAAGACGACATTGACATTGACGCAATAGCAACAAGGGAAAGAGAAAACGATAGAACAAGGGAAGAAGAAAGAGGAAGAGGAAGGGACAGAGCGAATTACATAAGTTGTAGAGAGAAGAGAAGAGAAACGAGAAGTGAAAGAGCAACGAGACGAGAAAGAGAAAAGAGAAGCGAAAGAGAAAGAGAAAAGAGGAGAGACAGAGAAACAAGAAGAGAAAGAGAAACGAGAAGAGAAAGAGAACGAGACAGAGACAGAGACAGAGACAACGGATCACAAATAGGTTCAAGGAACAGATCAACGTCCCACCTAGATGTTGTATTTGTTTCATAATTGCCACATAAGACGTTTCTGTTTGCTATTGAGTTAATGTACGCACTAATTTCTACACATGCGTCTTCGAATCTTGCCAAAACCATACGATTTTTTTCTTGTGCGTTTCGTCTTGGTGCACCATATTTTTTCCCTAAGCCTTCTCTCATTGACAAATCTTGGAGTGCTTCGTCAAAGTCTGTTTGTAACTGTTTTGCATTTGTCAATGCTGTGTCTTGTAGTCCCTTCAACTCCAGAATTTTCTTTTTTCTTTTTCCATTTTCCATGTCCAGTGCATTTTGTAATTGTTCGATTCTGGCTGTGCAAATTTCTAATTCTTTCAGCGCGTATTCACCACCCTCGCCGAAAGTAACGCTATTGTCCAAAAATTTCTTATTGAGTGATTTCAGGTTATCTGGGTACAAAATCGTAAATTTTTCTAAACTAGTTAAAATATCTTCGCATTGTTCTACAAAACATCTTTTACATTCCTTGCCTCGCATAAGAACACCCTGCAAACCTGCCAAAGTACTTTGCAATTGCAACATTTCCGATAAAGACGAAATCTGATCTTGGAATGTTTTTACTGTTTGTCTTGCCTTTGCCACCTCCTTTTCGAAGTCATTCGTATTTGCTTTCGATTTCACTTTTACCGTACGAATATGCCTGGCAAGTCTTCTTTTATGATTCTGAAGTTCGCCGATTCTCGGTTGGACATAGTTTACCTCCGTGCGACCTTTTCTAGGCCAGTGCAATCTTAGGCGTTCTTCAACTTGCGCTTTATAAAATTTTGCCCTCTTATAATTTAGCTCAGTTGCCCACATACTTCTTTTCTTTATTTTGGTCGTGTAAAAGTCTACCATAGACGAACGTAAAGTGATTAGGCCATTTTCCAAGACTTTCACACGGGGCAAGGAACATTCAAGGCATAGTTGTCCCTGTCTATCGACTGGTATGCATGATGCTACTATATGTAAAATGTCCAACCAATTATGAGAAGTAAAATGTTTGCTTGTATTTTGTGGTACAAATGCAGCCGCAGATTCCGAGCTTACATATAATTCACGCACCATTTGTTTGACTCCAATTTGTACGGTGTACATTTTATTTGATATCATAATCTCTTCTTTTTGAGAATCGTTAGATCTGCTTTCATCTTTATATAGCGCATAACCAAACACTGACGGATGATAGCATAGCAAACTTGACGGTACAGCTTTTGTAGATGGTTGCAGAATTTGCAATGGATGGCCATAATTTTCATTTAAAGGTTTTATTTTACCATTTAAACATGTTATCGGTTTCATTGTATTCGGCTTTTTATAAATGCTTCGAGAAAAAGCTGGGTGTATAATTTCCGCTGCATACCTCTGAGAATTGTTTTTTTCTGATCGGTATTTGTGTGAGTTTTGACTAGATGTGTCTAGATTAATATCATTAAGCCCAACTAGTTTGTTTACACTGCTTAAATGTAATCGTCTTTCTGAATTTAAAGCAGCTATATGACTATTGGCCAATTTAGTCATGTTGTTAAAATGCTCCAGATAACTTTTCTCCAGCTTGAGAAGTATCATAGATACTTTTTTGAGGTAACTTTTTAACTGAATTTCGTCCTCAGCGTGACGGATTTCCATTAAAGCGGAGCTAACTTTGCTATTTAAATCGTTTATGCGATCATCGTTCTCATCTGATGCAATTGCAATTGAATGTTTTATGTTTTGATCAATTGTCAAAGTAGTATAAGTATGCCGCTCATACAGGGCCGCTGCTTTCCAAAATATCTGAATATATGAAGAATATACGGATGCGACAATATCACTTTGGGTTTGCCAGCATAAAATACATTGATTGCATATCTTATTGTATTCATCAATTCTCTTTTCGATAATTATTGTGCTCTCACGCTTCACTACATTATCTACTCTCGAATTAGAAATTTCTTGCATATATAAACATTTGTTGGTTGATCTTAATTCACTTTTTAATGCATCGGATAAATTACAAGCTTGAATCAAAGCCATGATCTTTCGGTGTATGTGTCTTAATTCTAATGCTGCCCGTGAAATACTTATATCAATTTTAGTATCTTTCAAATCTTCAGTTACTTCGTTTGATTTATTGATTATAAACCGCCCTTGTTTAACCAGTTCACGCAGTTGCAATACGAATATCTGAGACAAGCCACTACACTGACATATGCGGTCTAATATTTTAAAAAAACGCATGTATAGAGATTTTGTTTGGGATTTTCCAGATAAACGAATCCTATTTCCAATTTCAATTCCACTTTTTAACAAACTATCCTTTCCTTCATTTGAAAGGCAAGCAAATAAATCAAGGGAATCACACAAAATTGTTAAATCACTTCGAACTTTTTGTAATTTGTTCGAGTACATCATTTTTTTGTACCCACTTTCTAGATTAGATAAAACTGATAAAAGCATCTGTTTTAACGTGCCCGATTCTCGATAAAATTGATCTGTGGTTTCTGACTTCTTCATCAACAAGTTCTTCAACCGACTATGCGAAGCAAAAATACATGGTGGTGTTCGGACAAGGCTACCATAAACATGAAGTTGCAAACGCAGCTCTTCCACTCGTTTATGAGCCTCAACGCGTAATTGTTCGCGTCCAGTGCGGAGCTTTTTTGCCATGGCATTCCGCTCTTTATCATCAGATTTCTGTAATTCCCCTATGTCCCGGTTTATATTCATAACCAATATAGTGCTTAAAGTTTTAGGTTTTGAAGCTATGTCTATAATGGATTGTATTAAGGAAGTTCGCTTTTCCAGTGTTGCCCGAGATTTTATTTTAGTCGATAAAAATAATTTCTGTCTCGAGGGTGGATTGGTAAATGTTACAGAAGACAAGACGGTTTTAAATTCTTTGATTGCTTCTTTATGTCGAATACATTTCCATGAGTGCTCAATTTCAGCCCACTGGCGCCTTCTTTTCACCTCTTGTTCTACTTGCATTCGCCTCATTCTAGCAGATACATTTGCAATTGCCCTAATATTTCCAATAACTACAAAATTAATCTCTTGAGCTTTTTTTTCAACTAGGCGAGCGATCTCTGGCCTTAACAGGTATCCAACGCTTACAAGAGATCTTACAAATATGCGAAGTAAACTTCTACATCGATCACATCTTTCTTTTTCCATTGTTTGAAGCAGGAGGATGAAGGCTTCTACATGTTCATTTCTTGTTTGAAGTATATCATTCATTTTTTTTTGTACATTCATAATGTAAGCATTACTTTTTAGTTTGTTCTTTAATGCACTATACGTTCGCGCAACTAGCTCATCTAATTTTGCATCTAGATCGAGCAAGCTGTTATCCCTAAGATCTCGTGTCTCGGAAATTACCTTTTCCTCGATTTTCTCCGACAAATATGCAATTTTTTCCTCTTCATACTTCAATACCTCGTCATGACGGCCTTTTCGACTTTGTTGCACAGTATTTGGCGCCAATGAAACTACCGAGGGCAGAATACTGCTCTGTAATCCCGCCACTCCCAATACTTCTTTAACGTGACCGTTTTCAATTGTTTCATTCGAAACCCTAAACATTTTCATTTGTTTCGTTGAAATACTACGCCCAGAGCTAACAGCTTGTCGGCATCTCCTTTCGGACGACAAAGTTACATGAAGTTGTTTTTGTGCCAGGGCGATACGCTTAAAACGATCCACGTCTGTGGTGTTTTGCATTGCAATTGTATTTTTATTAAAATGTTTGCAATGGTATACGAAAACAATTATGCTAATACGCATGAGAGCGCACGTGTGTACATATACATATGTATCTCGCTCAAGAGACACAACGAAAATAGATTGTTGTTTACATGTGGTGATTATATTATTAACTAATAACAGAAATTTATTCGAGGAAATTTATACTACAAATGCCATATTGCATTAAAAAAAATGTCTATTTCTGTGGTGAATTAAATATAATATATTAAAATAAAGTGTTTTAAAAACAAATTCCTAAATTTTAAAAATATCCATAATTTTATCTAATTATGTTGTTGTGGAATTTTGTATAAAACAAACCAAAAGGTATTTTTTTGTTGACTCAACCGTTTTTTCATTGACTCTCATCTTTATTGCTTTGACTCATTGTATCTGCTAAATGCTAATTAAGTTTAGCAGGCAGTTTAATTTCATTACAATACAATAATTAGTACTCAGAAAACCCCGCTAATTCTATGAGCATATACATTTCTCATTTTGAATTTGCTGCTTAAATGCTTACTAACTAGGCTTACTGCTGTTATAATTAAATCAGCAAAATACTCTTTTCGTGAAAGTACTAAGTAGAATAAAAGGATGCAATCATAGTGCAATACATAACAGCCGTGTATATATTATTGACATTATATATTTATGCGTTACTAACATGATTTTTTAACCTTAATATATATGTAAAACTGTAAGTAAGTAACACTAACCAAGACACAGTACAGGTAATAACGGTTCAAGCTGACATATTCCAAGTTTATCTACATTGGGTAACGATAAACGAAATTAAAGATTACTTTATTTCAAAAAAAATTGCTTATGTTTAATTGATGAATGGTATACTAAAATTAGTATACTTTCTAGTCGTTTCCCTACCCAAGTACAATTTTCAGTACATATTTTTAAACCTAAAAATGCTTAAATAAAATAAAATATTTATTATTTAAATTCGGCGACCTGCGGAAAAAAGGGCTCACTTTTTGATGAGGGTGGGGAAGAAAAGGAAAGAAGAAAAAAAGGAAGAAAAAAGAAAAGAATTATAAAACTTATAACTTATTAAAATAAAGTTATTTAATATATATTCGGAAATTAATTTCCTGTCAGGATTTGTTAAATATAAATGTCGTAATAGTCATTTAACACCACCATTGATAGGAAAAAGAATTGTTGTATATTCCACTTACGTAGGTCTTTAAAATGGAACATGGTGTGTTTAAATCACAAATCCAATTAATCACACGTTCCTCGCCTTAATCACCTGCTATAGTTGGCTAATATGTGACGTGATATTCAGCCGGGCCAAATAGTAAATGCATATTAAAATCTTTCATCCCCATTGTAATGGACTAAGGCCCAAACTAAACAAAAATACTCCAGTGCTAAATCTATGCTAATTAAATAGCTTAGTGCTATTCTATGTATTCTATAAAATTTTATAAAATTAAGGAATTTTTGCAATATAAAAAGGAAAAAAACACCTATCCTCCTATCCTGCCTTAAGGGCCTGCCTGGGCCTGGCTACAGACAGAGAGGAGAGGATCGTGCGATCCGAGAGAGTGGCCATATTATATATAGGGGGCATTAACAATTATCTAAAAATCAATGTCATAAAATCATAAAATCATTAAAACATTGATGATGACAGTATTAGACTACTAAAGTGTATACTTATGAAAAAATGTAAAATTAATTGTAATAACTAAATTTATAGTATTTATTCCGGCAATTGCCTAAAATATCTATTTTTGATAAATAGGTGTGGAAAACCTAACAAGATAATATGACGATTATTGATAGTAGTGTAGAATTGTAGTTAAAAAAAGATAAATTAGAAGGGTCCTTAGAGATTTGTGATTTGGTATTTTTGATATGTTTATGCCTATTATTGATAGTAGTGTAGAATTGTAGTTAAAAAAAGATAAATTAGAAGGGTCCTTAAACTAAAATTTAGCAGATGAGGCAAAAAAAGTTTGTACCGTGAAAAATAGCAGGTAAATACTATTAGATCACAAATCTTGTACCGTAGTAGAAAAAATGCAAATGATAATACATGGGAATAGCATTAGCATATTTTGGGATAGAAAAAGCTTGTATCGGATGGGCCTAACAACGGCAAACAAATATTACAGTTTAAATGACAAATCCAATCAATCACGTTCCTCATCTGAGCATCTCAATTACCTTGCTATTGCAGCCTAATATGTGACGTGATATGGAGCCGGGCATAGTAAATGCATAATAAAATCATTTCTCACCATTTTAACCAACGCCTGACACGGCAAACAAATAGTACAGTACAGTATTACAATTACGTTACCACTTACATATCCTGTGACCGTATGTCACGGTCCATCACAACTTTTGTTAGTGCACGATCCATCTCATAAAAAAGTGTTCATGCGGGGGATGAACAAACATTAATTCTATTCACTATTGATTATTATACTATTATATATATAAATTATTTTAACTCAATGTATATATTATAATAATCAATAGTGAATAGAGTTAATGTTTGTTCATGTTTTGCTCAGCAAACATTAATTATCAATAGTGAATAGAACATATTCACTAATTCTATAATAATCAATAGTGAATAGAATTAATGTTTGCCCTGGTTTGCTCGAGCTACACTTCGCGATTGTAACGAGCAAAACACGAGCAAACATTAATTCTATTCACTATTGATTATTATAATATATATATTGAGTTAAAATAATTTATATATGTAATGGTAAAATAATCAATAGTGAATAAAATTAATGTATGGATAAATTTATTATACCTCTTGCACTTTTTGCAACCACCGATTTTTTCATCTTTTCCCTTAAATTAAAATAGTTTTTATGTATTGTAAATACTGTGTTGATCTGTCGGAGTATCTATCGTCAAGGTGAATGTTTGCAATCGAGTCGTTTAGATGATGCTGTAGGATCGATTGAACACGTTTTCTGGGGGCTAGAGTTATAATCACGTCTTCCCCTTGTTCGTTAGTACCTCTGGATACATAATCTAGTTTCCAGAAAGGTGTTTTTTTACTTGATCCATCATCATCAGTACGACCTAAAAGCCAAATGAGCGCTTCCCCAGTTGATAGTTTCTCCGTATAGAATTTGATCGCTTTCCCCTGTTCTATATGACTCTCAAATTGTGGGCATTTTTCGTATGCTGTTGTTGTTTTGAAAGTCTTATGTGCGAGGTTCTGACGGTCGTCTCTTTGATTTGTTGGCACATTAACGCATGTTCTGTGTTGATCATTATTCCATAGGTTTGTCGCATTCAGTTGAGTTCGATTTGGCATTGGAATTCCCAGGTTTTGATGGTATGATTGAATTTAAATAAAATAATAGTATATTGACTCGTATCTTACTCATTAATAAGTCTTGCATAAACATAGTGTACTTATGCGCGTATTGCGTTGTATGAGGAAGGAGAGTAAATAGAACCCGGGTACAATTTATCGGTATTCTTGTTCACGCATTCTAAAGGTTTAGAGTGCTACGATTATTTAATAACTTAGGTGCACGTCTTTAAAAATATATTTGGTAAGAGAAACGTATTAGTAAATGAAAAAGTTAAAATACGCGTTTTGAATATTATTACTTCAGTTACACAAATTATGAGTGAGAGAAGCTTTCTTATATAAAATTATTATCTTTTTATGTATTTTATCAATTACACGTCAGTGTGTTTTAGTACTTCTAGTACAATACGAGCTTATAAATACAGACGTTTCAATTGACGAAATGAAAGAAGACAAGTAAAGTAAGTTAGCATTATATATACTAAACGTAAAACTAGAAAGATATCCTCGACTACATTATTACCATAGAAAAATATTGAGAAACGATAGTTCTTGGTGGCCTAAAGGCGATTCGGGAAACGTCTCAAGCAATTAGTATGCTAAATTAATGATAAAAATATCTAACTTTCTTACGCCTAATCGTATACTGTCCGTGTGTTTGTTGTTTAACGTTGAGTTGAACAGCTAGATTGTATTCCGTCAGATATCCACCTACTTCCTGCTACGCCAAGCGCTAGAGACAATTAGTCTTACAATCCCAGCTTCGTCCTTCTCCAATGACGACGCTTCGCATTGTAACGTATTTTATTATCAGTTCGGAGCCGGATCCACTGTGGGATAGGACGATTTTGCCTAGCCTTCTTGGCAAGAATTTGCTTGACGCGGAATCTTTTTTGGGAGGGCTAGGGTATGATAAAATACTTAGTTAGTTAGTTGTATCACTAAACTAAACAATAGGGGGATATACTTACCATTTCAATTTTATCACTGGGGTTTTTGGAGTGCTTCGTTATAATTTTGAATAAACGATGCGAGTTGTGAAAGTAATTGCTAGTGAGCGTAGTGTAACTTCTGGAATGATTTTGATGTTACATATATTAAAATACTTCCTTGGCACCTTCTAGCCTTCAGGTGATGGAGAATCTGGACTGCTGGATCGTGTTGTCTTTCTTTATTACCTTTTTAAATCACCATCGTTTACCTTAAAAATATTTTAATTGTAAATATAAATAATTCTCAATGCATTATATTATCAAAAGTTTAAGGAGGTAACATACATCAATCCAGAACTTTACTTCTTGGGAAAAATTGCTCAAACCAATGGTCTCTAATTAATCCTATTTTGTATCATACTGAGAGGCACTATTATACTATAGAATATCAAATGTACAAAAAAACAAACTGGACTACTTATTTTGACACTCTCCCTCCTCCAGTCATCCCCGGCGAATTCTCACCAGTGGCCGCCGATACGAACTTAAATTTTAATAAACGGAAAATATAATGGAGTTATTATAATAAAGTATGTAAATAACATCTTAAAACTACATAGGGGTATGTATTTGAGAACGATCAAAATTTCATATTCAGATCTTAAAGGAATAGGGAACGGTAAAAAAAATAGAATTTTAGGAACTACATATGTTTTTACAAAAATATAAAAATATAAAAAGTGGATTTTAATATTTAATATGACAGATATTAATGAAAAAAGCAAAAAAAATGCTTTTAGGACTAGAATACAATTGTACATAAATGGTTTTTATTTTTTTCATCATTTGAGGGGAAGAAAAGAGATTACTCCCACCCGAAAATAAAGTATAATGATTATAGCGTAGCTGTAAAGTTTGAGCAATTTTTATTATCCACGTCTCACTATTATTTGTTATTTTTAATTATTATTTATTATATTGTGCTATTATTAATTATAGGCACATTCATTTTATGATGTCATAATAATACCGAAAGAAACACAAGCAAGTAATCATTCTCCACACCATTGTACCACAATCGAATCAGCTGCATGTGTAAAGTGGTATTTACCAACGATAAAATTTGTGCGAAACCAATTGAAACACTTAACATGGGAGATCTTGTAATACAACCGGAATTCCAGCATATCTTGCGTATGCTTAATACGAATATCGATGGGCGTACGTCAGTGCAGTACGCGCTAACAGCTATACCAGGGATCGGAAGACGCTTCTCAAATCTGATTTGTAAAAAGGCAGATATCGACTTGCGAAAACGTGCTGGTGAACTTACGCCAGAAGAAGTAGAGAAATTGATTGCCATTATTTCAAATCCATTGCAATTTAAAATACCTGTCTGGTATCTAAATAGAAGGAAGGACATAAAAACGGGTAAGGACGAACAAATTGTATCAAACGGACTACAGGCAAAACTGCGAGAAGACTTGGAAAGGATGAAAAAGATGAGGTTGCACCGTGGCTTAAGACACTATTGGGGAATACGTGTTCGTGGCCAACACACGAAGACTACAGGAAGAAACTCTAAAGCTGTCGGCATGCATTAAATTACGCGATCACAAGCATCGCGGGAAGTATCGACTTGGTACGAGTGCTGAGTGAGGCAAGCAGCAAGTTTCACGGTAATTATCTCGGTACTTCTGTAGTTATGATATATCATGTGCTCTTTAAGAAAATATATCATATTTCGTTAAATATCAAAACGGTATTATATACGTATACGAACTTTAGTTGTAAAACAGGGTAGAGAAGATATGCGTTTGGGTGCCTTTTCTGGTACTCATTAAGCCAAAAGTATAAAAATGTGGGTTTTGTTGACTGTCATTTATCCAAGTATCCATTTTTTTTCTCGCCTTCGGCAATCGCTTAACTTGAAATAAATTCTGACTAGATGTTGATGTAAGCTTATTACTAGAGTATTTTTTATAATATTATTATTTTAATCGCATGTGTATATATATTTGTATCTTACTTGTTAATTTAAATAAAATTTTATACCTGTGTGGTTAATAATCATATATACTGTTTGACGCAACGGGAAAAATAGTTGTACAGGCAACACCAGCATATCATCTTGAAGCTAGTGAGTCCGCTGATTTGCCATATCGTGAACGAATAGATATATTAAGTAATGGCGGCAGTAACAACGACATACCGGTACGCTCTGAAATGGATGAAACGCGTGTCTTTGGTGTTATCTCTTATCTATTTCCAAAAGCATTTGAACGTGAAACAGGTATAAAATCATTCTACTTTCAAGTAAAAGAAAAGGTAAAGGAAAATTTCGGCGTAACTTTAGATAATGATTTATGGATTCCTTTTGTTTGGGATTCGGTATACCTCCTGACGAGTGCAGACCGAGAGAGCCAGAATGTAGAGAACGAAGTGTTTAGCGAAGAAAGTCAACCATTCAGTGGCAATATACCACTATCTCAAATTCGAACTAGTGGAGGAAGTCAAATTCGAACTAGTGGAGGAAGCCAATCATTCAGTGATAAATTTAAGATCTCCTCATGCTGCCCTAATGATAGTATGCCCTCAAGTATTGACATCAATAACATTGCAATGTCACATAATCCCAATAGACCTACTCAAAACCAATGTCAATCACTGTCAGTTCCACTAGCACAACAATCTGTGAATGGAACATACTTGTCAGCAGATTTAGATACGCCAAGGGATATTATAGATGACATATCTTCAACCTCGACTCATACTTCAGACCAAGATATGAACAATGTGGACAATAGTAGTGAAACTAGTGAATCGCAATCCATCGACATAAACTCAATAAAAATAAATAACTATGTCCATAACGATTGTGAATCCCTGCAAATTGACATTGACGAAATAGCAACAAGGGGAAGAGAGAATGAAAGGGAAATGGTGGGAGAAAGAGACAGAGACAGGGAACAGGGGAACAACAAAAGTGGTAGGGAGAAGGAGAGAAAAATGGACAGAGGAAATGAGATGGGAAGGGAAATAGAACGGGAAAGGGAATGAGGGAATGGCAAAAATGGCAGCGAGAAGAGAAGAAAAAAGGAAAGAAAAAGCAAAATGAAAAAGAAAAAAAATGAAAGAAAAAGTGATAGCATACTAATGGACGACGAAGAAGATTCAATAGCATTACGAATGAAAAGGAATGAAAGAAGAATAAACCAACAATCAGATGGTGATGACGATGAAAACACTAGCTACGAATACTAGACTTTGAGAGAGAAAGTGTGATGGAAGGAACGAGAGATTGAATACCACTTATATATATATATTATTTACAGGGAGTAAAATTTTATTAAATAAATGAGTAAGAATTAATTATATACTGTAACTCATGGAATATGGACGAAGATCTAGTTGAATATTTAAAATACAAAAAATAGATTTTTAAAATAAACAGTAAGTTAAGATGGATCGCGATAAATGTGAGTCAAGATTTCGAATAGTAAGCGATATTGCAGGGGCTGCTCCGTTTGCTATAGCCAGTTGTATCTGGCGAACATAATGTGAGATCCACCTTGCACGACTAGGCTTATAGCTCCGATTATTGGGGTCAACGGGGTATTCGATGGTTGGTAGATGATACATGAAGCCGCGTGTATGTATGTCTAGGTAACCATCATAATTTATACCAAACGCATAGATTTGTGCCTGACCTTGTCGTGAGTGGTTAATTTGTTGGTACCGTGTCATTAAAGGGTCATGTGGACGGATTATGGATCGGAACCGATTCCAAGCTGCATCGTATTAAACCATTTTTGAAGTTGATGCGGTCTCAACGTGCTGGGATGAGTTGGCAGATACATTTACATCTACGAAAAAATATGATGAACCGTTGTTGCCATTCTGTGTTAAATGTTTCGGGAAATTTTCCATTGCATCATTTCACAGTTTACTCATGTTGGCGTACCGTTCGACCATCGCACGCGCAGATGGTCTTTTGGCTACAAAAGAAACATTATTGGTTGGGAATTCAGTGGCAGGCAGAGTTGCGTTTTGTACGACCAGGATATCTCCAAATATCCTGCCATTCGTGTTAGGACCTTCACTATTGTCAACATGCGCCATAATTGGAATGGTATTATGTAAATTGTTACCGGCATTATTTCGTTTTTCATCTGATAGGACTACTGCCGCTCTACCTTGCTTAATGGTATTGCTAGTGCGCCCGCGATCATTAGTGCTACAGCGTCCTCGCCAATAATATCGCCATTTTTGCAACCAAATGGGCATATCAATGGAGCTGCGCCTTCGGCGGGAGCAAGATTCGGGGCGCCTGGTATTGTGATGGTACCTACCAAACGATTGCTAAACTGCATGCTGTATACATATGAGTTCATTAACAATTGTTGATTGTAAGAGTATGGGCGAGCTAGTATAGTTGTTAACGCTTGTCCAGACATTCCTTTACCAAATCTCGATTCATCTCCTTCAATCGCCTGTTATTAGTTGGCAAGATGCGGTGGCGTAGAATTAGTGTGATATCACGATTGACTGGATCATAAAATCCTTCATCCCACACACACTTGATTGCATTTGGTTGTGTAGTGTTGTTGCCGTGGAAACCAATACTCGGATCTAAAAATCGACAGAGATACCGTATTGGACTATAGTATCAATCAATTTTCGATTAAATAAACACTGTAATCGGTGACGAATGATGTGCAATTTGTAATGTTATCTTACACATTAATTTAAATAATATATATAATATATATATAATGTTATCTTACACATTAATTTAAATAAAATTTTATATCTGTGATTAATAAATTTATATTGTTGCCCGTAAAATATATATATGTATGAATTTGAAATTTCCATCGACTAGGCCTACATATAGGGTGAATTTACTGCATTTAGGGTGTGAATTAGTATTCGTATGAGAAGGTGACTCAGCGGAAGACAAAATGTATAAATTTTGAGTCTGGGGTTTGCGTGATTTTTTACGGGTCTTGGTTATAAGTTTTGTTTCTTCTTCGTTTGTTCGATTTCATTCGGGTTGCAGTGCTGTCTACATCCATCTGATTATTCGATGTGGCGTTAGTTGTTGAAATATTGACAGTATCAGTGTCTATGGCCAACGAGTTGTTCTGTTTGACCATTGTGGTTGAAATATTGGCTTTGCTAGTTGGTCGTAAATCACAACCTCTAGAATCATGTATGTTAATGTTCATTGAAGTTATGTCTATTGATTGCGATTCGCTAATCTCACTGTGAAGATGGGGTGTTGCGCTAGTGGCGCTGATAGCGATTGCATTTGCATGTTTGTAGGTTGGTTATTCACACTGCTAACCGCCACCAAGCTACGAAAGTACAAAGGTTGCCATGAAAATGCCTGTGCTAATGACAGACCCCCATCCTAATATTCCCTATATAAAACTTAAAAAACAAAGTAAACATTTAGTATACTTAATTTATTGCCCCCCTCAGATGGGGGAAGTTTCATCCGGCTTATCTACAAGGACTACTGGACTATATACGCTTGCGTCCGTCGTCTCTCTCTTTGCTTGGCATGTACGCAAATACCTGCAGGGACAAAAACTTATTTCCCAGACTCTGATGCAGTGATACTGGTGGTAGATAGTATTTGAATGTTAAATGATTCTATCCCCGAGTTGTCTCCTAATTGAATATAATTATATAGTACAATACAGCAGGCCAGATGCCTATTTTTTGAGACAGGGGTACAAAATCATGATATTTTAATTTATCGCGTTGATGCAGGGATTTGCGTACATGCCACACCTTTGCACCACGACCAACCATCAACCATACACAATTGGAGGTTGGAGGTCAATTATTGCAATGATGCCAGCCTTCTATACCCGACACTACAACGCTGAATATACCACGCTCAAACCCGCAACCAAGACGAACCACATTTAACTATGAAGAAGTCGGGAAACGCGAAGAAGAAGTTATTGGCGGGCCAGCATGCCACAAAAAGTATAGGGAAAAGGAAGACTGTAGCTCCTCAACAAAACGTGTCGAAAAGACGACGTACTGGTGCAAAGAGGATCTGTGTTTCCACAGGAGAAACCTCATCTGTAGGTATAGACTCCGGTGCTTCTATTCTAACGAACAATTTATTGTCAGATTTGGAGATTTCAGCTTTTCAACACTTTCAACTATCAGCATTTAAACAACTATGCCAGGCGTTCAGTACTGTCTGTGGTATGATGGATGAAGGAAAAGAATCATATCACAAATTCCATATTAAAAGTGCAGAAGTTTATAATCGGCTCATGAACATCATGCTGTTCAAAGCACACGAAGTTTTCCACTTTCATTTGATGGATGCGTGTGACAAGAAGATTGTTGCAATCGAAGGTGCCGCCGCGCATTTCTCTAGGAGTATCGTCAGGTATAAACACAGTACTAACTGGTCGATGATTCGACCACTAATACGCTCTTTTATGAATAACTATGTTCATATAATAGAAAAACATACCGACGAAAATATTCTCGTCTGTGCTTTAAAATGTTTAAATAAGTTAATGCCTTTCGTCGTACCTCTACAGAATTTGGGCAAAAAAGTTTTAAGATGCCTTGTGCATATCTGGTCAAATAATATAAATGAACAGATCAGGCTTCTTGCATTTCTCAGAATCCGACAACTTGCAATGAATTCTGGGCACTCTTTCACCGAGAACATTATGAAAAACTTGTATCTGTCATATGTAAGGAACTCAAAATTTTGTAATGAAAATTCAATCAAGAAGATAGATACCATGAGAAATTGTGTTATTGAACTGTATGGTCTAGATCTAAAGACCGCGTATCAATGCGCTTTCATCTATATTCGACAACTAGGCATCCACGTTCGAAATGCCCTTAAAGATAAAACGAAGGATGCAAGAAGTCAGGTGTACAATTTTCAATTTCTGAATTCCATTCGTTTGTGGGCATACATGCTTGTACACTTTAACACGACAGAATTGCAGCCTTTATGCTTCCCGTTAGCACAAATAATTATTAGTTGTATTCGCCTTTCGCCTTCCTCTTGCTTTTACCCATTTCGGCTGCATTGCGTGGAGCTACTGATTTTGTTAGAACGTGCATCTCCATGCACTACAGTAATGCCAATCATACCATTGTTGTTAGGAGTGTTCCATGATAGTAGTGTCTATCGGCATCATTCAAGTCGAGTTGCGAAGAAAATCCCGGAATTTCAATTCCTGCTTAAAGCAGCACCATCGCAAATAGACACAGACACATTTAAGGACCTTATTGTGACGAAATCTTTGGAGTTAATAGAATCTCATTTATCCCTGTACAAGCATGATTTTGCATTTCCTGAATTATCTTTCAGAACCATCACAATGCTCAAGAAAGCCCAAAGAAAATTAAGGACACCAAGATGGAGTCAAATGGTAAAGGCGCTAACGTTTCGACTTGAAAAGTGGTCATGCGTTGTTAAATCGATGGTTGAAAGTGTTAGGTATTCGCCATCAGATATACACAAATCGACAACTGTTGATGGGATATAAAAATGTTTCATAAGATAAAACAAAAACGTTAGATATTTATTTCCAAAGGTAGTATTAATGTTGAAATTAAAAGCATTTAGGGTCAATCTATGCATATAATCTTATATAATTAATTCTTACTCCATTTTTATTTAATAAAATTTTATTCCCTGTAAATATATATTTAATTCTTACTCATAATTTAAATAAAACTTTTATATGATTAATAGTGTGTGTAACAATGTGGATCATAGTAGTGAAACCAGTGAATCGCAATCCATCGACATAAACTCAATAAAAATAAATAACTATGTCCATAACGATTGTGAATTCCTGCAAATTGACATTGACGAAATAGCAACAAGGGGAAGAGAGAATGAAAGGGAAATGGTGGGAGAAAGAGACAGAGACAGGGAACAGGGGAACAACAAACGTGGTAGGAAGAAGGAGAGAAAAATGGACGGAGGAAATGAGATAGGAGGGGAAATAGAACGGGAAAGAGAACGGGGGAACGGCAAAAATGGCAGCGAGAAGCGAAGAAAAAAGGAAAGAAAAAGCAAAATGAAAAAGAAAAAAAACGAAAGAAAAAGCGATAGCATACTAATGGACGACGAAGAAGATTCAATAGCATTACGAATGAAAAGGAATGAAAGAAGAATAAACCAACAATCAGATGGTGATGATGACGAAAACACCAGCTACGAATA
>JACKZZ010019531.1_pt1 | contig 18159 bp, 12 predicted proteins | sample 8027871 | NCBI WGS metagenome assembly JACKZZ01 (sample SAMN15724774, study PRJNA655200) | protist metagenome | isolation source: fluorescence activated cell sorting (FACS) single amplified genomes of... | place: USA: West Boothbay Harbor, Gulf of Maine | collected 2000-07-19
GCCAAAACGTATACGAAACAACGAGACAACATCATCTACGACGACAACAACAACAACAACTACAACAGCAAAGTCCAGACGCAAATCAAAACGTAGTAAATTATTAAATGATAATGAGAAAAACATATTAGAACATTCAACAACAAATCCTCTATTACCACCACCTGAAGTGAAAGAAATTGATATCAACTCCCAAGAATATTATAAAGTTGCTAAAAATGTATATCACCAGCAGCAAAGATTAGATAAAATTCTTTCCTCGGCAAATGAATTATTTGGTTTTACAATCAATACTGAAAAACTAGGTCTAGAGATTACTGGAAAAACTACAAGAGATACAGAAGTATTTGTATCTCAAGTTCATAGTAATAGTAAATGCACCGGTTTTATTAAAAAAAATGATTCTTTTCTATTACTGAACAATATTGATATAAGGCAAAAAACTTTAGTAGATGTTTGTCGTCTTTTAAAAAATACAAAAAGACCATTTACTCTCTATGTATCACGGAAAAGAAAAAATACATATTTGACACGAATAAAGATGGTATCAATAGATTGCGTTCGTTCTAGAACATCACAAATTGCACACATAACAAAAGAAAGTATAAAAATCAATGATGAATTTTATTGTTATGATGTTTCAGCTGTTCGATTAATAAATAAAAACAATGATGAGAAAGATACATCAGAAGAAGGCAGTAATATTTTAGAACCATTTGGTTTTCTTTATAAATGTACAGTATTGCAAACAACGTTAAAATCTAAATCGCAAAAGGGTGGTATGAACAGTAACAATAACGTTACGGATAATAGCGACGAAGACAACCAAGTAAAAGTTCATTTTCATAATTGGTCGAAACGATATGATAGTTGGGTTAATATTGCAAGGTTATTACCAGATAAGGAAGAAGTTAAACATTTAGCAAATTATTTATTACAACTGCCAAATTTTGAACTGGAGGGTTATAACAGGGAGAAAGAGAAAGAAAGAAAGAGACAGCAGGTAGAAAAAGAAAAAAAGGTGAAACAAGAGCAATTGAGAAAGCAAAAGGAAGAAAAACGAAAATTACAATTGGAGACAGAAAATAAATATTTTAACTCGGTTCAAGAGAAAATGAATTCTTTAAAAGCTAAAATATATCACTGTACTAGCGAAGATGAACGTGTGCGATTCTACAAGAGTCAAAGGATTGTGGGTGATAAAACAACGACGGTGAATAAATGTGAAGAAACCAAATTATTGTACCAGAACTTTTACACAAATTATACTGATGAACAGAAAGTTGTTGCCGGAAATACACTTACAAAACTACTTGTCACACACAACACATTTTTTCACACCACTTCCACACCACACAGCACATACGAACCGTACAACACATTGCTGTCAACAAATTTTTACACAGAATTAGTTAGACGCAACACGCGTATTTTGCAAAAGCAAGTCTATAACCGTCTGGTAAATGATTGTGCTACTCTTATTACAAATGCAAAACGACAACGCAAGTTGCAGCATACTATAGTGAAAAAATGCAAAAAAATTATATCCACACCAACGATGCAAATCAGGGATCTAATTGGAGATAATTTGAACAAGATTGTAAAAACGTTTAATCAACCAATGTATAAAGCGCCTGCTCGCTCATGGAATACCTGTCGCGATTTTGAGCTAAAAACTGGTTCAGTGGTGCCAATTATTCCAGGGAAACTATCATATGTCTGTTGGTCTCGCCAGTATGGATTAGTATTGCCCCAATCACACAATATGGAAATTTATGCGCAATCCCCAAATAACTTAACAAATTCCTCTGTATCATCTTCTTCGTCATTATTATTACCACCACCACCATCATCATCATCATCGAGCAGCAGCAGTAGTAGTACTACTACCACAACAACAACTACGACAACACGAAATGCATCAAGTGTAGGAACATCATACTGTATATTCACAAAGGAGAAGGGAAAAAGGTTGAAAGATATGCTACCTTTTTATACCAATTCTGATGTATCTAGCCATGATATTATTCGCCAAGTTGGGAACGTGCTGATCAATGAAAATGTAGAAGGTATGGCTTCACCAGAAACAGCTAATCGCATCAATGAAATATATATTAGTTATTGGGCAACCCATCGCCAATCTCCATTGATTTTAATGTCAAAACAAATTCCACCATTGGATGATTTGAGTAACAATAATGTTGATATACGTGATTATTTTTCAATTTCAAAACACTATGCACAATTACTTCATGATGTTCTAATTTGTAAGTCCGGAGGATTTTTTGTAGAATCTTTTCGAACATATTTGACAGGATCATCTGATCAAGGGCAGCAAAAACTTCATTTTTGTCATATAACGTTAGTTGCTGCAAATAGATTATTAAACCATCACAATAGTGAAGTAATTAATCAGGATTTAAAAAAGATATTGTTGATGCCAATTATAAATCATATTATTAACTATTTTATGAATGTGACAAATATTATTGGCAATAACATTTCGAATAAAATTTATTGTATAAAGAAGATGAAAGACTTGGCACAGTTTGCAAAAGCATGGTACTATTTGTTTCAAAAGCATAAAGTAGCGAAAATGACATCATTTAGTAAATCTGTGAAAGATGGATGTGCGCATATTTTTGATAAATGCATACAATACACAAATTCGAATGAATTTGATTTTAGTAAGTATACACAAATTGATAACATTGAATTTACCTATACTATAGGTTGTTATATACATTCTTCTAACAAATTTGTAAAAATATATATTCACACATCATGTTTTCATTATATAATATGTGTTTAAATATTGCAGGCAAGTGTGCAACTGCTATTATACGTCGATACAGTCAAATGTCCATCGAGGTTAGAACTTTTGTTTCCTTTTTAAAAAATAAAAATTCAAAAAAATGTGCGCTGACAAACTCAACGTATTTTGGCCAACAACAAATTGAAAATTTAATTGCGGATCGATCTATTTTCAATGGTGGCAAATCAATTTATGTAGAAAAGAGTTTTAGGCAATTGTCCTTGCTCAAAGTGACTAACTTTTCTCAAGCAGAGAAAAAGAAAATGAAAAAACAAACGATGCGTGATCCAAGTTTGATTGAAATTAATCAATGTAGTGTATTATATGGTGGTACTGATTATATGAAAGCGGTGACCTACGATCAACAAGAGGATGATGTTGTATTGGTTGAGACTTTTACAGAAGATCAAATCATTCAACAAGCATACGAGAAAGCAAAGAAAAATAATTTGGTTATTGATTTATCATGACCATAAACCATAAATATCTACAAAATAAAATAAAAAATACGCGGTCTAACGTGTACCTGTATGATATTATATTAAAAAAAAAAAATACAAATTTTTGTAAAAAAATGAAATACAGTTTTGTAAAATATGTTATCATATACCAAGTACTCGTATCCGGTGGGTCATATCATATCATAATATAATCAGACACAGCAAAACTATAAATTACGACTACGTACATGTGTGTGTACGCGAGTACGAAAAAATAAAAAAAAATGAACAAACTCTTATAAAAATATCAATATATATATAATGCACGCAGAGATGCAAATAAAGAAAATGAGAGAGATGTAACAATTAGTGTGTTTTAAAAAATAATTATACGAACACCACACTCTCTCTCCCTGCAAAATGTACCACGACATTTCATATCATATTTCATATTTCCGCACTCCGCTCCACCTTGTTTATGTTCTTCTTTCTTTTACATCTTACTTTTTAATCTTCGTTTTCTACCTTCACGTACATCAACTTTTGGTTTGAATGGTAAAAAATATGGTAAATCATCCCATGCATCATGTTTCCATTCCGCTGGTCTTTTTTGTAAAAATGAAGAAATACCTTCTTTGACATCATCTGTTCTTTCATAATTGACCCAGTACAAACATTTCGATTCTTCTAACATTGCTTGTTCCGGCGTTCCAGATTCCCATGATGAATCCATAAGAAATTTACACATAGCTACAGACATTGTTGAAGTTGTAGCCGCTATTTCATTTGCAAGTTCCAGTGCTTTTGGCATGACTTGATCTTCTGGCAATACATAATTAAATAACCCTGGTGGACTATCATGTGCACGAAATACTCTACCAGTAAAGACCAACTCTTTTGCAACGCCTGGTCCAACAATTCGAGGTAATAAATACGAAGAGCAACTTTCATTTACTAATCCGCGTGCCGCCATTGGGAAACCAACTTTTGCATTTTCATTTCCAATACGTATATCACATGCTAATGGAAATGCCATTCCCCAACCAACTGCTGCACCATTTACGGCACAAATAATTGGTTTTGTACAATTAATGGCAGCTAATGATGTATACCCACCACCATCTCTATACGATGCAAGAGTAGGTACTGTTTTTGCTTTTGCACTTTTATTATTTTTTGATCCTGCAAATCCGGAAGTCGCAGGGTTCAGATCAGCGCCTGCACAAAATGCTTTTCCTGCTGGATTACCAGTAACAATAACAGCTGCAACATTTGCATCTTTTGATGCTTCCATTAAATTCCGTTGCAGATCTTGCCCCATGGTTCCACCAATAGCATTTCTAGCTTTTGGTCGATTCAATGTCAATAAGACAACATTTTTACTTGGGAATGTAGCAACACAATCAGCATTTGGGTCAGTGACGTAATTTGTTGTTGTAGCCATTTTAATATTATTGTTATTCAATTTATATACATGTATAATATAATATTATGATGATGATTTAAAAGTAGATTCAATGATTATATTCCTTATCAATGTCGTTATTAGTAGTAATAATTCTTGGTTCTTCTTTGAATAATTTCAAAGCAACTGTGCCAAACACATCACATTCAAAAGATATTTATTATGTATATTTTCACTTGTTGCCTTTTTTACCCCTTATTAGAAGGGATGGACACACGACACACACCACACAGAACGAAAGCTTTTTTTTGTTATATTCTAATATTCATCAATCCTGGCAATGATATACTATATATACGAATGAAATTATAGAATAAAGATAAAGCGAATGAAAAACAAACATGTCGTCATCAACGAGTACACCATCTTCTACCATGTCATATTTATGGCTAACGTGCCCAACGGGTTTGGAATATTGCGTTGAAAAAGAATGTATACAAAAATTAACAAATGTAAACGTAAATAATATTACAAGGGAAATTGGGAAAGTCATTGTAAAACCGTTTCCAAAACAATTAATTACAAATCCAGAAATACTTTGGAATTTTCGTGGTGTGGATTATATATTATATGGTATTGTACATGAAGAATCGAATTTATTTCAAAACAACGATCAAAGCATTGCATTGAATTCCATACGCGATGTTGTTTCCAATGTACCTGTACAAGAATGGCAACAAGCATATGAAGTATGGCAAAAAATGCCTAGTAATGGAAAAAATATTTTCGATAATAATAATAATAATAAACAAAACATAGTTATAAACAACAACGACGACTTATTGAAAAAACAAGAAATTAAATCACCAACATATTATGTAACAAAAAAACGTGGTGGTAAACATTCATTTCCAAGCACAACACTTGGTCGCACCGTATGGGAAGGTATGAATAGAACATTTACATCAAATACAAATAGTTTGAATTGGGAAGGTGAATTAGGTTCCAATGCAAATTTAGAAATATTTTCACATTTACATGAGGCAACTTTATTTTTAGGTTTAAGATTACATAAAGAATCCTTATGGAAAAAATCAAATGCATTGGCTGAAAATCGTAAATGGGTATCAACACCTATGCGTCCACAAATATGTTATGGTTTATTATCTGAAACATTATTGGAATGTGGTGATATTTTTTGTGATCCAATGGTTGGTTGTGGTACGATTGGTGAAGTTGCTGCTGAGACCAATCAATCTAAAATTTTTTGTATAGTTGGAGATATAGATCAAAACAATGTGGAAAAAGCATATGATAATAAATCATTGAAAAAAAATACATCAAGTATGATTGATGTAATACAATGGGATGCAAGTAATTTACCATTACGGGATGGTGTTATCGATAAAATGTGTACTGATTTGCCATTTGGTAAACGTTGTGGATCGAAAACAAATAATTATAATTTATATCCACAATTCTTAGTTGATGCAGCTAGAGTTTTAAATCATCAAAATGGCAGGGCAACATTATTATCGGCTGATAGACGAACATTACCACGTGCAGTTGATTTAGCTGCTGGGCAAAAACCATTTTTTAAAAAACAACGTAATTTTACAATTAATGTTGGTGGTTTAGATGCATTAACATTGGTATTGAAAAAACGATATTATAATGAAGATAGAGGAAATGCTATTAAAGAAAAACAAAGGCGTAATTTTAAAATTGCTATGGCAAAGAAAGAAAAAAGATTAAAAAAACGAAAGATGGAGAAGATGATGATGATGGAAGAAGCATCAGTAGAAAAGAAAAAGAACAAGAAGGTGGTGGAAGAGGAAGAGGAAGAAGCAGAAGTAAAAGAGGAAAATAGCACCACCAAGACATCAAGGTAAAAAATATATACGAATACGACGCGCGTATATATTTAAATATGATATTCATTATTCGTGTACGAATACCACAGTGTGTAAATTGCACACCTTTTTATCAAATGATGTTTATAAAATAAAAAAATATAATTTTATTTTTAAAAATTTAAATACGAAAATATGCATATCATATGCATAATGCATTAATACATATTATACTGAAAAGAATGAAAGGCGTTTAGAAATCACAAAATTTTTATTCGTACTCTCGTATTTTTTTTAACTTGTCGTTGGTACAGATACTTCTATAGTAGATTCTTTCTCATTGTTTTCTACTCCTCCATTACCATCACCTTCTTTCGATTCTTCAACTACTACATTGCCACTGCCACCATCTTTCGTTTCTTTATTATCATCATCCATCACATCTTCTTGTTTTTTCAATTCAATTTGTTCATTAAATGCAGCTCGTTGATCTATAGCACTATCTAAACCCTCCCTATTGTCACCACAACATAAAAACGCATTAGCACCAGCACCTTTATCTTCTTGTGCTATTAAACGTTGAATTTCTTCATTTTCCTCTGCTTGTATTATTTGTGATTTTCTTCTAACTTTCTCTTCAGCAGCAAGTTGATGTTCTTGTGCATCATATCGTTTTATAGTTTTATCAACATTTTCCAAAAATGTAATAGCATCTGGGAAACAATAATCCTTGGCTAAATCAAGAGGTGTTTTTCCTTTCATATCCTTCACATCTTTGCCCTCTGGATATTCATATACAAGATATGGAATTAAATGGCCATTACCTTTTGCAGCAGCATAATGTAGTGGTATTCTTTGCTCGTAGGAGCTATCTTTTAGTTTTAAACCCTCTACATTTAATTTACTGAGCATACGCACAACCTCAAACGATGCGCCATGTTCCACAGCATAATGTATTGGTAACTTGCCACTGGTTGCATCCGGTGTTTTAACATGAGTTGGATTTTCCATATGAAGCTTCCTAACTTCAATGATTGTATAAGTTTGCCATTCCTCCTCGTAGTTACAATATAATGATGGTCCGCCACCCATTGTATATTTTTTTTGTATTAAATATTTAATATATTTATTAATTTACGAATGTACTAAACGGAATGAATGCAACAGCGTGTTCTCAGTCCAAACTTGTTTTTATTGAGTTATATGTTGTAATTTTCCGTTTATCCATGTAAATATATAGAATAGATGTTAGTGCACACAGTATATTAATTATTATAATCAACAAATATATTAATAATAATAAAATACACAGTTCTTCTTTTAATTTAGACTATGTCTATCTCTATAATACACCACACAACACACAAATAACACTTAGCTTATTTTATCCTTTTTTATCGATAGTATACCAGGTATTATTATTAATACAACAACACTTTATTAATAGTACCTAGTATTATAATAAAATAACTTATGCTTATTATTACTTTATATAATAATAATTAGTGCATTTTATTAATAGAAGAAAAATAAAGTCTATATAAATAGTAGATCTATGTTATAATGTAAAAATAAAGTCTGTGTTAGTGTGTATCCTATAATATCCTAATCTAAATCCCACATCATAGATTTTTTTAAACGCTGCATTACACACATGTTATATAATGTTAATGTCCTGTTAATACGTGTTTTAAGGTAAAATAAACCTCAACATTTTAAAAATATCTCAAATCTCTCAACAATTCAAACACACACAAAACACAAAACACTGTACGACACATAAAGCAACCACACATTTATACAGACACGCACACTGCTAAAACCGACTGTCGCGTTTTTTCTCTTTTCGTTTCTTTTTTTTCTTTATTTATTTCCCAATGGATCATTTGTAACGACAAAACCAATGGAACCTTCCTCTCTGTTAACACTATATTCCGTATTAGGTGGTATAATTCCACAGAATTTTTCACTTAATACTTGCGGTTCATCTTTACCAGCAATGGTCACAGTTGCTGTACCTTTCAATTGGAACAACCATGTATCATGTTTCCAACTTTGTTTTTCTTGTTTGCTTTCACCGCCAATTACTAAGACTTTAAATTCACCATCAGGATGTGTATCACCAAATAAATTCAATGCTTCCCCTTTGCTTATTGCTTCTTTATTCTTTTCCAACCATTCATTTAAATTAAATGGATCTGGCACTTTTGTAGTGACATCTTGCTTCACTGGAGGATCTGCAACAATATTGTCTCCAGTTGGCACACCAGTTTCACATTCTTTTGAACTTTTATATGCATTGACCACAGGGACTAAATCTCTACCTAAATCCCAACAATGAAAATATTTTTCCCATAAGACTTCATCGCATTTTTCAAAGTCCGTATACCATCGTAAACCATCCAATTCTCCTTTGTCCTTGTATCGTTCCCTTTCAATGACTAAACCTAAACTACCTTCAACTGGCCTTTGAGGTGAATGTGGTACACGAGATGGCAAACAAAAGACATCCCCTTCATTGATTTTAATAACACGTCTTTTACCTTGTTCAATGATTGGCAATTCCATTCTTCCGCGATACATCCAAAAGAATTCACTGCCTTCATCCAAATGAAAATCCGTTCTTGTATTTGGCCCACCAACAAACATAACCGTCATTTGTTCTTTATGCATTAATTTATTGCATACAGGTGGTGAAAATAATTCTTTATTTTCTTCATACCATTGATCTAAATGGTGTACTGCTTGCATATTTCTTTTGTATATAAATATATATGTATGTATATTCTTATTCTTATTATTATTGTATATTTTTTTTACCCTTCGTATTCTGTAACTATAGATTTTATCTCTCTTTTTTTTTTTTCGTTTTACATTTTCAACTTTTATTGATCACGTACAATATCTTTTTATTTATACATTTACATTTAATTGAATGGAAGTTGTTCAATATGAATTTGTTGCTGCATGATTAATAAATAATAATATAGATAATACAAATATATAGATGATGAAGTGTGTAGAAATATAATAAAAAAGATACAAAACAGAATATATATATATATATATATTTCACTGAAGAATAATACAGATCAGTCATATTAATACATAAGATGGCGGATAATAATAATAATAACAACGACGATAATGTAAATCAAACGATGAACAATAAATTAAAGGTACATTCATTTTCTTGTGATGAATTAGGTTCAGAATTTTCATGTCAAATTATAGAAATGGTAGATAGTTTATATATATGGGTAGGTGATGTGAAAGCACAAAATATGAATAATTTAGTCACTGCGATGCAAAGCAGATATGATACCAATGCACCATTGACGACAACTATTATCAACGGTCCATTGGATACAACTGCAGAAGAGTTCTCCTCAAGATTGAATTTACGTGCCAAGAAACCAATTTTTTTAAGTTATAATGTGGAATGTAATGATGAAAAAAGTCTATTAGTAGAAAAATTAGTTGGTGATAAATTGAAAGAATTGAAATTAGTTTAAAAAATGTTTTTCTTTTAAAAATATTACGAGGTAACATAATTATAAATAAAATATACGTACCACACACACACATATGCGTGTGTGTACGTCAAGATTATAAAAACATTTATGCTTTTTTGCCTTCACCTTTATCCTTCTTTTGTTTTTCTTTCTCCATTTTCTTTTTCTTTTTACTATCTCCAACATGTACGGATGATTCCCTTGCACAACATAATTTATAGATACCACAACAACATAACCAATATTTTAAACAACCTAAAATGCATCCACAAAATGGACCAAGGAAACCACCTAATTCTTCATGCATATCTAATGCCAAATCATTCATACCAGTACTACGGAAACAAACATCTACACCATCAAAATATTTTAAAAAATCTTCATATGACATCCAAAAAATTCCATCATCTTTTTTACCACGATCAGGGCGTACTAATATATATTATATATACATGTAGATTTAGATATTTTTAATGTGTTAGTTAAAACTATATACATGATTATTATAACATATTTGCTATTAATATATATATATATATGTATCAAATATGACAAACGATAGAAGAGATTTGCAATAATATATATATATATATATATGAACAACACTTACATCGCATTTTGATCATCATATTTTGATCCCATAATTTACTATCATCTGACCAATCACCTTTCCATTCAAAACTACCCCATGGATTTCGTAAACAAAGCAATCGATGTTTACCTAATTTCTTTGCTTTAATAATTGAATATGCATGGCCTGGAACAATCCCACCATCTTTATCTTCTGGTCGTCCTTCTGATTGAGTATTATCCTTACCTAAGGAGCCAGCACCTACTACACATTGTTTTTCATCATATCTACATAGTGTTTTAAAAAATTCATCATCACTTTCTTCATCTAATTCCTTATGTCCATAAAAAGAAATACTTTCCGTACCTTCTATTTCATCATCCGTTCGCATTTCCAATGGTTTCCAACTACCTTTCTCTGCATCTCTATGCCATTTCACAACCTCATCTCCAGTCATCACATGCAATGCCCATAAAGAAAAACCACCCTCTAAATCTCCATATGTACCAATCAATTTTGCAAACGCTTTTTCCAATAACATTACCCACAACTCGCCACCTACTGGATTAGGTTTTGTAAACATTGGTTCTGGATTTTTCTTATCTAGACATGGGAAACGATCGTCAATAGTTAACCAGGTAAAATCGTTAATTTGTGGATCAAATAATTTCACACTATATTTTCCACGATAACTATATACTTTTTCTGCAAATAAATTTTCCAAAACACCTGGAAATTCTGCTAAGCATGATATGGCACTTAAAAGCCAGCAATCTCCAAGCATTCCTTGACAAATATCTGATGGAGTGATGCCATCTTGAAATAGATGTGCATGGCCACCACGTCGTTCGTTCTTTCCAATTTTTCCATCTCCATCCACATCTTCCAATGGTGCTAATATATCATCTCCACGAACCCAAAAGACTGGCTTTCCAGACGCTTCATATTCCCCTAATGATTCTTCATTTGCAGGGAATTCTTTATCATTGTACCGTATACAATCTCCAAATATGGAATATGCTAAAAAGCAACAACATTGAAATAAATATGCCCAAAGACATGGAAAAATATATATACGTATACTATGAATAATCAATATAAATGGGCATAACAACAAATTCATAATCACAAGACCAGCATTTTGACGTTTCGAAAAGATCAAACCAGCACCAGATTTATTCCCTCGCTGTAACAACCCTTGTGGTCCAAATATAATTTTATTTGGATCTATTGGTTTATTAATTTTCTTTTTTTTCTTTTTTTTTCGTGGTTTTCTTTTTTTCTTTGGTTTCTTTGTCGCAGCATCATTATCGCCATTTTTTTGTTCTGATTTTGTTTCACCGGTATTACCAGATGATGCATGTTTTGATCTTATATTAATTCGTGTTTCATTATTATTATTATTATTATTATCATAGTATTCTGCATCTTCATCTAATGTTTTCAATTGTGAATAACCACCTTTACTATTGCCTGAATCATATTGTATATATTTACCAAGCATGACTACAATACGTCTTAAACTGTTCATTTCTATTTGTACGGAATCATATTGATCTTGTAAACATACTAATTGGTTTTGTACTGGTTCATTTATATCTATGCGCCGTACATCTGATATTTTACTATTAAAAGGTGCTTTTTCCTTGTTTTTTTTGCTTTTCTTCTTCTTTTTTTTCTTTTTCTTTTCTTTTTTTTCTTCTTCATCTTCCCCTTTACTACTTTTTGCAACTTGAACAACATATTTCCCCGTCTCTTCTTCTTCTTTATTTTCTTCCTTTGATAACATTTTTGTATTATTATTTGGAGTAGTATTATCCTTTTTAATATATGTTTCATGTATAATTTCTCTAATTTCACCATCATTTTCATATTTCACTTTATACGTACAATGCATATCATCAAATTCAACTACAGTAGCACGCCACCATTTTACATTATCGTTTTCTTCTCCTTCCTCCTCTTTAACGACTAAAACTTTTTCTCCGATATTATATTTACTTTCAAATGGATGAAAAAATGTAACAGTCATCGGTCGCTTTGCATCTTCTGTAACAAATTGTTTAAATTCATGATAATGCAAATTGCGTAAATCATGATGTCCAACATATAATATCACATCTCCTAATTTAACTTTACCATACGCTTCTGAATGATCCATTATCTTAACAACTTTGACTCCATGTTGATCTTCCCGATCTTTAACACCAATACCTAATTTTACATTTTCAAATACAACTTGGTATTGATTTTTATGTTCCTCTAATTTTTTCGCAATTTCTTCCTCTGCTTTTTGGATTTGTAAAGTTGCTGCTGGTGTTGTTATTTTCTCTTCCAGTTCCCCATTGGCATTTTCATTTTTTGTTTCATTGTCTTCATTGGAAACTTGATCTTCGTCATCATCATCCTCATCCTTTTTTCCTTCCTTCACTTCTTCTTCTCCTTCTTCTTCCTCCTCCTCCTCCATGTCGTTTCCATTTTCATCATTGATTGATTTAATTTCTTTTTCTTTTATACCCTTCTCCTCTTCATTATCGTCCATAAATTGAACAGTATATGTTTTTTTATAATCATCAAATTTTAAAATTCTAGCATTTTCCCATTCATCATCATCTGGATCACATACTTGTACTAATTCACCAATTCTAAATTTTGGAATGTATGGTTTAAAAAATTTAATATCCAATGGTCTTTCAGAGTGTTGCTTTATATATTTTTTAAAATCAACATAATGCATATTATGAATATCATTTGTTCCAACTGCTAATATACAATCACCTTCTTTTACTTTGCCTATTTTTACGTTGATATATATATATATATGTGTGTAAGTTAGTGTGCTGATTGACATTTCGTGTATAAATTTTTCATTCTTCATGACATATTTGTTTTGTATCAATTATTAGTATTGATAGCATGATACTTACCATTTGCTTCTGAATCTTCATTAATAGTTGTAACTATTATACCTAATTTATTAGTACGATCTTTTATTCCAAGACCCAATGCTTTCTTTGTAAATATTACTTTATATTCATGTTTTAATAATATTTCTTCAACTTCATCTTCCTCCTCATCTTCATCATCATCACCTTGTTCAGTTTCTGGAATAGGTTTGATTTCATTTTCTGGAACTTCATTATCAGTAGTACCATCACCTAGAAATTTTACTTTATATTCACCTTTCATATCATTAAATGCTATTATTCTAGCTTTTTCATATGTTACTTCATCTCCTTTAGTTTCATCGTTACTATTCTTATCATCATCATCATCATCACTGAAAGGATCAGATTCTACGAATACTTTCATACCAATATCGTATTTTTGTTCATACGGTCTAACAAATTTTAAAACAAGTGGTCTTTCAGCTTCTTCTTTTACAAATTTGGTAAATTGTTCAAAATGTAAATTTCGTATATCATGCTATATATATAATATTATTATGGTCGACGGTTAGCTTTTATTAAATTTAATTATCATAAATTTGTTATTATTACTTACTTCTCCAACATAGGTAACAATATCTCCTCTTTCAATCTTACCATATGCCTCAGATGTCTCTAATATTTTTCTAACTGATACACCATGTTTATTTTTCCGATCTTTCACACCGATCTTTAATTCTTTTTCATTAAATATAACTTGTATCTTATGTTTTTTTGGCATGTTTTTGTTTTTTTTGTTTTTACTTGTACCCTGTTATAATGAATGAAAAAGAGAGAGAAAGAGAAAAATGATGATGGAGAGATATAATTTTTTTTTTTATTTTTTCGTTAATCCCAATATCTAATCAAATCTAATACACCTTCTCCACGTTTTTTCTTACCACAAATATAATATTATTACTATTACACTTATATCTATTTCTATCTATAGTCCTTCACTTACACAATTGTTGATTTCACCCCACTTTGGCACCTTGTGCTTTTCCCATCGATCAAAGCAGTTATTTAATTGCACAACACATATTTCGCGATTTCGCACATATGTTTTTTTCGTTAATTTTTATTTTGTTTTTTATAACGGCTCAGCATTGTGAGGAGAGAGAAAAAATCAATGAATCTCCGATCTATTTTTTTTTTTATAATGGCACACTATTGTATTTTTTATTGTAAAAATGATGAAAATCACATAAAATCTACATAGAATATTGTACTTATTAGTATATAAACACACGAATGAACTAAAAAAAAAAGTGTGTGTGGAAAAGGACTTGATTTTGGATTTTGACTTGTATAAAGTCGCTGGTATGTCGCTGGTCGATGGTATGTCGCTGGTATACCGCTACTGTGTGTATAGTCGTCTACGCAGCTGGCCCGCTGGGGGTTCCTGAGAGTGCTATCTTCATGTACATACTAGATGCAGGCCTGGCAGGGGGATACAAGCTGGTATTGTACAGTATTTCCTCCCTGTTACCTGTTTACCTGTTAGTCGAGCTAACACAAAACCTCCAATAAAATATATTAAGTATCACTTTCCATATACTATAAAAATAATTCTTCCTATATAATATAAAGTATCAAGTACCATCATCCGTACACTATATTCCCTCCAAATTCCCTATCAAATACTAAGGTGCCTTTCTTCATCTTCCCAAATTTCTTATAAAAAGAGGGGACAAAAAGTCTCAAAAAGTTAATACTGTGTAGTGTTAATTATCAACATTTAAAAGAATATATATTATAAACACACTTCGAATAACAAATGTATATATACATACAAAGAGTGAAAGTAGAATCAAACAATCAATAAACCATTCATCCATCCAGAACATTCATATTCATTCATTCATTTACGTTCATCATGAAATTTTTACATATATATGTCACCATATGTGTCATATTATTTACATACGTTGCAACAAATAATAATGTTGTTCATGCAAATAAAATATATCAACGGAATCAAGTGAATAAACATAATTTAGTGAAAAATTTAATAGTTAGTAGTACCAATAATAAACAACATAATAGTAAAGTTGATACAGAAGGGCCAAAAGTAGAAATACCGAAACCAACTAGTAAAGATGCTTCCAAATTACCTATGGCAAAAACAGATACATCCACTGTTGTTGCACAGGATAAAAATAATAAACCAGCTTCGACTAAATTATCCAAAACAGAAATTGTGAAAACGGAAGAAACAGCAAAAGAGGAGGACGATAAGAAAAAAGTAGGTAGTAACAAAGTTAGTATGCCAAATGTAAAAGCAGCCAATGTAATTGTAACTAGTACAACAACGCATGGAACCGGGGCAACTGGGACAACTGGCGCAAAGGAGGAACCAGTACCAAAACATAAAAAAGTTCCACCACCTACTGGTCCTTTACCAACACCGCAGGAATTGCCACTAAAAGACTATGTGAAATGGAACCGTCCAGAAACACCAACGATCATACAATTTCGTATTGTATTGCAGTATTTATTTGCATTGAGTCAACGTGAAGAAATGCTTGATATTGGTTTTAAAACCTATCGTATGTGGAACGATCCACGATTGCGATATAGCACTGCAGGTGGTGGAAAATCGTATGAGAAAGAAGGTTATGAAGTCGAGCCAAACTTAATTTGGAGACCACAGTTTGAAATTAGAAACGCAGTTGAAAAAGTAGTATTAAACGAAGATGTCAATATTTTCCCTGATGGCACCGTCGTGTATTCGCAACGTATACGAGCAAAAGTTACGGTTGATTTTGATGTGGGTTGGTTCCCATTCGATGCGCAAGCATTGCATCTGCAATACGCCATGTTTGGCCGTTCCACTGCAAAAACGGTAGTAGTGGATGCAACGACTGTGGATTGGAAACCAGCATTTCCAGATCAAAAATCTAGTACCAATTTTTTAATCGATAGTGATTTAGCTGGTACAACACAAATGAGTTGGATTATTCGTAATTTCACTGGTAAAGTAGAAAGTTTAACCAACGAGGCGACGAAGATGGAATACAAAGAGGTGATGTGCACATTGAGCATTCAACGTGGTAAATTTCATTATTTATTAGTATTCGTTGCACCGATGATCTTTATCGTATTGACAGGTGCAGCTAATTTCCATTTTGATGTTCGAGATTTAGAACCACGTGTACAAATTACAGCTGCACTTTTAATGAGTTTAGTAGCATTGCAATATTCGATTGAACAATCATTGCCACAAGTTAGTTATGCCATTTGGATCAATTGGTATTTATTTATGTGTTATTGCTTTTTATTTATACAATGCATTTCATTTGTATTGTTGATTTGGATCGCAGGCCCAAGGGAGGATGGCACATGGACACGTAAACCACATCAAGAAGATAGTGCAGAGGCACAAGAAAGTTTAAAAGAACAAATCCAAACACCATTATTACAACGCAATGTTGAAGATGGAAAAAATCAAGTCATTGTAACTAGTACAATTAATGGCGAATCGATTGTAATTGAAAAAGAAGCATCAAAAGCTGAATTGCTTGCGAAGAAATACAATAGATGGTTAGCATATGGTTATCCAATAGGATTTTTCATCGTAAATGTCTTGATGTTTAGTGTCGTTCCAGATTTATTGTCGTAAATCAAATGTGTAATATATTGCTGCAATATATATATAATATTATGATACGATGATGGATCTTCATTTGCAAATATGACATGTGGAAAGAGTGAAAGAGAGAGAGTGCGTTTTGTATTTTTTTAGATTTGGCGTGTCACCACACGTTTCTAAAAACAAAATATTTTTGAATTTATCGTACACACATTATATTTAAGATCTAGATTATAAGTAATAACTAATCTACTAAAACTGAAAATACACACAACACTCTCCTCTCCTTTTCTAGTCCTTTCTCCTCTACGTCTTTGGTACTTTAATGACACCAAATTGATACAAGATTGGGCAGATAATTCCCCATAATAACATTAAACAGACAAGAAATTGTACAACTTTACCTGCCATGAATGAAGCTTTAATACAATTTTGATTTTTTTCTATTTGTCGCATGGCTGCTTCCAATTCATTTAAGCGTTCTTGTTTCAATGCCATTTTCGCTTTTTCTGATTTTAATGCTTTCCCTATTTGATTATTTAATGATTCTTGTATAGATTGTAATTTTTTCATTGCAGATGCATTGCCTTTTAAATATTTTGCTAAGTCTTTTACATCGTTGCTTATAGATTTGACAGTATCTTGCATTTTACCTAAATTATTTGATACAGCTGCACGGTCCGTTGCAATTTCTTCGCTAACATCTGCTTGAACTTCTGTTATGCCAATTGCAGTAAATGCGGCACCAGCTTTTCTATCTGTAGTGTCCTTCGCAAATGCGCCACCACCGCCACCACCATGTTTCATAGCTTTTTTCAACTTTATAGCACCACAAGCACATTTATTAAATACACAACGATGGCCTGGAAGTCTTACTTTTCCACATTCACACATATTAAAATGATGAACATGAGCAGAAAGATTCGTCTTGACTTCCATGACTTTGAACTGTAATTCTTGCTCTGCCATACAACGATATTATAAAATGATCAAAAAAATAATACCTTCTTTTACTGTATATTGGTATAAAATTTATCA
>JACKZZ010008496.1_pt1 | contig 18153 bp, 22 predicted proteins | sample 8027871 | NCBI WGS metagenome assembly JACKZZ01 (sample SAMN15724774, study PRJNA655200) | protist metagenome | isolation source: fluorescence activated cell sorting (FACS) single amplified genomes of... | place: USA: West Boothbay Harbor, Gulf of Maine | collected 2000-07-19
GCCAATATCTGGGCGTTAGAACAGATTTAGCCTCTGCCGATACCCCTAGGTGGAGACACGGTCCACTTCCTAACTACCACCCGACTGCACCTGCAGAACCGTTATCGATTTCTTACGCATGGCTGCAACCAGTGGGCGCGTTTCTCATGCAGGACAGGCATGATAGAGACCTCACAAAATCTGTCATGCTGGGTCTCGCATTCCAGACCGCATGGGTCATGGAAAACCTGCATCAGAAATCTTGCATTCTTCCAGACCCAGACATTTTTACATTTGATATTTCCTGCTGCGCTTGCTCAATCGCAAACCGGATCTTCTGGCCGTCCCGGCACCAGGTGAGAATGGTGTCCACCGAGGTCATGGTGACTTATTCTACTTGATGTTTTGTGGAAGATCTGTATTGCTAGACTGGACGAGCAGAAAGTACTTCTAGCTGGTACTTTGATGGCAGCTTCGTTTCTACCGCAAGATAGAACTCCAGAGGGAACGACAAGAACCTACGGAAGATCGTTTCTCTGTGAAACGGCCAAAAAAGTGGATCCCAACATCGAACAAGATCAAAAACACCGTCAAGAACGGCAATTATAATGCCGAAACTAAGTAGTCACTCGCCGGCACACTGAACAAAACCAAGATAAAGATTGCTGAGGAAGTAGAGGATCTACCGGAGAGCCCATTCTGAAGATGTAGAAAAAAAACGTGACACGAGCGGAAAAAAAAGCAGAGCACCTCCCCCATGATCAAGGAACACCTGCATGACGTCGCAATCCGCTGGGTTGATAGTACAAGGGCTACCTCCGTCCCCATCCGAATTCAAATTTCACGGAGTAGCGTGCTAAAATAAGCGGATCATGGTAGACTAATGTAGTAGAATTTTGCAGTTTCTTCGAACGCAATCGCGCCGTCCCAAGTTGTGCAATTCTTCATCTGATCTTTTGACAAACACAAATCAACTTTTATTCCAAACCACTCAAAAATCGCGTTAAAAGTGCTGCACGCAACGCTTTCAGCAACCCTCCTTCTATCTCCGTCCCCCACTAGCCGCAGGAGGTGGTACCAAGCCCGGACTGGGGTGGAAATGGTTCGACGCTGTCGTTCCTGGCATGCTGCCCAACCCACCGCCGCCGGAAAGAGAAGCCAGTTCTGAAAGAAAGAAAAATAGATGAATTTTACCGTAATTCGTTTGCGCATCACAATTCTTGTGCTCGCTTAACCGAAGCAAACTATGCAACACAAAATAAAACCTCCGAAAGCAAACGAAACAATGTACTTTTCTCCAGCAGCTTCTTTGATTGGAGCAAGAGCTTCTCTTGAATGAAGTGCAACAGCAACCGGTCGTCCGTCTGTGTGGAGGCGTTTTTCATTTCCACTTTCTCCTTTTCCTCCTTCGAGCTACCCTTTGTTCCTTTCAAATCCGTTTGCTGCTCGATGATGAATTTCTTCTGGTGGATGTTCAGACCGTAGGGAATTATCATCTTGTCCCTGTCAAACTGCTTCAGCAACTCCTCGAATAGCTGACCGCCCTGCCCATTGAACAGGTGACACACCGCATTCACGGCTTCGCTGTATCGCTTCTTTAAATTCTTCGCCTTTTTCAGATTTTCGTCCGTTTCATCCGAGTTTTCCGCATTGCAGTTCATCAGCATCCGCCATTCTATCCAGGAAAAAAACTGTGTGAGTGTAACTTCGTAGGAAGAGCAGCATCACAAATTCGCTTTGTAAGTATTACAGGGAAAACCTGTCATGCGCAGCTAGTACGTGGAAACACGTATGAAAGTAGCCTATGACGGCGCACATCGAGCATTACAAGTGTAACAGTTTTGCATTTTCTGCATCACAGAGTTACACCTACACAGTTTTTTCTTGCATAAATTCCTCGCGCTTCTTAATCCCGATAGTGACGTGGTCGACTGTATCAACTGCAAAAGTGTCTGGGTCTGGAAGAGTGTACACTTGTCATGCAGATTTTCCATGACCCATGAGGTCTGGAGTGCGGGGCTTAGCATGACAGACTCTGGAAGGTCTCTGCCATGCCTAGTCTGCATGAGAAACTCCGTTCCAACTTGGTCAAAAGTGGACAGCTTTTGGCACTCATGCAACACAGATTTTTGCATGCTTCAGATTGACCATGACAAGTTGCAATCTTCCAGACCCAGACATATTTGCAGTTGATAGACTGGGGGCTTTTGATGTTGCGAAGCTGCTTGTTTCTCTGGTTGTCTCAACTTGTCGGCCTTGTCCCGCTTCGCCTTTGCGGCTTGTTGCTCGGCTGGGGTTTGTTTGGACTCGGGGATGATCTCGTCCAGGGGCACGTTCAGGCCGAAAACTGTTGAGTTGTGTTTTTTTTTGTCATGCGAATCTACATTAGTGTTAGATACTGGTAGTGATACTGACAAATTGATGTGAGCAACCACGAACATATCCAGATCCAGTTCCACATTAGAAGATCTTCATTTCCTACAGACCACAAAGCAATTTACTTGCAGCCAATTGTGCCAGGTCGACGTTTGGTAATTCCAGTTCCGCCTCCAAATCTGCGGAATTTCGCCCTTTTTTCTCTTTACCCCCAATCTTCAAATTCAACTGATCCAAAAACTCCCGCTGCTGCTGATTTTGCTGGATTTGCTGCACCATCTGCGGGTTCAAAACTGTTGGTTGCTGGTGCGGCTGCGGTGCCATAGTACCAGGCTGCAACGGCACTGCAGCTGGGTTATACGGAGCCGGTGGTGGGGAGTTGTAGGCATTGAAATTTGGTGGGTTCATGTAGTTGCCCATCGTGTTATTACACCCTCCGCCTTGTTGTGGCTGCATCAGATTGGGAGACGATGGCATCGGTCCTCCACCTTGGTAGTTGTAAGGAGGGTAGGGTTGCTGCATCGACGCCGGTGGCATCTGCATCGGCATTGGCTGCGCACCAGCAACTCCCATATTGCTGCCATACGGCATCGACCCGGGCGGCATCATTGCTCCACCGTAGGCTGGGTGCTGCGGAGGTGGTCCGGAGTAAGAACCCGGCATGAAGTTGTTCATCTGCCGTTGTGGTGACAACAGTGGCGGTTGTGACATTCCTGCTGGCCCGACATGTGGACCACCTCTGGATGCAGATGCGTAGTTCATCTGCGCTCCTGCTGTCGGCGGTTGCAAGCCGCGACTGCTCGAACTACTAGCACCAGGTGGCCGCACGGTACTAGAAGAACTGCTGGCCGCCGCCCGGGTAGTTGATTCTCGTCGACTAGAGGTGCTTGCGGAACCCGCTCCACCCTGGTCTAGTGGTGTTCGGCTGCTACTGCTCTTCTTCCTCGACGATGTCGCAGGCGGCGAAGATTCCTGCCCATTATCTCCAAACATGTAATCCCCGGAAACCGTTTTGGGAAAAAAAGAAAACGACTGGTCATTTTGCTCGGAAGTTTTATCGAAGTTGTTATTTCTGGTGTTTGCTCGCGCGGATGCTGAGGTTCCAAAGTTCATTTGTTCCTCCTCCCTTGGCGATCTCGTGTGGTCACTCCCCGCATTAGCTCCTTCGTCCTCCTCGTTGCCCCCACCTCCGAACTTGGTGTAGCCGAAATTATTCGCATTGCTGTCGTTGTTGTCATAATTCTCTTCTTCATTCATTGTTGCGTAAAAGGTTCCGTGGTTCATGTCTTCCGCGAAACTTGCAGATTTTTTCTTCTTCTTTTTCTTTACGTTGGAAGAAGAGCTGGATGTCGCACCTGCGGGTCCCCCTCCAGCACCTTGATCGAAGTTCTCGTACTGGCTTCGATTGTTGTCGTTAAACTGCTGTTGTTGTTCCTGTTGCTGTTGTTGCTGCCCGTTATAATTATTCCCGCTGCTACTACTCCCTCCTTTCAAGTGCATTTCGTACACTTCTATGGGCAACAACTGCCCGCCCCGCTATTGTGAGGAAAAGTCCCCCCTCCCCATACCGAAAACGTACGTCGCTGAAAATTTGCAATGCTGATTTGCGACCACAAACCATCTCTGTCTTGCAAGAATGCAACTCCACAGGTTCCGCCGCATTATGCAGGCGATTTCTAATGCTGTTGGGCCTACAGCGCAGACGTCTGTCATGCTAAGCGCCTAGTCCAAAACCTCTCTGCTCAGGCTTGGTACGGGGCTGCAGTCCTCTCCAGCAAGACAAATCTGATTTGTGTACGCAAATCCAGCATCACAAACTTCGTTTTGATATGGGGAGGGGGGATTTTTCATTTTGATACCCGCTGGACAATCACTTTGGGCTCGGGGAGCTCCGGGTCTAGGACGAACTCCTTCAACTCATACTTCCTCCTGATCCACTCCTCAAACCGCCGGCCCGCTTCCTCGCTGATGCCGTCTCCGCCCACGGCAAACTGGTCATCTATGGCGCTTTCAACTGTTACCTTCTCAACTGTTACATCAATTTGTCATGCAAGAATGGCAAAAGTGAAAGGCAAAGGGGCGACTTTGCTCGTCTTGCATGACAGATTTGGCAAAGGTTTTCAGCCTCTTTGGCCCTTCGAGAATTTGCCATGCGAAGCAGCTAGATCGTGGCGATTCTGATCGTGCTTTTGCATAACAAATCATGATGTAACAGTTGAGAATGTAACACTTGAGAACGCCATATCATCGGAGTACTGGATTTGGTGGAAATTCGTCCGGCCGTTGATCGTCATCACGTTGATGCGCACGTTGTTGCCGGGAAACGCCTTCTCCACGTCGTCGTCCTTCACGTGGTACTCGTAGTAGAGCTTCGCAACGCGGTTCCCCATCTTGTATGCAATGCAAAAGCATCGTAATAGTGTGAATCGCATGACAAATTTCCTCAGAACGAGAAATGAAATTTGTAATGGAAATTTGACTTGATGAGAAATAAATTTGTAATGCATGACTGCAATTGGTACGACTACGATACTTTTGCAATACATATCTTGCTGAACTTCACGATCCATTCCGGCTTCCACTTGTCAATCGTGCAGGATTGGACGAAGCTAATGTGCACGCCGAGTTTCCGGTGGATGCCGGCGCAATTGGTGCAGATGAAGATTCCCAGGCTGACGCTGGCCCACCGGGGGTTTTTCGTGCCGCAGTCCGCACAGTACTGGTTTTCCGGCTCCGACTGGAGAAACTTCTCCAGGCCGGGATTGGTCTGCCGGATACGTTCCATATTAGCGAGTGGTCTTTGTTTAGCAAGGGATTCAGACTTCTTTTCGTTGTTTAGATTCAAGGCGCGCCTTTAATATCTAGCAAGACCTGTTTACCATGGTGCTCTGTGTCCGTACTTCGCGAAATTTTTTTTGGCCGTGTAACTGGTGATTGTCACGACAAGAATGACGGGCGAGTGAGTTGTTCTCACTCTGGGTTCTAAGGGATCTGGAGCTCAAACTGCAGACGCCGAGAACCAGAAAATATATGGCAAAATCCATGCGACGACGAGAAACTCAAAACGACGAATGGCAGCGAAGATCTCTACTAAACCTAATCGTACTTGCTGTTGCTACCAGTCGGTAGAGTAAGTAACAGCTGCAGCTCTATGTCTCTCTTTTGCGGCACTAGAGTGCTGACTTGTTTCGGTTGTTCCCTCCTGTCATCAAATCGGTTAACGTATACAGTGCCGCTCGAGAGAAGAAGTAACTGCTTCATACTTCGTATGGTGCGATGTGGGAAGAACACACTTGCTAGTTTGAGCAGAGGTGCGGCGTGCTACGAGCCGACTGTGGCGCCAGACGACGAATTTCGTCCGAATTTGCGACGTTCTTGTCGCTTGACTTTCATCAAATCTAGATTTCTGTGTTTTGCAACACTGTTTCTTCACTTCCTTTTTTTTGTTGGTTTTTTTCTTGCTCTTTTTTTTTGTTTTCGCTTTATTTCAATTGACCGTTTTGTAGTAACGGCACCCTCGTCATGCTGGAAGGAAGAAATTATTAGAGTTTTTTTCAACAAAAAAGACGCATCGGCGACAGTAGTCTAGCTCTTTATCTTTTGTCTGCTGCAATACTTACTCTTACTCTCTTGACTTTTTTTTCATAATTAGCTCCGACTTGATCAAATTCAACAGTTGTTGTAGTGAGATTGTGACATGAGCAATGCTGGTTTCCAAGGTTTTGAAAAAGTTGTAGAAGTGAATTTGTACAGAAAAAGAACCAACAATTCCAAAACTGACGCGGACGCAAACACAGGTAGAGGTACTCACTCCTACTCGCAGCTCAACATCTCCGCATGGCAACACTGCCCGCCGCAATTTTGCCCTTGCAGAGACCGCGAGCAATAGCAATTTTCTACCAACGAACGTTGACCGAAGAGCAAGACTGACATAGCAGATTTTAATTTTTATACCAGCTGCATGTTTATGTTGTCTGCCTGCAACACAAGTTTAGGAACTGCTCAACTCAGGATGAAACCTCGCCGCTTCCGCATAGACGAACTTCTGCAGCAGGGGCTTCGTCGGTTCGCGTATGGAGGGGAAAAAATCGGCCGAGTTTGTTTTTTGCTTCTTGTTCTGCTCGTTTCGCCTTCAAACCTACAGCTAATAAAGAGAAACCCTATTTACGTCATATTCCTTAGTGGTCACACCGGCGTGGATACCAGCACCAGGCACAGAGGCCTGTCAATGCAAAGGCAAACGCAAACCAAGTGCATGACAAAGTTTTGCACTGCCAGATTCTGCTTCTACAATTTCAATTTTTCCAAGAGAAGCAATACAACAAACAAAAAAAAACGCGGCCTCGTCACCATCGGGTAGCAAAATTATCCCACTTCCAGTCCACTGGCGGCCCCGTGGGTTCTTCTTCTGGCCGGTATGGAGGGGAAAGTAGAACAAAGGAAACTTGCAATGCTGAAGCTGTATAAATCAGGTGGTCATGCAGAAGCAGATCGGTATAATGTATTGCAGATTCAGCACGAGCAACTCCGACAGTTCATCTTTGTCCCATAAATAATCCGGATCCTTGATGTAGACGTGGTTCATGCATTCCTGTTTTTTGATGATGGAGGAACTTGAATTTCAAATGCTATTTTCGCATGACACCAATAATCTCCCATGCACCACATGCATATTAGGTGTAGTTATGCAAACAGAAAACGACGTAAATATACAAACCTTGATCGATATTCTCTTGGTTGGGTCAAACGTGAGCAGTTTCGTCAAAAAATCCACGGTCGCGTTATAACCCGCTCAGGAGGTGTTACAATCTCAAGCGTTAAAATAGAGTCTGGATTTTGCATTGCCTGACGCGCATGACAGACTCGCAGAGTGTTCCACTTTCTGCAATACAAATTTCGGCAGATTCTAGCGCGGTTTGGGACTCGAGAACTTGTCATGCGCAATCCTGTAAGAGTAGGCTAGATCATGCACTCTTGCATTACAGATTTCCATATTCTTTTGTAACGTTTGAGATTGTAACGTTTGAGCGGGTCATACGCGTCCTGGATCCCGTTCGGCAGGAGGTATCAAATGCAAATATGTCTGAGTCTGGAAAAGTGGAACTTATGTTGCATGTCCTGCATTTATGAAAAATCTGTATTGCACAGCCAGCAACAAAGGCGGTAATTTATCGTCCGGCAAAAACGCAGTTTGTCATGCGCGCTACGCATCAGACGGCGTCAAGTATACTTGTCATGCTTGGCGGCACTTGAGAGCGCCAGTGAGTCTTATCCAAACTTTAGCATCACAAGTTTCCAGACCCAGACATATTTGCATTTGATAGGAGGTCCTTCATGGCGATACCGTTGCTGATCGGGCACTTGGCCAAAAACTTCCGGCTCGGGCCCTTCTCGGGGATCCACTTCAAATCGTTATCGCCCGGGGTTCCGACCTTCTCGATGATTTTTCGGATCTGGTCCAAGTGGTCCTTGCCCGTAAACAAGGGCTTCCGGGCCAGGATCTCGTAGAGGATGCAGCCGACCGACCACACGTCGATTTTTTCCGAGTACGCACTCGCTGCGAGCACCACTTCCGGAGCGCGGTACCACCGGGTCACGACGTAGTCGGTCAGACCTGAGGTGGGAAAGAGTTTTTCACATCGTAAGTGTGTATCTTTATTCGACGACACGCATGACAAAATCAAGCAGTGTCTTGGTGTGATGAACCGGTGGGGGGCATGACAATTGCAATTCTAAACCCATATACGATACTAGGAATACCAAGTTCAAATTGTGTTTACCTGGATCGTCTTCGTCCTCGCTCATTCCGCGTGCCAGACCGAAATCGGAGATATGGGATGGTCAAAATCGTATGCAGAGAAGAAGAGAACAAGTCCCGCTTGCGATGTTGATCCGACGTGCCTGATCGTAGTATCATGCAAAACTAGGCGCACCCTTATTCTTCATTATCGGCACCGCCGATGAAGTAGTCATCTTGCTTGTTGAGCCTGTCTTTTCTTCTTTGTCTTTTTTTTCCAACAGCATAGCAGATTTTTAAGTCGCAGTTTTTGTTCACTAAGAGGTTGCTGGGTTTCAAATATCCTCTGCAAAAGTGTCGTACTCATAGTAATCGCATTTATGCATGACAAATCTTCTTTTCAAGGTAAATCAGCATGAGAAATTCCATTTGTCATGCGATTACTACTAGTACGATGCTTTTGCATTTTATATCAAATCCCTGTGCACCACGTTACACGACTGGAGGTAGTAAAGCCCGCGGAGAACCTGCAAGTGTAGAAACAGTATGGTGATGAGATTTGAAGATACTCATGCTGATCATTCGGCCTGTTGAGAATGCTGTTTTCTATGTCTTCAGTACGCCGAAAAAAAATCTAAAATTATCCGTCTCTACACCTGGTAAATGAAGTATTGCGCGTGTTCCTCCGTTAGGGCTTGTTTTGAGTAGATCACCCGGTGCAGATCCGTCTCCATCAGGTCTGTCACGATGGAATGTGAGAGTTGACAACTCCCCCTTTCCCTCCTTTGTAATGCAACAACCCAAATCCACATAGTGCTTCTCTCTGAGCACTGTCTGCAAGACAAATTCCCGAAGGTCAAACAGTACTACAGTCCGCGCGTAAAGTTGTCATGCTGAAAACATATTTCTGCCGTTGCTTGTATTGCTGCTCATGCCATACAAGGGATGGGGAGGGGATGAAGTTGTGCTGTCTCATATGTAGATGTCGTCAAACTCCCGGGACTTTGGTGGGAAGATGTCCTGATAGTAAAAAAATTGTTCGGTTTCCTTTGCTCGCTAGTACATGCACAACCTTCTACAGCAGCGAAAGTATCTTCATGGCAATCAAATCAAGGACGGTAGAACTCCGCATGACAGAAAACAGAACATCAGATTTGTCAAACAGTAAGTGGAACAGTCATCAAAACTTAATATTACCAGTATCTGAATGATGTTGTCGTGCTTGAAGTGCGAGAGCAGCTTAATTTCCCGCAATATTCTTTTCCCGTCAATCAGGTCTGCGAAGGCATTGGTGATTTTTTTGATCGCGACTTTTTCCTTCCGATTGTTGTCCATGAAACTCGCGACGCAGCCGTACGCCCCGGAACCGACTTTTTTTATCAACTCCAGGTGCTCGGGCACCTCGTAGACGATCTTTATGAACTGCAAAAGTATCGCACTAGTATAACTTGCAATACAAATTGGCTCAGCATGACTACAAATGCAATTTGTCATGCTGTTTAACATTGGGATGTAGATTTGGAATGCATGACTGCGATTACTACGAGTACGATACTTTTGCAATGCATAATCTTGCCGTCGATCAGAATCTCCTTCGTTTTGTACAGCACCATTTTCTAGAAGTTCTTGTACTCGGGCGTGGACGTGGTAAAAAGACTTCGGCGCTCGATGTTGTTTGTTGCCCTCTGCGTTTTTTCCTGATCCTGCCCGCAGGTACTTACAGCACTTCGTTGGCTGTTAGCAGTGGGGCGATAATTGTTCAGGCGTTCTTGATCTTCTCAACTACACACCACTACAGCCCGGGGTGAAGTCGCGGAATGCCGGTACTATCGGCGGTGGACCTCCCTGGGTGCTCGCCGCAAGCGAAGAAACGACCCGGAGATAATTCTTCGACGACGAACAAGAGCAAAGTACTACCCGGTTAGCAGATTCGACGTTGCAGGGCAATTCGAATTGTAGTCTTTGGTGGCGCCCACTACGATGTAGTCAAGAATGTGGCTTTCCTTTGGCGAAAAAGCGGATCCTTCGTCGAAGCGCCGGACAAAAACACAGCGGAGGAGGACGAGAAGCAGAGAACGCTGCAGTATAGAGGCCAAAGGTATGCGTCGCGTAGTTCTACTTCTGGCGCTCACAGAGAAAACTCGTCGTCCAGCCCCAGTAGCTTTAGAGAGCGAAGAGGTAAAAAAACGTCAGAACCAAATTAGCAGTCCTTATTACTTGTTTTACTCGATGAATCAACAATGAGCATCCACTTGCAACAGCTCACTCAGTGTCAGGGTCAGCACCAACAACCAGAAAAAAATAAGTCCTTCCTTTCTTTTCCCTCAAGTACGCTGCACATGCTTCTCTTGCACGAACCTCGACGACGTGTCGGTCATCGTCTTGGAAAAAACTTTTTCGCTCACACGGCAGGTAATTATGTGACTGAGAGCAACCAGTCATGATGCTCCTTGATGAAACACTGCAGTAGTACTGGTGTGCCACGACTGCCCAGCGTCTTGCGCTTGAACTTTGTCTTGATAAAAAACCTATGTGACACCTTGAAACACAAGAAGGACGATCTATCTTCACACGGACAAGGACGACACAACTACAACTCTACAAGCAGAACAGGGACAGACTAGAGGTACTACATGACTGTTTTGGTGCTGGTGTCCTCTTTGCACCAGGAAGGCTAATTTATTGGTTTTCATAGTCAAGAACGTTTCTTGGATCTATTTTTTTGACATCATCAAGGCTGCACGTTCATTCTCGTTCTTCCCATCTGCGCTTGTAGTTCTTAGTCTTACCCGCATCATAAACCTGAACCTCAAAAAAGGCTTACACGACGCGCATACACATGGTACACATCACGCATGCTGATAAAAAAGCATAAACAAGTATTGCAGTGGGTCAATATCTAAGTCAAAAATTTTCACTACCAAAAATCTTATTTCTTAGGTCACCGCGTTCTTCTTCTTGCTGCATCATCTTAAAGGAGCGCTAGACTAGATGCAGGTCGTGTTCGGGTGGAAAACTGTAAAATCATTATACAGTTGTCGTTCGCGTGTTCGGCGGTGGTCCCAAAAAATAAAACATCAAAAAATATCTAAAACAATATCTTCCACGTTTGAGCTTCTTTCTCTACGTCTTCGTGTTCCTGAAACAAGCACGTCGTGCAGCATGGTTCCTGTGTCCTTGCGTGGTGTTGTATGTTCCTGTGTTCTTGTTGCGTGGTGCTCCATCCTCCTGCTCTCAGAATTTCTTCTATCTTGTGTTGCAAGATGAAAACTCGTCGGCATGCCGTGCAGCTGTCCACCTTTTTATTCTCCATCTGCGTCTCGAATTAGATGTTTATCAAACGCGTCACACTTCTAGGGGCAAACAACATTCTCACCGGCGCGCAAAAACGTGCTGCACGACGTAAAAAAATAGATCCCAAGTTCTTGGTCTTCAGGAGCTGTTTCTATCTCCCGAGCTGCAGATCCAGAGTGCAGATACATACGCGCTTCATATATGTTTAATATTGTGCAGGAACAAGAGCAGCTTGCAGAGCTAGGTCACAGAAGATCTTAGCACAAAAAGTGCAACTTTCCTCTAATATACCTTTCGCAGCTATGTTCGTACGTCTTGTCGTTTTTATCACAATCCTACACAATAAATCACATTTTTTGCTGCACGTGCGTTCGAATGAAGGACATATTACAGAAAACGTCATCTGTAAAAATGAAAATCTTGCTTCGAAACGCAACGAGCTGAAACGAGAAGAATTGCTTTTTCTAAAGGAAATCTCTAAGTAGAACTTGAACCGCGTGGAAATGTTTGTATTTCTATAATTTGTAGAAAAAGTGCACGAAAAATATCTAATAGTGACACAACTACTTCTGCCCTTCTTATCTTAGAGGAAATTCCACCACAACGCCGTGGCAAATCCCAGTCCTCTCAGATGGGCACAAAAAAGTATCTTGATGGTGCTCGTGCTTTTCTAGCTCGTTAGTATGCATGCATATGTCTAAGTACTTACCGATGCGCCTTTGTCGATATATGAAACTTCTGTCTCAGATCTTTCAAATATTATGATCAAAAGCATTTTAAAATATTTGATGCAGCGACATGATGCGAGTCGTGCGCCCGCAGCTGTCTGTGGAGTAAAACACTCGGCATACTGCAGTCACCACGACGATCCATCACTGCTGGTCTCCCGCTCCTCCCGTCTCCTCGGCCTCAAACATATCCTGAGAAAAAAGAAAACGTCCCCGTCGAGGAGGCAAATTGGAAAAAATTTTCTTCGCAACACAGGACAAGAAGTTTTTTGCGGAGTCACGCATGGCATCAAGCTTCTGGCTGTACATTCAAAAATGTAGTGCAGGTTAATAATAGCACAGAAAAGGGTAATATGATCACAAAGCCAGATCATGCAAAAAAATCGTCAAATGCGATCACGAAACATGCCTCTCAACATGCTCATGATGGTCATGAGGAAGTAGATCCGCAGTTTTACAAACGAAATTAATCCTGTAGCTGAAAATCTGCATGACATCAAGCCGGGGGTCCTCGTGGGGACGATGATTTTCCGCAGGATAAAATCCGGACTGGTTCGGAATCTGCTCCACTCTCATAGCCGCGCTTGGCGTATCGACTTGTCCGTCTGAATGACTCAGCAAGACTTCGGTTTCCGATCCCTGTCGCTCCAGGGGTCTTTGGTTCGATCCCGAAGATTTGCTGCTGCAGGACGAGTTACTACCTTTATTGCAATTACAATCATACATCTGCCAGTCTACCGCAGAAGTTTCGAAAAATTTCTCCCTCGTGTCTAGGTATTCCTTTAGTTTCCCCCGCAGCTTTTCCAGCATTTCTTCCTCCGGTGTTCTACTTTGACTTTCGCTTTTCAAGGAGCCGGCCACTACTTTCTTTTCTTTTTTCATGCTCAGCCAAGCAGGCGGAACTCTCTGGTTCAGAATTTTCTCGACGCGATAACTGGTGATGGTTAACTCCTGCAGAATAGCGTCTCGGGCCTTGTTCTTTTGTGGCTTGACTGCTTCTCGCAGCTTGTTCACCTCGCCCTTGTACTGCGCACGCAGCTTTTTGACATTCTTGAGAAGTTCCCGAGACAGCTCAGGCTTCTTGTCTCGCTTCCTCCAAGCCGCCTCTAGCGCCACCTGCAAAAATTTCCAGCCACTGGATTCCTTCAGTAAGTTGCGCCACTCCTCCGGCATGGTCGCAACATGCAAGTAGTTTTTCACGGTTTGCTCCCTTGCTGGAAGCCGAGCGCGTATAAACTGCAAAAGCATCGCACTCGTAGCAATTGCAGTCGTGCATTACAAATCTTTTTACTTAGGTCAATTATCCGCATTTACAAATCTCATTTCTCATGCTGAGGAAATTTGCAATGCATTTATACGAGTACGATCCTTTTGCACTGCATAGCGTGCGACCCGACGCGGTTCACGCGACCGATCCACTGCAAAAACTCGGTTTGGTCTTTGGGGACGCTGAGCATGTGCAGCTCGCGGACTTCGTGGAATGAGACTCCTTCTTATGAGAGTGCACAACTCCCCCTCGTCCTCCTTTCTCATGCAAAACACCAAGCCCAGGCGTTCCCTCCTGTCCCTATTCTGCATGACAAGTTCTGGCACGACCTTAAATAGCACGACTACACTCCTGTGCAATAAATTTGTCATGCAAAAGCTGCACTCTTACTGACGCTTGTATTGCGGCCGTTCATGCTGTACAGGTGAGGGGGAGGGGAGTTGTGCAGAAGTGTCATACTTCTCCGCAAGACTCGGTGTCCGCCACTAACACCCGCATGTTTTCGCCGCGGCTGTTTTCGGCAGCTTTGAAGGCGTCAATCTTCACCTGGTTGGGCTTGGCGGGTCTTATCCTGTGCAAAAGCATTGCACTGCAGTCATGCATTACAAATCCTTTTGTTAAGGCAAATCCGCATTACAAATTTTATTTCTCATGCTGAGGGAATTTGTAATGCATTTATACGAGCAGTACGATAGTTTTGCAATGCATAGGCTTCGCCTTCCGCACCTTCTTGTTTTTCTGCGTCTTTTTCAATAATTTCAACTCCTTCTCCTTCCGTTATCCTGTGTAAAACCGTCCCCGCCGCCCGTAGTAAAGATGGGAAAGTAGACAAATCAGCCAGCCTTTGTTTTTGCGCATGACAAGTTTACCCTCGTTCTTGTGTGATCCTGTTTAGCTTGTTGAACAGCAGCATCAAAGATCTAGCCTCTCATGCTGATGGGAGCATTGCGAATTCCAAAACACAAGTAGAAAATGCTTCTGTCTCATGGGGCTCCGATTGAGAGACATTTTGAGCATGACAACTTCTATGCGGTGGGGACGTTTTTACATACGATATCCTCTTTTTCGACTGGATGTACCTCTGCTTAAACGAGGACTTTTTCGGGACCTCCACCATCTGGACCTCCATCTGGACCTTCTTCTGGTCCTTCTTCGTGTCCTTCTTTTTCGTCTCTGGAAGTGTGGTGTCGACCACCACCCCTGGGATGCCCTTCAAAAGGTGCTTCAATACATGAAAGACCACCCTCACACCGTCACGTCTCCGCACGAGCACGAGCGACTTTTATCGTAATGAAAAATCCTCCCTCCCCATATCAAAAAGGAACACCGCAGAAAATTTGCCATGCTGGTTTGCGACCGCAAATCGTCTGTGTCTTGCAAGAAGGCAACCCCACAGCAGGCCCCGCAGCATTATGTAGGCCGTTTGTGATGCCATTGGGCCTACAGCATAGGCGTTTTTCATGCTAAGCACCTAGGCCAACACCTCTCTACTCGGGCTTGATATGTGCCTGCAGTCCTCGACTGCAAGAGAGATTCGATTTGTGTAAGCGAATCCAGCATCAGAAACTTCGTTTCGGTATGGGGAGGGGGGTTTTTTCATTGTAATAACTTTGGCACGTTATTCCTTTTCAAGTGTTCCGCTATCCCAGAGAAAAAAGCTGGCAGGGCATATAATTTGTAATGCAAAAATAAATACACACTAAGATTTGTCATGGGTGGCCCCATAGCGCGCTGTTTCGGATATGCAATGCAGATTTTTTTGTGTATTTATTTTTGCATTGCAAATAAGCCCTGCCAGCTTTTTTCTGTGTGATATCCGCCAGCTGGTACGCCTTCGTGACGTAGGATGCTGGGAATTTGTCTCGCTTATCCTTCTGCTTTTCGTCTTTCGTGATCGTCTGGCTCGGGACAAAGGTGTTGCACCGCGCCACCTGCGTTTCGTGCGACATCAACCTCTCTCTCGCCCGTGCAAGGTAAAGCATGGCCGCATCACCGAGAGGAACCTTATGCACCGTCGCAGATTTGTACCTCGTCCCGATTTGACTTTTTTCGTTTGCATTCATGTCGACATCTATCAAGTGCAAAAATGTCTGGGTCTGGAAGAGTGTAGACTTGTCATGCAGATTTTCCATGACCCATGAGGTCCGGAATGCGGGGCTTAGCATGACAGACTCTGCGAGGTCTCTGCCACGCCTATTCTGCATGAGAAACTCCGTTCCAACTTGCTCAAAAGTGGACAGCTTTTGGCACTCATGCAACACAGATTTTTGCATGCTTCAGATTTACCATGACAAGTTGCAATCCTCCAGACCCAGACATTTTTGCAATTCATAACATCCGGAAAGCCGCAGGTCCGGTCTTGCTCATCGAAATAGCTGACGTAGCCTTCCTATCCTGAGCAAAAACGTCCCCATACCAGAGTTGCCATGCAGATTAGCAAGCACAGGAGAATTTGTCACGCGTATTCCCAAGAGAGGCACTTCCAATCGACGTGTTTTGGAACTTGTAATGCTGTAAACAGGATGACTAGCTGGATTTGTTATGCGGAATCTCTTGCTAAACTGCACTGCACTACAGTCTGCAGCTTGTCATGCGTGACTCGCAGAGCTTCTAGGTTTGTGTTGCAAAATCTCCATCTTGACTCTGGGGTGGGGACGTTTTTCCTCACAATACTTCCCGGTCGTAGCTCTTCTTGTAAAATTCTCTCTTGGCTGCAATGCTGACTCGCGGGAGCTTCGCCAGCAAGCTGTTTCCTTTCTGGGCGGCGGCAGAAGTAGCCCGTGCCGTGGAGCTTCTTCCTGCTGTCTTGCTCTTACTCTTGTCCTTAAGCCGTCCGTTTTCATCATCCCACAGGTCATTCTTAACTCCGCTCACACCTTTCCAGTTTTTCATCACGGCCGTACTGTAGTTTTTACGCTTCTCGCCACTTCTTTCGGAGGTTGGGGAAGGTAGTGCCGGGTATCAAAAGGAAAATAAATGACCCCTCCCCCTATCAAAACAGTGCTGACTTTATTTGTTGCATGATTTTTGAACACAAAAATAAACCACCGATTTTCATATGCTAGAAGGGAAGTAGTAGAGATGCGGACCATAGGACTGGCCGGTGTCCTCCGAAAGCCTTGCGCCTTCAGCATGATAGGAAAGAACTAGACAAGCGGAAAACAACGTGACAGATTACCGGCAAGCGAGGCCGCAACTGCGTCTCTTGTCCACCTTCTTCTAGCAATACAACTCGATAATCATAATTTCAATTTCTGTACTACGCAAATAATACACAGCATTACAAATCTTCTTTTCGATATGGGGAGGGGGGATCTTTCCTCACAATATCGGGGTAGGCTTGGCTCCTGGTCGGAAGCCCCTGTCGATCAGTTCCATCAGGGGCCGCGCATCCGCCTTCCGTCCGTGGAACTCTTCGTCCTTGTATCCTGAGTAAAAACGTCTCCACCCAATAGCTGTCATGCAAATCGGCATGCCAAAAAAGTTTCTCACGCGGAGCCCCATGCGAAAGAACGTATCCTAGTCGTGTTTTGGTGGGATTGATTTGTGCTGCTATAATCTTCAGAACTAGATAGGCTACATCTGTGATGCTGCTAAACTAACAGGTGACTACAGAACTGCGAGGCCATCAAACTAATTGTCTGTATGCGAAACATCAACCAAAGATGGCTGATTTGTCCTCTAGTAGATTTCCCATCTTGATTCTGGTCGTGTGTTGGGAGGTTTCATGTCCTCAGGATACCTTGTTGATCTTGTTTTTCGTCCGGTGTGAGTCGTCTGTGTCTACCTCGGGCGTTGCGGTCAAGAAAAGGAGCCGTGTATGGAAGCGTCAGGATTGAAATCCTCAAGGTTGAAATAATTTCTCATGCAGAAACTGCAAGGCATGAAGTGCCTCTCTTGCAGGGATTGCAAACGAGGCCGATTGTAAGCCTGTTTTGGGTATGGCATAGAGCTGCTGAAGTAGCATGACAAAAGGCGCCTTCTGTCACTAAACAGCATGACAAACTGATTTTCGAGGGTGTCGAAATTTGTCATGCGCCGCTGGGAAATTGGAAATGGAAATTCAACTGGGAAACTGGGCTTCCAGCTGGTATCGATTTTATGCATCACAAATCATTTCAACTTTGGCGATTTCAATCCTGACACTCCCATACCGTGGGGCCGAAGCCTCATCGTCGCGTTGTTTGTTTCCAAGATCGTCACCACTCCCGCGCCGCGCGCGATTCTCAGCAATTGCTTCGTCGGCACCCTGCGTGGCGTCGAGCAAGGCGGCGCGGAGTTTTTTGAGCTTTGTCGCATGCCAAGTATTTGCCTTTGCGCCAGGGCGCGGCACACCAGGATACAAATTATGGGCTTCGTCGCAGATTACTACGGTTCTTCGCCACATGCTATCGTAGGAAAAAAGTGTTTCACAAGGATTTTGCAAGTTTTGCATCACAAGTTTTGCTCTACATCACAGAGAAATTTTGCCATGCGAGATTCCTACGGGAAAACACAGCTAAAAATTCAGTGTCTTGCATGTGAAGCAAGACAAACAGTTCTCATTCTCAACAGATACAGTTTCTGCATTGCAAGTTTACAGTGAAACAGTTTTTTCTTGCGATACATGTCCTCCGGTCGCCAATGATCGCGCGGGGTCTTCTCGAATTTCAGGGCGACGTCCGGGTCCTCCTCCTTCATGGCACTTCCGCCAGCCTTTCCGTACGTCATGATCCGAAAGGGCGCTTGCGGCATGTGAACGTCTGGGAACCTTTCTGCGTGCTCCTTGGCGG
>JACKZZ010005622.1_pt1 | contig 18149 bp, 9 predicted proteins | sample 8027871 | NCBI WGS metagenome assembly JACKZZ01 (sample SAMN15724774, study PRJNA655200) | protist metagenome | isolation source: fluorescence activated cell sorting (FACS) single amplified genomes of... | place: USA: West Boothbay Harbor, Gulf of Maine | collected 2000-07-19
AGAGAGCATCATCATTCGACGACATTACTTAAAGAGAATTGTGAGAATGTCTCAATTATTGGGCTCTGATTGATAAAATCAATGTTGGATGAGAACAAAATCTCTTCTGATGTGTCGACACTTGCGACCACGGTTCATATCACACACGTACCAAAAGGTAGTGTGGATAAAATTTCTTCGACTCAAGCCGGTACAAAAACAGATATATATATTTCAGATCAAAGTTGGTTTCGATACCCTGTACCGACTATGGGATGGGGAACGATGGTGATGGATGTTCGATATCATTCGTCGCCCAGAACGGTTTGCAGAAACAAAATTCCGACTGACCTCGTGAATTCACTCGTCCAATTCTCTCGATCAAGAAACAGCTTAAGTACGAACACTGGTGGGCGGCTTAAGCTACAAAGCTAAGCTACGGGACCACTAGATTAGAGCTAATACGAGACGTCATTTAACCTACCCAGATTAACAGCTCCACCTTGAATGGCGGCCGGACTTATGCTCGAAGATCAACTAGCCATGTGATTAATTATCATGCTGCGTTCATTATAAGTCTCTACTAGCAGACTCATGTCTCTAGTATCTGAGAGTCTCATGCGACACCCCGCCTCCCTGAGCGGCTAATGCAGGAACTAGTACTGCCAGGTCACAAAATTCTGAAAGCGTATCACAAAAATCCATATCTATGCCGCACCACCAGTTTCTTGTTTGAAACAGTATCTAGAAAAATGAAAGATCAAATCTATGCGGCTATATCCCGCTACCACTCCATTCCTGCATTTCATTCTGTCGTCATTTCCATCATCTTCCATCCCCCCATACTCATGTCATGGTCAATTACAGCTGCTGCTGCAATTGCCTTGCTAATTCACTATAGTAGAGGTTGCAGCACCCCATACTATGCGCCTTCAGCCACTGCTGCGTCATACACAATGTATGATCTGCGATACAACTTCTTTGCTATGCGTTATGTTGTCCCCTTCGCATTACTGCTGGGGGGAGGCCTATCCCTTGCGAGTGACCCCCTAAAAAGTGTTGGATCAGCCTCAGGCGTCACGAACGTCTGGGTGGAGAAATTCGAGATCATTCTCGCTGTGTGGGCGCATACGAAATACGACACCGCGACAACCGATAACGGCGTTTCCGGTTAGTAGCCAGCAAGTAGATTACGGCTTCCCTCCACAGAAGTAGTAACGCGCTAAAGCCAAAGCCCGTGCGCCGCCGCCCTATTTTGCAGACAACAGAAAGTCAAAACTCCTTCCAGGAAGGTAGGATGCTTTCAGTTCCCGCTGGGCAGCTGGTACTCGTTCCAACCAATCTCACGGATACTTCCTCTCCGCTTTAGTTCAGTTCACGCTGCTTTGCTGGTGTGATATCCACTCAGCCACTGCATGCCACATCTGCCCTGCTGTTGTGGGCACGCCACCAACCAGACAGGTTCATACAAAAATGATCGTGACCAATTGTGTTCCAAAGCACAGCTGCACCACGGATACTGTTTCTTCATCCGCTGCAGTCCGGGTATGCTCTTGAGAGAATCATCACTTTCACCGAATTGAGGATTCTGTCCGTCTCAGCACACGTCGTATTGCCTGACCCCGCTTGTCACCGGGAAAGCCTAGTGTTAGCCAGCCTGCAACTAGTTCCCTCAGACGGCGTGATTTCTCTGACTCATAGCTCCAGTATTTCGTCATAGCGTCCACCGTGTTAGCTATGTCGGACAAATGGATGAGTTCTCGAATTCCGTTCATCCGCGTCTGTCGCACACGCGTTAGAGCTCGGTGCAGTGCTATGCACCCTTCGTTTTTTAAGCTGCGGCCTAGCAGCCTGGATACGACGGAATTGCTATCGCTTAGATCAAACGACGTTAGGCTAAAAGTACCTTCTACCTGTGGTACTATTTCTGCGAACAGCTGCTTCGAAACCTCGGAAGATTGAATGGCCTCATCATAGCCTACTAGCTCTGCGCCGTAGCTAGAATAGACTATGTCTTTGGCTAGGGAGCAGCCCCAGTCAACCAGCGTACAGCGACACGGCCGTTGCTTTTCGACGGAACCAATCACTTCCTTCCTATTTGCAATCATCAATGCATAGGCAATCAGAGGCCGGTAGCTGGCCTCTTTCAACTTCCAAAAAGACTGTGAACTATTATCGAGCTCTATCATGACTCCGTGATTAGTAAGCCTCGGCTGCCCTTTCTTAGGTTTGACCGGCAGCGCCTGAAACGATGCATCCACATTTAGGATCCAAACAAGCTCACTGATTTCGCCTAGAAAGTGCCAGGCTCTCCACCGTAGATCGGGGTTCGCTTTGTAGCCCTTCACCACTGCGTTAATCCTACTTGCTACCGCAGTGGTCTTCAGAAGATCATTCCCGACCGAGCTCGTCAGTAGATTATAGGCCTGATCTGGACGCGCCTGATGGATATACCCACACGCACCCCGGATACTACGAAACTGCTCCACCTGACTGTCTGTCATCGGTGTGTCCCACACGATAGGCTCAGTGAGTTCCTTGAGCTCTGCGCATTTCTGGCTCATACCTATTTCACAGAAGCCTCCATTGCTACGCGATAGGTATAGTTCTCGACCCACAAATACCACTGGTTTCGTGGCATTGACAATGTCCACCTTTTCTATCTGGAATTTCTCATGGAGACGATCTGTAAACAGATTCACTGCTTTAGTGATTCCTATCCCAATGAAATCATCCACGTGCTGACCAGCCCACGCTACGGTCTGTTTCTCAAGCGTGATTCTGTACACACAAGGGCAGTTAATGCGCGACTGAAGACGTTTGTCTTCCAGTAACGTGCCCCTAGCTGTCAGAAACCACTGCAGCGATGCCTCGATTAGGCCATACTGCGGGACAAGCATTTCAATGACTGTGTCACCGTCCAGTATGATTCCCTTCTCGGCTAGCGCTTTCACAGTTGCTTCGTGAAATTCATTCTTGGGCAGCCGCATCCTCGGTCTCTCGTTTTCCTTGTATGCGAATGACTTGTTAAATGCCCGCGGTACGTCGGCAGTAACGACAGAGATGTCATCACTTGTCACAACCTTGCCTTCGAACACTGTGCCGATTAAGAACATCGGTGCCATGAGGAGCGTACGCAGCTGTAGTGCCGATAAAGTTGGAGATGCGTTCTCCGCTCTTTCGGCCGGCCTCTCCTGGTGGTGTCCGCCTGGCGCCCACCGCACGCGCATTGTTGCCCACAGATCACCGACCGGTGCTGGCTTAACGTCAATGATAAATCGACTTGGCAGGATTCGACCTTTGTTTGGGTCGTCTGCGTTCACCTGTCCTGCCTTGCACTGGTGCTTCCCTACCTGCACGCACTTCTGCTTGAACACGCCCCCGACCTCGTCGACTACCGCATTGACAATGAGGTCCTTGCATTTCATCGTTGTCACAGCGTAGTGTTCCTCTAGTCCCGGTATTTTCTTTGCCTTCCGCATTTGCTTACGGAATCCTGCCGTCCAGCCCTCTCCACATATTGATACTAGCTGTCTTCCCCGTTTGATGTTTTCTCTATCCACATCAGACAACGGTGCTGCAAATCGGCCGTCGTAGGACAGCCTCACGTAAATTTCACCGAAATCATTTTGCCTTGCTGCTGATGTGTCTTTACTTGACACCTTCAGGACATGCGCTGGCACCTTTGTTTCCTGGGTTTGGACTGGTCGGATTTCGTTTGTCACGAGATTTAGCTGTAGGTCCCAGTACTTTTCCGGCGAACACACTCTTAGTGTTGCTATGGCTCCATGTCTAGGTGGTAGCAGCTCCACCTTTGTAGGGCAATCACCTGTGGACAGGTCCCCATTAATGACAGTACTATGCCATTTACCTTTCTGCCGATTCACACTCGCAGCATCGAAGGATTTCTCGTAAGGGCCTCTCGCCTCCGATCCTTGCTCACTTTCCACTGTTTGCCACACGTGGAGAAGCGTTAGGGTTAGGCTCGGTTCCGCTTCGGGTACATAGGAAAGCACGTTTCCTGTACACCGCGTCCTATCATTCTTCAGATCGTTCAGTAGCTCGCTGGCCATATACTGAAACGATCCCTCGGTGACTGACCTTGACTCTGGTCTTTTCTCCACCGTTGCACTGCGCACCTTCACGTCGCCGCTGGTGCCCGCGCTCGGTTCGTAGTTCTCTACACACATGACGCCATTTACTTTCTTGAAACGGAGGAAGAGATCTGTATAACTCTCCTTTCTCGTCTTCCCGAGCTCCCTTTTTGAGAATGAGATATCGTTCAGACGCCATCTCCAAGGGCCGACTCCTAGGCCTTCAAGTACCTTGAACTCTGGGTCTGTCACCGCAGGACCCGCAGAGTCCTTGCACCGCAGTATTGCTCTGGCTACGCTATTACTTACCCTGCCGTGCTTGATGTTGATGTCGCTGAATTTCACCTCCTGGAATTCGAACTGCTCTAGCTTCTTCTCGCTGTCGTTCAGAACCGGCTCCTCAGGCTCGCTGTTCTCGCCATTGAACACGGCGTTCGCCACAATCTGGTCTGTGCTGTCGATCTTGGCCAGTTCATCTAGTTCGACATCGAAACTGTTCAGCTGAGCGTCGTCGTCGCCTACGCTCTCCGAGTCGCTTAATTCCAGCTCGCTTTCGCTGGCGTCGGACTTGGCTTCGTCTGGTTCGCCCGTCTCCTCCGGGCGGCCAAGCACTTCGAGTTGACGCTCCGTTAGTGGCTCTTTGTAATCTCTGACAGGGTGCCATGAGCCGTCTATGGCCACAATGTCGTCCCCCACATCGCCGCATGTGGTTTGGTGGTCGAGCAAACGACAGTCTGTCATTACTGCTAGTTTGGCGGCACCAGGTTTCAGTGCACGCCGAGCATAGCAAGTAACACAGGTCCTGTAAACTGCTGCTTCACGCAGTCGTGCACCTCTTCCCGTGCTGTCACTCGCTAGGTTACTGTGCAGCTTCTCCAGATGTGGAATGTCACTTCGAAACACCTCAATCGAGCGGTCGGGCAGGCCTAAAGTTGTGGCTAGGTCCACTACTCTCTCAACCTGATTCGCAGGTACCTGTATGACCTTTGTATGCGAGCCCGAGGGACGAATGTGCACATACCCCTTGCTAGTAGTCACTACGTTTCCTCTGCCCTTTTCACCACTTTTTGTAAAGTAATCCACCAACTCTCCGACCGGAAGATCCGCTACTTTTCGTCTAGGTAGGAGGTGTGCACGCTCGCGCGTTAGTCTAAGAACGTCCTGGAATGCATCGCTTGTGTAAACCTGTGAGAGATACTGCCTGCCGCGTTCCATTTGGAGTGGGGTGTACGCCGTACCTTCCCAGTCTAACTTTGTGCTGTACTCCAAGCGATCGCTTTCTGGAAGCACCAGTTGCGACTCGCCACCACTGTCTATTCTCAATTTCTGGTTCACACGTTCATTCCTGATATAGAGTGCTAGCAGAACTATCTGCTCGAACGTTAGCGCCTGGAACAGGGGATCCTGTATCAGCAGGGCTACAATGTCTTTGACTGTGCGGTGTCCCCGCTCGATCTGTGCATTTCCGTGTGGACTGTTACTCGAGATTACCCTTAGCCTGACTCCTGCGTTCATTACCGCTGCCACGAATTGCGCGCTCAGGAAACGCGTGTCGTTGTCAACGAAGAGCACCTTTCCAACATTCCCTGCTAGCAGCTGCTCGAGAAAGAAGTTTGTCAGGTCCTTTGTGGTTGGGTGTCCGCTATCGTCGACTCCCTTTTTTCGTGCGCCGAGGTGCTTCCCGTGCATATGCTTGGTACCTTTATTGTGTAGGGTCCCAATCGCATCCCGTGTTGTGGACTCCTTCATGTAGGTGTAGTCCATAGAAGTGAGTTGCGATGGCAGTACTCCCAAGAAGGTTGAGGAGACAGCATGACCTGTCCCTCGCGGTGTCCTGCGAACACGGTCAGCTAGCTGCTGCCTAACGAGGATGTCTACGACCTCCCGGAGATCGTCACGATTGCACTTCCCGAGCTTTCGCATTGCTTCGTCCATAACGTGCCCCACTTTGAGGTCGGCAACGTTGAAAGATCGAAGAAGCTCCTGTACCTCGTGGTACAGTACACACTTAGACCGACTCATCGTGTCCCTTGGGTCTGCCTCCATCATGGGGTTTGCGTTGTTCATCCATTTCTGGTCGTCCGTGCGATTGTACAGGCCGTCCTCCACTACTCGATCGTCCGCGGTTATTTGGAGTCCGCATAGTGCTGCGCGGTACCTCGCCTCCGCATGGTGAACGATATGAGGTTTCACCTTTGATGACATGCTGGCAATGGCATCCGCCAGTGCCGCAGCCCCACGAAAGGACGAACCCTTGATGACGACATGCCGCTTTAGTGCAAGTGCCTTCTCAACCTCTGTTACAATTCCCTTCATATGACTGCTTGCACTCACAACCTCTACTGCTCTCGCGTTTCTCCCGTACAGACCCTTCGGCACTGCATCCTCAATCTCATTACTCACTTCTACCACGAGTGGCTCGAAAGCCCACCCTGGTGAGGGAGAACCCTTCTCGAGCACAAGTATCCGATGGGTTGACGGGTTCAGACCCTTTCGGTCTGCCTCATCCCTTTTCCTGATGCCACTATCGACATGTGTCTTGACGATTGGCAGGTCCCGGATTGCAACCACATTTTTCGTTCGTTCCACTTTCGAGTCTTCAGGGAAAAGGTAAACGATCAGGAAGGCACGCACGTCACCATGGGGTACAGCTTTTGCCACAACTTCACTCGTTTGCGAGTAGTTGGTCTTAATTTGCACTGGAGTAGCATTGACTGCATACAGATCCAGTATGACTCGTTTCTCCGCTTTAAAGTCTTCAGCATCAATTGGCAGATCGCTATCATGCCGGAGAATTACTATTTTCGCATAGGCCGGAGCGCTGGTTAGCCATTCCCCGGGTTGTTGGTTCAAGTGACATTGAACTCCACCCAGATCGTCTCTTATCAGGTCAAGTACTTCTTCCATCGTCCGAACTTTGCAGTCCTTACTGCTAAAGAATCGGAATAGTTCTGAGAAAAGGTTCAATTTCCACTTGCCCTCGGATTTGTTCACTACAATTTCACCACTACAGGTGGGTATCATGGCTACATTTGGCTGTACATTCCTCATCACACACATCTTTAATTTCTTACACGCACTTTCTCCGATTAAGTTCGATGCGGATCTGTTGTCAACAGTTATCACTGTCAATTTTCCACTGACAACTGCTTCGTTCTGCCGAAGCAAGAATGGAACGATAGCTGTCTTTCCTAGCGAGCAATACCCATTAGCTGTGAGCGCTTTTGGCCCATTCGAGATATCACGCACCTGAATACTCAGGCCGACACTACTTTCCAGTCTCGATCTCAGAGCCTCGAATAGACAATCACGCATGAACAACTCCTTGTTAAAGCCGCTGTCATATTCAAACTCGTCGTCGCTGTTCAGCTTCCCTTTGCCTAGTGCTTGTATGCACACGCCGTCTCAGTCGGATTCACTGCTCTCGCTTTCGTCCGCCTCGACTTGCTTGCAGATGACGTCCTCCACTTCTTCGGCATATGCACCGACAAGACCCGTGTCGTCGTCCAGGTCGAACAACTTAACCTCGCTGCGTTTCGGGCATGCACGTGCTAGGTGGTCGGGGGATTTACATATGAAGCACATCTTGGGTTTTGTGCATTCATAGGAAGAGTGTCCTTTCTCCCCGCAGTTGCTACAAAGGAGTGCCAGTTTCTTAACGTTGGCCCCTGCCTTTGGTTTCCTACCGGACTCTTTCTTTGCAGTCGCTCGCTTCTTTTTTAGAGCTTTGAATTTGTCCGTTTGACTTGGAAAGCTCGCCTGGTAGACCTCGAGTGCTCGTTCGTCGTTGTCGTTCTCGCCGTTTGTGATTGCCAGCCCGCTGTTTCCAGCGTCGTTCACTAGCTCTGCCTCGTCTTCGCTGCCCGAATCATCATCCCCTGATTCCGTGGCCGCCGCGTTCACCCTGGCTCGCAGCGCCAGCTGCTTCTTTGCCTTGAACCGTTGGCTCCTGTGGCCCTTGTCCTCCACTGCCCCTGCTGCCGCTGTGGTTCGCTTTCTGATGCCGAACATGAGGTCACTCCCGACCCCACCCTGGACAACGGCTTCCTTGAGGTGGACGAACCTCAACATGCGGTCGTTAGCATGTTTCTGGATGTCCACTGCTCTTTGCAGATGGGCTTCCAGCTGCGGTACGCGGGCTAGAATTTCTCTTAGCCTCACAGTGTTCTCGACCTCAGAACTGAAGTTATCGAGTTTGACGTTTGCTCTCGCCGCTACGTCTTCTAGGCGCAAAAGCGTATCGGCTATGGATTCGTGTCCCATGGGGGCAAAAGCCTCCCATTTTCCCGAATACACGATGGCGGCGCTGGATTTTAGCCGGCATATGTGGCGGAGGCCAGCCAGCAGGTTGTTCAGCGTGTATGAGTGCCTGTCGTTCAGCATGACAAAAGTCGCGCCTAAACGCGACTGTATATTGTTTGCTAGCGAGTGCGACATCACTTTTGCTACCAAAGTATACTCGTCATCCATACTTAGAGTATCGCCTTTGTTCTTCCTTGCAGATTGCAGAGTCTGCTCCAGGAAGGAGAAGAACGAAAGGATTGTATCGAAGTCGGTAAACTTCTTCGATTTCAACTCTGAAGTCACGTCTTTCCACGATATGACCAGTGGCGTATACAGCAGGGAGGAAGACACTTCTTCGCGAGACAGCTTCCCTTGGAGAAACGTCCGTTCGAAACTTATGTACTCCCCGGTGATTGCATTAGCCCTGGCATCCTTCTGGGATTCGATGTTTCCCCAGTGGCCTGCGTGGAGAAACTCTGTCATCCTATCGCGCACCTCGCTATGGTTGGCCGTGAATCTCGACTCTTCGGCCTTCTTTGCCACCATCGCCTGGACGCTACTACTGACTATATGGTTGTCAGCTAGCATCCCTTCGATTACTTTGTTTTGCTGCACAAGTGCGTCTTTCGTGTCAGCATGTGACTTCTGCGTCTGGGTGCGTAGCATTTCATTCTCCAGTCGCAGAGTTGTTATCTGCTCGGATAGGGCAGACTCGATGGCACGCATCTGAGACCTTATCAGTTCCGCGAATGCTGCCGACTCAGCATGTAGCCTGCCGTCGGAGTCAGCTGCCTGTTGCGCTGCTGCAGCCCGATGTCCTTCGAACTCTGCTCGCACTGCATTCATGAGCGATTCTCCGTCGCTCCTCACTTGCTGCGCAAAAGCAGTGCTTTCCATCTTTACCTGGCTCCCGATCGCACCGACCGCTGCGATGAGCGGAGGAGGAAGGCTAGACGACGCACTCGGAGTAGGGAGACTTGCTGCCCTTACAGCTCCGCCTGTGGGTAGTACTGTGCCGCCCATTGGTGGATGGACAAGTTGCCCTGTCGGCTTCACACCGTTTAGTGCTCCACGGCTTTCTTCATTTCTGGAGTCGTTGGAGGTCCTTGAGCCCCTCATTGCGACGTCCGAGGAAGTGCGTCCCGTGGGAGCCCATTCCTTTTTACCTTTTCCAGCTTTTCCCATCTGTTGGAGTTCCAAAGGAACAGTCCTAACAGAAATGGTGCACCAAACTTCCTGCTTTGTTTTGGATTAGGTAATGTATTAGGCTTATTATTATGTCTGTGAGGATGACATCAGTGAACAAAAACAAGTGTTTGCAGAATGGTGCCTTTCATCGTCGCTTTCAAATTCGACAGAAAAAAAGACATTGACTTGGGCATGAACACATTACGCCATGAACGTTCGGATTTCTACAAATAGACACTTCATAGTATCTGCGCTACTCACACTATTGCAGGCAGTCTCATATTGCCTGGTCAATAATGTATTTCACGCTACCAGCATCCAAAAATTTCATATACACATCCTGTAGTGCAAGAGAAATCTGACTTCATTGCAGGCTGGAGAGTTCCGAAGCCGTGCTAATGTCGCCATTTCAAACCAAAGGTATACATCATGGAGTCTTTGTGGGGGGGCAGCGTCTGAAACAGCAGCTGCGCCCATCCTTCAGAACATCAATTTGCGTGGGTGACGAGAGCATACGAACGCGATAGTTAGAGTCCTACACGCTCAAAAACCTGACAGAACTAGAGCGGTACACGATAGCCTTTCCAAGTCATTCGTCTGCTTGACCCTGCATGTGGTCTTGCCTGCGTTCAACTTCACATCCAGAGGTCTTTCTTCCCCTGTCCTTTCCATCATCTTCTCGCTCGAAATCCGGATGGGTCTGGATATAGTCCGCTTTTGAACTTATACCCAGATCCTGTAGCGAGTAGAAATTTTCTTACTGGCTGTTCGTTTCGGCGGTCTGTGCGGCGGTTTCGTCAACGCCTTCGAGCTGCTGGAACAACTCGTTGACCTCGGTTTCGCGCGCCGACTGGAGGGCTACTTTCTGCCCTTTAGGAGTCTCGCTCTCTCCTGCCGCCGCTGCGCTCGATTTGCCCAGGATCACAATCTGGTGGGACGAGGAATTACCGTCGTCCTTCTCCGGCGCCGCCGAGCTCGAAGTACCGGTAGCCGCAGTCTGCTGCGCCGCCGAGCTGCTGGTGGTTTCCGGAGGAGTCCACACGTTGTTCTGCCCCCACTTGTTCTGCCATCCGGACGAATTCCCCTCGCGCTGGTAGAAGTTTCCCGAACGGGCATTCGCATTCAGCTTTTGCAGGGAATCCCTGTGATTGCGTAGATTCGCTTCGGCCGATTGCGTGCGCGGCCAAAGCTTCTTGAAGTTCGCCGACGCGGACTCGGTCAGAGTCCTGATCGAGTCTCTGATCTCCCTGGATTCCTCTTTGCGAATCGCTTCGAGCTTTTTGGTCAGTGCGGTGAGCATCTGAGCCTTTTTCTCCAGGCTCGTGAGCCTCTTCTTGTCGAGTTCATCGGACTCCGACAGATCGGACTCAGAGGAACTGTCGTCCTTCTTCGAGCGGTTCTTTTTGTCCATGCGGTTGCTGCTCGTCGCTTTGGAACGCTTGGGAGTGCGAGTGCGCTTCTCCGCAGTTGCTCCGGACTTCACCTCGCTGCGTCCACGCTTAGTGGCACGCACCTCGTCACCAGCGGCGAACTTACCTTTCTGGGCAGTCTGCTCCGCGGCCACGTTGCTGCGCCTCGGCGACTTGCCTGCACCCACCTTCTTCTTGTTGTCGTGGTCGGACCTCCCAGACTCGCGGGAGTTCGCGCGCTTCTTGCCCTTCTGGAGGACCTCGTCGGGGTTCACGATGTTACTCTTGGGAGACTGCTTGCCGCGACTGGACTTGTCGGCCATGCCCTTCTTCTTCGTGTCGCGGCTGCATTCGTCCGAGTCGCTAGAGGACTCGCGCTTGTCGCGACTCTTCTTGCCATCGTTCTTCTTCAAGGCAGCCACCCGCATGCCCTTGTTCGACTTCATCATCTTTCTGCCCTCGCGAGAGTCACCGCTCTCGGAATCGGACGAGGTATTACGGTTACCCATGATGAACGACTCAAAGATGAACTTTTGGTCGAAACAGAGATTACTCTTGCCTGTTCTGATAAATGTTAGAATTTATGTTGTTACAATGTTGACATGCTTTCAAGGCTTCCACAGACTGAACAAATACGATACAGTTCACACTCTTGACATGTTGCAGACACTTTTACAGACTGAACAAAAAGTGATACAGGTTCGACATTCAGAGATACAAGTGAGACAGACAAAATTTGGACAGTTCTGAAAGACTTGTGAAACCAAAAAGGGAAATTACTTCAGAACAGTGCCATTGTACACCACTTGGGCCATGTCTGCATATTATTGACTTCCTATACACAATTCCGAAGCTTACTAATATTCGAAACCATGGGCGCACTAGTACACTTCCCAACTTGTACAATAGTGCCCCCCATTCCTCCCTGATCCCGAGTCTCTTACCAGTACAGTTCGTGACTTGTACATCGGTAATTACTCGTTCAAAATCCTCGATTCCAGATCTTGGATGCGAATGACGGTCTTCGTCAGTTGCTCCTTCAACTCTGCGAGCTCAGAGAGAGCATCGCGAAGGATGAGCACTTTCGCTGCATTCTTCTGGGTCAGCATGCGGTTTTGACCCATGCCAGCACCGTCACTGCTGTCCTCTTCCTGCGTCTTCTTGAGGTCATCCAGATCTTCCTGATACTTGGTGTCCGCGCACAGCTTCCTCAGAGGGTATTTGGCGTCCTCTGTTTTATATTCTTGCGCATACGACGCGGCACCATGACCATTGCGCCTTAACCAGCCTAAAGTAAAGAGTACTTCGTACTGGTATGTCGTGGTCGAGATGTAACACGCCTTTACAAGCTGGCGCCTTGTGCCGTTCTCGATCCTCGAGTGTGCTTTGGAGAACGTGTTCTCGCTCAGCATTTTCGAGTCAATAAGACTCTGGTACGCTTCTTCCGTGATATTCAGCGCACGGTAATACATTTTTATCGGTAGTTTGGCAAAGCCTAAACGTACCTAAATTACTTACTGCTACTTGAGGGTTCACAGAACCACTCTCCGCTACCACTGTGAGAATGTCTCAATTATTGGGCTCTGATTGATAAAATCAATGTTGGATGAGAACAAAATCTCTTCTGATGTGTCGACACTTGCGACCACGGTTCATATCACACACGTACCAAAAGGTAGTGTGGATAAAATTTCTTCGACTCAAGCCGGTACAAAAACAGATATATATATTTCAGATCAAAGTTGGTTTCGATACCCTGTACCGACTATGGGATGGGGAACGATGGTGATGGATGTTCGATATCATTCGTCGCCCAGAACGGTTTGCAGAAACAAAATTCCGACTGACCTCGTGAATTCACTCGTCCAATTCTCTCGATCAAGAAACAGCTTAAGTACGAACACTGGTGGGCGGCTTAAGCTACAAAGCTAAGCTACGGGACCACTAGATTAGAGCTAATACGAGACGTCATTTAACCTACCCAGATTAACAGAATATACTTTTTCTAACTAAAAGACTGCTCAAGTTTAATACTCATTGATTTCGTCGAGCAGGAGAGCAGCTTGGTCCGGCTCGCAGAACTGCAGCATTCTTTGCACGATGCGCGATCCGTACATGTTCAAGGACATTCGGCAGACGTGGCCTTTCAGTGCCGTAACCAGCGGGTCGAACACTTTCGCGTTCTTCGCAGTCTCCAGCGTTTTCTGCAGCACGTGGTTCCCATTCTGACTCTCCATAAGTTCCATCATCTTGGGCGACTCCGCAAAGAGGATTTCGAGCAGACGGGCCTGAAATCCAACGGGGAGCGGACAAAGCATTCATTGGTAAATTTGTAACTGCAAAGTCCAAGTCCCGCTTAGTAGTGTCCACGGTCCGACCTGAATCGTTCCTACTTCTGCGCTTTCAGTTCAGACCGACTCAGTCTGCACTGGTCTGCCAATATTTATAGTAATACCAACACTCTATCCCGAACAAACGGCCCTTCCTTAATACTAATCCAATACACCCCTAAATGGTAGGGGTATGTGGTATAATGCCGTATCATACCGTATCACACCGTTTCCCTCTGACATACCCACACATACGGCATGCCACCCCGACCCCCGGCGGCAACATACCATACCATACCATACCCTTGCGGTCGTGGGATAAGAGCGGGGCAGCCCGAACTGGGGTTCAGGGTCGTAGGTTGGGGGGTTTAAGGAAAAAATGCCTGGCTCTGGCGCGGCGAAGCCGCGCCGCAGCCGCGAAGCGGCTTCGGCGCGGCGAAAGTGCGCAAAGGTATCTCCCACATACGCAAACCCCACGCGTATACATACCCATACGCGTATCTTATCGTATTATACCCCAGATACGGTATAATACCACATACCCCTACCATTTAGGGGTGAACTCTACTAATGACAGTCTTTAGAGAGCAAAACACATTTAGGGAGGCGATAGAGAGTAAAACACATTTAGAGAACAAAACACATTTAGCCTTTAGGTAAACACTCTCCTCCCAATATGAAGACTCGAATGTAGTACCTGCTGCTGCGCGGTCCCGTTCTCCACTACCTTTTGCGCGACACGGCAGCCGAAGTCGTGGAGACAGAACTCCACCACTTTGACGACGCCTCCCTCGAGCACCACATCCAGAACCCGGGAGAGGCAGCTTTCGCTGCGGAGTTCGGCCAAGGCACAAAAAACGCGGCTGCCAAACATGTCCATTGCCGCCGTGCGGCCGCCCTGCGTAATGACGGCGTCGATGAGCGCCACCGAGTTCTTTGTCAGGTTTTTTCCGGAGCTCAGCCACTTCCCGCCGTCGGGATCCATGCAGAACTCGAGAACCGCGCGCGTCCCGATGATCTCATCCACCGTGGGCAGTCCGCCCTCCGTCGCGGCGCCCCCCGCCATGGCAGCGCGGAACTTCTCCAACGTCTCGCTGCCCTTGCGGTTCAGACGCTCGCTCACCGCGGCGGCTTCCTCCGACTGCTTCGTCGGACGCGTCCCTGTGGTTCGATGGCGATGTGACAATGTCTACGTAAGATATTGTTGTGAAAAATTCACAAACCCGAACCCACCGTTGCCAATTGGCATCTGATTCGCCTTCTAGGATGGACACCCGCACTGGGGTCGCAGAAAAATGAGTCTGACTCACTATTGCTTGACAATGGTATGGTACTTTTCGCCGAGAACGTGGACATTTCTATCCACAAACAAGGGAGTACTTCCTGTTGATAGGCGCGACAATATTTGCAATCCATGCAAATAGGAATCGCGGAGGCCTAACAGTATCGGCAGCATCAATTATTGATCACTAACGGTATGGCTAACGGTATGGCTAAGTTGGTCGTTCAGCATCGTTCACGATCATGGAGTACCCTTCTTGCCCTTTCCCTTCCCGCCTTCGTCGTCGTCGTCCTTGCCGCGCTTGCCCTTTCCTTTCATGCCGTGCTTTCCCCACGAGTCCTTGCTCCATGAGTCCTTGGTGCTCCAGGAATCTTTACCCCACGAATCCTTACCCCAGCCGTGGTCCTTGCCTCCATAGCCGCTGGAGTAGCGGGTATTATTATATCCGCCGCCCGATACGGAGCCGCCCGACCGGCCCGAACTGAACGTGCTGCCAGACAGCCCGTAGCTTCCTCCGGAATTCTGGTGGCTCCCCGAGCTTGTCCCGGAATGGTAGCCCTTGCTGGCCGCGTGGTGATGCCCGCCTCCGAGCGTGGCGTTGCCTCCCAGGCCCGCGGGATCGTAGTGGTGCAGCGCGGCTTCCGCCGCGGCCGTGGTCGTTCCGCCCACGTGTAGTGGCGGCGACGTACTATCCAGGCTGGATCCCGGCACTCCGAAGCCGAACGCGTCGCCTGCTACGGGCCCCGCGGGCGGGGCCGCCGCCGCGGCGTGCTGGTTCATGAGTCCGGGGCTGTAGGACGGATACGCCGCGGCGCGGGCGTGCGCTTGCTGGTACGCCGCCGCGACGCCGGCGGCGTGCGCAAACTGCAGGCTGTAGGGATCCAGGCCTGCAGCCATGTACTGAAGGTCCGGTGCAACCGCGGCCGGCCCGGCGGCCGCCATGTAGTCGTAGGAGGAGGCAGCCCCTCCCGCCGTCATTCCCGGGAGGTACGAGAGCGGGTCGGGTGCGGAGGGTTCGTGGTAGTGGTGCGGACTCTTCCCTTTCCTGCCCTTGCCGGCGCCTTTGCTGCCCTTGGTGGACTTCCCGCCTTTTGTCGACGTGCTGCTCCACCCGTCCTTGCTCCAGCCGTCCTTGCTACGCAAGGAGGCGCCACTATTCCCATGCGTGTTGCCCGGCGAAGCGGGGACAAGCCCCTGCGCCGCTAGCTCAGGCGTGGTTGTGTTCGCTGCGGGCGGAAGCCTGAACGCGGGCATCTGCTCCATCTGGCCGGCGGACACCTGGCTGGTCTGGCTGCCGCGCTGGCCCTGCGCGGTCGTGGCCCCTGCAATGGTGGTGCCCTGTCCGTGGGGCGTGCTCTGCGCGACCGCGTTCAGCGGGGAATTCAGGCCGGTCACACTTATCTGCGGGCTGAAGTATCCAGCCATGCCGGACGCGCCGCCAACCACCGCGTGGCTGCCCGCCGCCGGGTACCCGGCAGCCACTCCAGGCGCTGCCGCCACTCCACCCGCCACGGGGCCGATCACGGGGGAAAAACCCGCGAACATGGTGGCGTTGCTGTGAAAGCTGTCGGCAGACACGTCGGACACCCGCGCGCCACCGACAATGCCGGCAAAATGAGCCATGTCGCCTTGCGGTTGTGGTGCAGCTGTGTACTAACTGTGTATTAGCTACAATGTTAGACCGTGGGACGGAACGTTGTACTAGTTTGTCTAGTTGCCATATACTCGTACTAGCACAGAGCGGTGCGGTATGGTATTTTTTGTATTGAGAATATTAGTGCTTTGGTCGCACTTCAATACAACATGCCACACTGCTTCTCAGCAAGTATCGTTGCTTCCATGTAGTTTTCTCGGAAAAGTTGAATGTCAAAACGTTGTCCTTCCACTAGTCGCTTCGAATCTTTAGGTACTTGTCAACTTCTCATGCACCACGTGCACTCGGAGGCTAGTAGAGATTGAGTCAACCGATACGCAATGTGCGTACGGCGCCAAATCGCTTAATATGAAGAGGAGGCCATGCACCGTACTAGCGGACGTTAGTACTGACTACTAGACTCGTAACCATTAGCAATATGCCAATTACTAACTCGAATGCTAGTAGTATGCTCTCACTTTTTTGTTCACGCGGAACAACTTCTGGGATGACGGTCTCTGCAGTGCGTCTAATCAGTCTCGCGCGCTACCTGAGCGCACAGTCAGAAATTCTATGTGTTTTGATATCTGATAGAAAAGAACAATGTTTTCTGGAAGATGGAACGGAACAATCAAATAGCATGGAAGAATACGAAACAAGACGCTCTCTTCTACCCCGGCCACTCGTCACTCGTGATCTGTGCTCAAATCAACCAGGTGACTTGCGGAATAGCAGAGATTAAATGATTCCGCAATTCGATCTCAGGTTTCCTCCTCCGACCACAACTTGTAATCGGGTAGCACTCTACTACAAACAATATTACCAATTCCGCCACCGGACTCACCCGACTGCTAGTACCAATTCGGTTACCAAATTCTCGTTCCTTTATCATTTCTCATTCTACGAAGGGACACGTGGATTAGTAAGCTCTGCATGATAGCACAGTATTTATGGTAATAATTCATCTGTATCCATGGTACCTAGTCATAACTATCATAACGACGTACACAAATCCGACCACAGCTCAGACGCCTAACACAAGTGCACATTTTGTAGCTCTCTAGCTGACCTTTCCGATCGACACTAGAAGTTACTGTTACTAATGAACTAACATCCAACATCTCGCTTACTACTAGCACCTCGACGATCCCCCTGGTGGTGGAAAATGAATGAAGATGGGCTCCGAGCACGAAAAAGGAAAAATAGCATGCGAAACGATCTCAACACTCGAGTTGGCCTCCAAAAAATGGAAGGTTTCATCTCAGTCAAAGACTCCATCGCTCGAGTCTCATCAAGACATGTTCGAGATTCCGAAATCGGAAATGGCACCCACTGTTCGCAGACCACGAAATCCCAGAAAAAGAACCCAACACAAAGGACATTGAATCTTGAATGTGAACACCTGAACTGCTGTGCAGATGCGGTAGGCGACTAATATATCACACATCTCGGAATGGACCGCACACGCACGACGCAAAAAAAAATGTAATTATCATCTGACTCATCTGGCCTCACGATCACGATCAGTCCCACGTTTCACTCGGGGTGCCTCTGGGAGTCCAGAGAGGGACTTTCCAGCCACCCCGCGGACGCGGCACGCTTCGGGTTCCACGTAGTGGTTCGTCGCTTCGGATCCGCGGGGCTTACGCCACCACCCCCACGTGGCGGATCCAGTGGACCACTCTTGGTTTAGCATCGTATCGATGCGGCGAAATCGCTCGGCTTCAGCATTGCCCGGGTCCTCTTTTCTTCTATCCGATTCACTAACGTGGTCGTCGGATTCGTTGTGAGTACCACCAGCCTTGATACCAGACCCAAAAAACACACCCGGTCGCCGGCGGAGGATCAGGTACCACCCATCAAACGCGTGCTCGACGAAGTGTGTCGCCCGCACGTGCTCCTTGAAGTCGCACAGAAGAGCGGCGGCGATTTCTGGCGAGACCGGCGCGT
>JACKZZ010012247.1_pt1 | contig 18137 bp, 7 predicted proteins | sample 8027871 | NCBI WGS metagenome assembly JACKZZ01 (sample SAMN15724774, study PRJNA655200) | protist metagenome | isolation source: fluorescence activated cell sorting (FACS) single amplified genomes of... | place: USA: West Boothbay Harbor, Gulf of Maine | collected 2000-07-19
CGCTTCATCTTCTCCATCCTGCTCTTTGCTTTCGATTCCTTTTCCAATTTTTCTTTTTCTTGTGCTTCTTGAACTTCTTGTAATCGTTTTAGCCTTTCTAAACGTTTTAAGCGTCTTTCTTCTTGCTGCATTTTTAATTCATGCGCTGATATTTGTTTTTGTACCTCCTCTGCTCTCTTGGCATCTTCCGCTGCTTTCTTGGCGTCTGCAACTTCTTTTAATATTTTACGATGCTCTGCTATAGCAACTTTAAATCTACGTCTTATTAACATCATGCGAACAACTGATTGGATTTTGTAAGCAGCGTAATTTTCAGCTGGGAGTGATGCTCTAAAGGCATTCACCCATTTCTTAGCAGATTTTTTATCTGGTGCCATCAATTCATATACTCTACCAGATGTTAATGATAATTGAAAATAACAACCACCTCTTTTTCCAGATGTAGTTACAGACAAAAATTTGTCGATTGGAATGTCCCTATTTTTCCCTTTTTTCCCCTTAATATTCAACATCCGTTTTGCTTTGTTATCAAAATACGTTAAGATCCCACGCTCGGGAGATAAAACAAAATAGCGCTTACGATATAGACGAGCCACTCGACCATGTTTAATATCGTCACGCTTTGATAATGTTCCTTCGATAGATTTTTTCAACGCCTCGCTGAATGTTGACGCAGATGATAATAATTTGGTACCTAGCTTACGATGTTTCAATTTTCCCTGGTATTTTTTTCTCACTTTATGTCTTCTATACTGTCTTTGGATGATAATAGCTCTCATGTTTTTCCCCCCAGCATCACGCAATGCATTGATCCATTTACTGGCTGATTTTTTAGTGGGTGCAATGAATGAATACACATGGCCATTTAACGCTCCAAGTTCAAAGCGCATGCCAACTTTTTTTACGCGATTTTCACGTATGTAAACAAAATGAGTAAATGGTTTACATAAATTTTTACCACCAAATGCCGATGTACTCGGAAAAATTGTTAGCTCTTGGCGTTTGTGATCTAACACACATAGCCGTTGTGGCCATCGTGTCTTCTTAAGCAGACCCTCCTTGGTTTTCACCTTTAACGTTTCTCGCAGTGTAACAGGCTTCCTATTTCCTTTTGAACGATGAAAATTTGCGTCCTTCCTGTTATTATTTAAAAATTTAACGATGTTATCATGATCTTCCTCCACAGCTGCTTCCAGTGGTGTTTTCCCATCATTATTTACAGCATCAACCAGAGCCCCATTAGCAACTAGTACCTTCACAGTTTCAAAATGCCCACAAAATGCTGCCCAATGCAACGCAGTATCACCAAAGGTATCAATCAAATGTAAATCTGCTCCATTTTCAAGCAAAGTTTCAACAACTAACTGCGAGTTTGGTTGTGCAGCGGCACGATGCAACGGTGTAAACCCATCCTTATCGTGTTCATTAACATCAATATTAACATTTTTGAGAACTTCAACTACTAAATCAACGTCACCCTGCGATGCAGCCGTTGCTAGTGAGACTCGCCTAGGAGTGATTGGTGTTAAGCTTACATCACTTAGCCCGGTACCGCTGCCCCTGCCTGCTTTGGAATACGACGAAGAACGAAGTTCGGCTAAAGACAGTGTAGGGGGTAAAGGTGGAGGTAGCATTGCAGGTGCATTGTTCGTTTTCTTCTTCTCGGTGCTTTGTGCCCCTGCTTGTTGTTTTAATAATTGTGCTATTTCTTCTTCGCCTTCCGTTTCTGCAATTTGTAGAGCAGTCTTTCCGCGTTTATTTTTCACATTGCAATCAACTTTGAACTTTAACAACGTGTTGGCTGCACTTATATTTCCTGTTACACAAGCAAAATGAAGGGGCGTGTTACCCTCTATATCTGGCAAATTCAAATTAGCCCCAGCATTTGCTAGTTGTAAGATTAAATTCACTACTTTATTCGAGGAGCCAGTGCATGCTAGATGAATTGGAGCGAATCCAGTTTCATCATCTAGTTTATTTACAGCATTTGTTTCAATAGCCACTTGAATTATAGACGACGCTCTTGAATCACGCCCTTGTGGTGCCGCTGTCACTCTATCTACAAGTGAACGACGCTTCTTTTTTCTCTTTTTAACCGACGACATAATATTTGTTCGTTTATATATACATATATATAACACCAACACTTACACTTTTATGTTTTGACCAATTGTATCAATAATATACATCAACATCCTACAAGTGAAATTTTCCCATTATTTGGTATATATTCCTTGTATTGTTTGTTGTTGTTAAATAATAATAATATATAACAATAATAATAATATTATAATAAATAAAATAAAAATACGTAATAATAATTTAATATATTACCTGGTATAATATAATAAGCTTATTTCATCATCACTTTTTAGTTTTTAGAGAACTGTGCAACTATAACAATATAATAATGATAATGATAGATGAAATAGATTCAACAAGATAAAAACGAGAGAGTTGTTATAAAAATTAAAAAAATGTAAATTAAAATGTACCAGCTAAGGCCAGCTGGTGGTAACTTATACTCGACTCGTAGTTGTTTACTCATATTAGTACTGTCAACTCCAAGGTCTTCCCTATTTAATTTACATTTTTAATTGAAAATAGTTATAAAAGACGACGTCCGAGAGCCAGGGGAATACCATTGTAGATATTCTAACAAGTACGTATATATAGGAGAAATAGATCCATGAACCTTCCACAAAAGAAAGGAAGGAAGCTTTTAAAACTTTGTTCGATTATGGCACGTGGAAACCTCGTCCCACCATTAATTATTACACACATTCGAATTATTTATTATTATTATATTAATAATAAAATAAGCCATCGTAATATGTGTTATTATTTTATTGATTATTATTTTTACTATATTCATCATCATCAATCTTCTACTACGACGTAAAATAGTAGTGATATATACATAGTTATCTTCATGCAATGGTCTCGACGGAGTGTGTCTAGGCACACACATATAATTCCATGAAACCTTCTTCTTATCGGAACGTGCAGTATATTTTCATCTATTTGCATTAGAGAATTTTTAAAGAGGGAAAAAAGATACATTAACTTTGTTCAATCTATCTATATAATTAGTTTGATAGTTTTTTTTTTGATATAAACGTTGGACTCGAAATAAGTTAATTATATATTTTTATATAGATTCATATTAGTTGATAGTATAATAAATAGTAAAATGTTGCGTGGCATATCAAATAATTTAAGAAATAGTAATCATTTGTTAAGACGTCATATACGTTCGACAAATAATGCTATTTTAACACCATTCAACAATGATAACAATTCCAGTAACCAACAACAACAAGTAAGGCATATGGCTTTGCAAAAAAGTCAGTGGGCAAAAAAAAATAATTATTATTGTAACTTATTAAATATTGAAAATAATAATACAAAAAATAATAATAGTCATAAGAAGAGGATAAAGAACAGAAATGAGAAGATGAATAGTAATAATAACATTTGTAAAACAATAACTTATTTCAACAGACAAAACTTTTCATCGTCGACAAAAAAATTTATTACGGAGGAACTTGGTGGCTCTTCTCTATTACGTAGTGCAGTGTCCTCTATGTCACTCGACGATGCCTTTATTGACGTATCCACCGTTAAAGGCGAATTAACTGAAAGTGAAAGCATCAAAGAAATTTTACATATGACATCTCAAACTAAGACTAAAAGTGCACCCACCATGATCAGTGGAGAGGAACACGTGGATAAAGTAGACCCGTTTAAGATCGTCGCGTCAGATATAAGACGTTTGAACAAAAGTATCAAGGATTTACTTGGAAGTGACCATCCTGTGTTGGACACAGTTGCACAATATTTTTTTGACGTAGAAGGTGGTAAAAAAATAAGACCAGCTATGATTTTATTAGTATCGCGAGCAACAAATATTGATGGTGGGCTAAAGTCTGGCGCTGAAAATGCTATGGATATGGGCGTTACTAATTCCCAAATACGTTTAGCAGAGGTAACTGAAATGATTCACACAGCAAGTTTGTTGCATGATGATGTAATTGATCTAGCAGATACACGGCGTGGTATTGCCTCTGTCAACTCATCTTTTGGTAATAAATTAGCAGTTTTAGCAGGCGATTTTTTGTTGGCGCGGTCGTCTGTGTGTTTAGCCCGATTGCGGAATGTAGAGGCTATCGAACTGCTTGCAAATGTAATTGAACATTTGGTAAAAGGTGAGGTGATGCAAATGAAAAATTTAATAAATAACCCTGATATAAATGCGTTTGATTATTACATGCGTAAAAATTTTTACAAAACCGGTTCATTAATGGCAAATAGCTGTCGCGCTGCTGCTGTTCTTGAAGGTCATTCGCTAGAAGTTCAAAATGCAGTGTTTGACTATGGACGAGGCGTTGGAGCTGCATTTCAGCTTGTCGACGATATGTTAGATTTTACAAGCAGTGAGGCTGAGCTTGGTAAGCCTGTTTTAAATGATTTGAAAAGTGGTTTGACAACTGCGCCTACACTTTTTGCATGTGATGAGTATCCAAAAATGTTATCTCTAGCAGCACGCAAATATGAATCATCTGGTGACGTTGAGGAAGCGTTTGAATATGTTCGGAAAAGTAATGGTTTGGAAAGGACTAAAGATTTGGCCATGCAATATAGTAACTTGGCCGTTGAAGCGGCATTAAAACTTGAAAAATCACCGGCACGTGATGCCATGATTCAATTGGCACGACAGGTAGTGAGACGGTCAGTTTGATTTTGAACCTTGAGATTTATTTTATATACGAGTATGTGTGCGCACTGTTTTTATTTTTTTGTAAAAATTACGCACGAGTCGTAATATATATATATATATATATAATATATTTTAAATATTTTACCAAGTATATTTATTTAAATTAATGTGGGTAAGAATTTATTATAATACGGCTTGTAAATATTAAGTTACTTGGTACCAATATATGAGATATGTACACGTACACACACACAAAAGCTTTTTAACTTATTAATGTCCAGCTTTCCTCATCATTTTGTCGTGTCGATTTCTTAACTCTTGTATTTGTATTTCTACGTTTAACTTTGGATAACGAATTCATAGCAGCCTCCTTGCTATCCTCATTATTTTTGTTTAGCGATTCCCTCCTATTCTTCTTATGAAGTTCAATTAAACGTGCAACTTTTTGACCAGATCTTGCAGCTTGCTCTAGTAGCCCCATGCCTTCCATACTGTAAGCGCCTGCATAGTAAATATTGTTTTCCCCTTGCAATTGGTCAATTTTTGCAAGAATATTCGGAGTTTCTTTTGTATGCACAACGCGTAGGAAATGACATTCCTTTATTATATCATTAGGTCTTTCATGAGGATTCCAGGTTTGAAACACGTCTTTTGGAAACTTAAGCATTGGATAATATTCATTCAACCATGCCGTCAACATGCACATATCTTGGTCAAATTTTTGGCAGACATTGAATGCCTTCCATTCACTCTTTGATTTTGGCATTAATTTTGGGTCTGAATGAAGAACGATGGAACTTTTTTGATATTTTACGGTAGAAAAAACTTTGGGTGCCATTGTTTTTGACATTATATAGTTTACTGCGGAAGCCTCTGTTGCTATAACGACAAAATCATATTTTGAACCATCAATCATAAGCTTTTTGTTCAAACCAGTGACACGTTTGTTGTACTTTAGATGGCAACCATAACTTAATGAATACTCTAATGCTTTCATTGATGGATGAATTCTCATCATACGCCCTGAACGCGACCCAGATGCGATTATTGTATCCACAACATCTCTACCATAACCTAGACTTATGATAAACTGCAAAATAATTTTGGCTGGATAGTTTAGAACTTGCTCATACGTGCATGATAGCATCCAGCTTGCTTGTCCCATGATAAACCACATAATTAGTGATGTTGGCTCTGCAGGGAAGTATTCAGATTTTGAGTTCTTGTACGCATGCGTATTATAAGCACCCGTTTCGTAACCATGAGATTCCATCCATTCGGCCCATGTCATGACATTTAATTTATCATCCTCGTTGAATAAAGACGCTTTTTTCGCCGTCTTTTGTCGTTCTGATTCTTTTGTTCCGACCTGATCACCTATCATTGAAACCTCTTGCCCCGGATTATCCATCTTCATGCTGTTCCTGTTACTACTGTTAAAAACATTTTTATTAAATCGATAAATATCAAAGAGATGTGGCAAAGTTGACACCATATTTTGAAACCAAGAATTTGAATACCCAAATGTAGTATATTCTCCAGAAGGTCCATTATCACCATAATTTTGTTGCGTCAAATAATCTTCACGGATAGGATCTAGCTTAACATCCAATGATCTGGCAAGCTTTTCAACATATGTATAATAGCCTTCACCAATTATACGCAATGGAATATCAATGGTATGTCCAAAAACATCAATGCCACTTCCGCTTAATCCTCCCATCTCATTTGCTTCATATATAGTAACATTATTCGCCCCCGATAATAAATGTGCTGCCGTTAAACCAGAAAGCCCAGATCCGATTACGGCAACCTTTGGTCTGGCATCTAAACGTTTATCATCTGCAACATCAGCAGATATCAATGCATAATCAAGATATTTTAAAAAGCTACTTGGAAACCAACTATCCAATACATGTTGATTTTCCAATGAATTTACAGAAATATTTGTATAACCAATTGTTTTAAGTTTTGAGATGTAGTTAGATTTTGAACATAAATGCTTTACATGTACATTCATAAATGATAATGCAGCTCGCATCCATAACGGTAAGTGATCTACATTTTGAACTTTTAAAACAAGGTCAGTTGCACCAATTTTACCACCATCTTTATCGTCATCTACACGGTATGATGATAGTAAAGCAAAGCAGTCAGTATAAAACTGGAATTTATTGTGAAAATGGTACACACTATCCAACGCAACGATTTTGTTGAAACACGATTTATGTTGAAACTTGGAAACCATAGCTTCAACAGAGAGATTCAATAAACGTAGATTTTCTTGATTTTTAAAGCTTTCGATAGCATCCTCATTCGTATCAATGCCAGTAATATGGTGTAATTTAAACATCTTTTTCCAAAACACCAATTCAGCACCGAATCCGCATCCACACGCCAGTACACCATCGTTTTCTTGAAAGATTTTTTGACCCAATATACTAGCTAAATTTTCGCATGATTTTCTATAATCTTTACTTTCATAATTAGCACCTAAATTCATCCATATTGGCGGGCAGAACTTTGTTTTATTGATGTTATTACCATTACTATTATTCAAATTATCAGTCTTCTTCTCATCAGTCGTAATTGATGACTGCTGACGACGCGTTGCAAACTCTTTTTGCATCCATGTAATACATCTAGCATGAAATCCTTCGCTGTGTTTTATGGACAAGTGAAACGCGAGTATTGCACCTGGAGATAATACCGGTAATAACATGGACGCTGCCAACGTTTTATATACACTGTTATTTTTCTCGTTGCTATTATATCTGTAAATTTCATATAAGGTTATAAACGAACAAAAAATCATATCAAAAGTGATTGATTTTTGGCAATCACTTGCTGGTATGCCAAAAGTATTAAATGCTGGATTAAAACGATGCAACATAAATATTGCACAACCTAACATTGCGTATAAAACACTTCCATCAATTTTTAATTGGTCTGGTGCTAAAAAAACAAATGCCCGTGGCAAAATGAGTAATACATGCAGTGCCTTTAACCAAACGCTGAAATCAGCCGATGAATGTAGTGTCTGCGGTAACTGTGTTATCGATATAATACTGAAAATGGATGTTGGCAAATAACATAAAGGAATCCTTCGGCTTGATTTCTTCATTTTATCTGGCACCCACGTAACAAACGCAGCTGACATAGCGCCTAACATACCAAATATGATATATGATACATGTGCCTCGTGCATCCACACTGTTGCCACAACTACCCATGTCAATAGCTGAGAGCTTAACCCAAAATGTGGCGGTTTTACAACATCAACATATGCATCATCAAATAAATTCATTCCTCCATTTTGTTTATATTCATTCGTCCAACGCATGATATAAAACCATGTTAATGACATGAAAAATAATGCTATGTAAATCTGACATTTACATTTTGCCCGTGTAAAGGATTCATATATTGACCAACCTAGTGCAAAAAAGTAAAATATAACTTGTGGGTCCTTCAATAACTCCCGCACAACGGTACTCATTATAATTATAGTTGTGTGTGTGTGTGTGTTGTGTTTGTATATATAAATATAAACCTAATCTGTTGATTTGTCCAGCAATATATATATATATATATATATATATATTAATTTAAAAGGTGTATATATAATTTAACGACAAACTCGTGATTAGGAAATGTAAATAAATTATCAGACTGGCCTGGAGATGGTGATACCAATCGTCTGAATACAGTTTTGCAACGCTTGTATCCCGTTCTTATTATTTATAGTCCGACACTGTGTTGCCATATATTATGTGCTGGACTGACTAGTAGTTGTTAGTAGTAAGTAGTGTGTAGTAAGTAATAATAAATTGAAATTAATAATATCCATAACAAACAATAATACTACTACTCGTACGGTAATAATAGAAAAATAGTAAATCCTCATAGTAGTGTATAATAAATGTATTTTAAGTAACAAAAATTACCAGATTATTATATAATAACAATAAAAAAGAAACAAAATTTGAAATCTAATATTTAACACAGGCATACTATGTATGATCTCCATTCAAGGAAATGCTCTAGGATTTTAGATTTTAGATTTTATTACTCGTCGTCTAAAAAAGTGCAAATCATGCGAGTATTATAATACTAAATAATAATGAAATCATTGTACGTAGGTTGATAGCACCGAATATACAGTATACTTTATTACAACTGTACAGTATGTAGTGATGGAGACTCGTCTACAAATTAAAATATGGATTATATTATAGTACAGAGTAATATCATCAAAATAATATAAATAATTATTATTAATAATAATACTACAGTTATACATTTTATATAGTAATACATTATACAATATAATTATTATTATTATTATATTATTAAATTACAACAGTACCAGCGGGCCAGGTAATTAATTAATGAAATTAAATAAAATAATAAAAAAAATAATAATAATAATAATAATAATAATAATAAAATACCACTGGAGAAGATGCAATTGTGCCAAACGAGGAATATCCTTCGTCTTTACATTATATATGTTGTATACACATAAACGTAGATAAAGAGTGTCATTCATTAAATACATACTTATACTTAGACTGAGATTACACTTTGTTAAATTGAGTGTTGTATCATTAATTGTTTGGATTTTTTGGGGCATACAGGTATGAAGTTCATTTTATCCTCAAGATACAATAAAATTTTCAAGTATTTGACTATCACCTTTTTATTATTTATATTAGGAACAGTTTATGATGATGTATTTATTTTATCCGTACAAGGCCAGACAGAGCCACCTAAAGCCCTAACACCAGCAGAAATTGCAATCAAAAAATGTTCGTTGTTAAGTTCCAATTGTGGTCTTTGTACAAGAGAAGAAGAGTGTGGTTTTTGTGTGACGTATTTACGCAGTGGTGATGGTACAGCAAAATATGATGTGAGGCTATGTCTTGCTATAAATACCACTTCTGAGCTCCCTCTGACAAATGAAAAATGTGATAGCTGGAGAATGAATACATGCCCATGCCCAAATGATTGCAGCAATAACGGTGTTTGCAGCGGTGATGGTATATGCGAATGCAATTATGCATGGACTGGAGAAGATTGTTCTTCCAAACGTCCTAGTATCGTGAAACCAGGTGTTATTATTCCAATTGCTATTGGAACTGCATTTTTAGGTGCTGCTGTTGTTGTTAGTATACAATTATTTGGCGGCGGCGCCCGTTGCTTGGATAGAAAAGATCCTGAACATGATAGATTAAAAGAAGAAAAGGAACGTTTGACTGCAAAAGGCAATGCGCCAGATGGTGGTGATATTGAAGAAAATACCACGAAGGGAGACACTGTAAATCCATTAAGTTTAGAAGGGAAAAAAAAGACATAAAAATTTGAGTTTTATTATAAAAAAATAATAAAACTTTTATAATTTATAATATAATATTATTAATTTATATATAATTAATTCTTACCTCATTAAATTATATACTCCCCATAAATAAAATTTTATATACGATATATATATATATGTGTGTGTAAGAATGTAAAATTTTCATCGACTAGACCTACATCTAGGGTGAATTTACTGTCTTTGGAGTGTGAATTTTAATATTCAATTGAAAGTGATAAAACTTAAATTTAAAATATCATTAGTAATTATCTTTACTCAAATTAATTTTAAATAAAATTTTATATCATATGATAACTTATCTGTTATTAATAAATATACATATCGTTGTTCGTAATATATATATATATATATATATATATATATATATATGAATATGAGTTTTTCATCGACTAGACCTACATCTAGAGGGGTGAATTTACTGTCTTTGTGGTGTGAATTAATATTCATATGAAGGTGACTCAGAGGAAGACAAAATGTCTAAATTTTGTGTCTGGGTTTTGCGTGAATTTTTGAGTATATATAAAAAATTAAAATACGCGTATAATTATTATTTTATTATTTTTTAAAGTTTGTATAAACAAAATTGTATAATTATGTCACTAATTAATATATGGTGCAGTATATTTTTTATAATAAAAAATTAAAATACAAACACAGACACTTGTACAATTCATTTTTCATATGCGTATATACTAAAAAGCAAGAGATATGGCAAATTCTAAAACTACTCATATGATTTTTCATGTCGCATATTTCATTTCAATTATTTTGTGCCGCAGTATTATTTTCTTCTTCTTCTATTGATGCAACTCGTTCTATCCCTTGTTTCACCAACTTTAAAAGTTCTTCCTCATTTTTGCAATATGAATGATACATTCCCCGCCCAATCAATGAAGTGAGAAATTCCAACAATTTGCAATCATCATCAGTAAAAGCTACGGAGGCACCTGTTGCGTCTTGATCGTCATCATTTGCATTATTTTTATTCGTCACTTCAATTGCGCCAAAAATTGTTGTTTTGTTTCTATATATAGGACAAGACATCAAAGTCTTGTACGCTTTACGTCCAATATGTTCATCATGGACTTCAGCATCTAATGATTCAAAAAAGCATGTTTCCATATCTTTCACGTTCAATAATTTTCCTTTGATTATAGAGTGACCTGCAACAACTGACTTCAATGGTAATACATGCGGTATTGCAATCTCTTGATCTGTCATTGGTGGCACCCATAAAAAATTTTCTTTTTCGTTAGAGATAAAAATTGTGACGTCTTCGGCCTCAAATAATTTTGTGAATTTATCTATAATGGACTCTACAAAATACAAAAAGTTGTTGAAATTTGCATTGTCGATATCCCAAATTTCAAATAATTCTTTGCTTGTACTTATTAATTGTGAATTTTTTTGCATATGGTTTAACCTTTTGGTGCATTCAGTAAACGCATTTGTACACAATCTAAACATTTCTTTATTCATTTTGGGAGCGGCGGATAATTTGACCGGTGTAATTATACTAGTTGAGGTCATATCATCATTCGTATTTTTGCTGCATTGACTGGTCGTGTTACCGCTACGATTATTGGTTTCTTGGACAAATACACACAAACCAAATACATCATGTTTACCGCGACACATCGGAGAAACATGTACCACGGTTGTGATGCCTTCTATTATGTTTATGGATTTTGTAACCAATTTTCCGGTTTCCCTTACTATGTTTATTGTAGCTGCATCTAATGAAAACGATTTGTATTGAGATCGGACATCCTTTGGATATCGTATAATCTCCTTCATTTGGGTCGCGTTCTTGTCACTAGTTGAGGCACTGGTTTCGTCGTTGGCATCATCCCCACCACCAATGTATGCTTTTTTAAATAACCATGAAATGGTTCCAAATTTTGATTTCGGCTCCTCTTTGAATTTGTATATTGATATGAATGTGGTGTTTAAACTGATTTCTGTTAGTGCTGCCAAATGCAATAAATCATCTGTTTTTGGTTGATACAAACCATTTTCTATATCATTACAAAGTAACTTCAAAGTATTTGATATCTGTAAACTAGATTCTTTTAGTATTTTATTTTCCTTTGATATGTTGTTTACTTTAACATGTCCCGCTAACCATGGACCTACTATCGAACAAAAGCTATTCAACCAAAATGTTGTCATATGATCCCATTTTTGTATCATACCGGCATAAACACGTACTAAAACTATAGCGACAACATTGTTTTTTCTACTTGGTTCACCTTCTATATAATCAACACTCTCACTATCATTTATATTTTTTCTGGCTATTAATGGATATTTTGACAATGGTATGAAACATAACTGGTGAACATTTTCGGTTACCCATTCTTCGTCAATATGCAGTAACGAAGATATATGTTGAAATTTATTACGTATCAGCGCATTTTCCTGTCGAGATTTCCGAATAATTGATATTTCTCGTGCTTGAAACGCTTCAGCAATAATAGAGTCTTTTAAATTGGTTACTTCCTCCACAGTTATTTTATTACCAAAGCTTTCATGTTGACGAAGATACACAATTTTATCTTGTACATTATTGAGACTTTTATTGTTTACATCATTTGTATTGGTTCGGATAAACCGTAATTTGACTTTATCAGCTTTTAATTCATCTCGTATCGAATTTTCGATATTCTTAGCACATTGCCATATGTCACCATCTTTGACTGGGGTTGAAATTAACTCACATGCTGATTTTGTTGAACGATTTATCCAAAATAATTTCTCCTCAGTATTTTTCAGTTTTTCCTCAATATTTACACGTTCACGAATATCTCTTAATCTTAATTCTCTTGAATCAATGGTTTTGCTGACATATTTTGCAGATCGCCAAGCGGAATCAAGAGCTGCATTTATTTGTGATTTAGGCAAAATTATATCGCTTACAGACAATAAAATTGCCATCACGTTGTTATCATTATCAATTACGCATGGTATACCGACAATGAAATTATTCTTTTTTTTAAGCGGTACATTTATTTTCTCAGCAAAGTTCATAATATCTTGACATGTAGACGAAAAGTCAACGCAATCTTTAGTTAAAAATTGAGGAGCTTTGGCTTCTAGTATGATGTTTATAAATGTTGTGGGTGCAACTGGCACTATATTTCTGGTTTTCGTGTTAAACATTGTCAGTTGATAATCGTTATGTGGATCTATAAACAATAACACAGAAACATTTGCATCATGCAGCGAAAGTTCAAATTGCGTTTGCATAACGGAATATAATTCTAGTAACGAATCGCAATTTTCCAAATGTCTAGCAAATGTATCTGTTCTAAATATGCGAAACATTTTATCGAACGTATGAGCGTCACAGGCAGTCTGCGTCGCAGCATCTTTGCCTTCAGGTTTTAATAATAGCGTCACAAGACTAGCTAAGTATTTCATAATTACAATATCAATTTTTGAGAAAGTGCGCGACTTTTTCTTCCCAACCACAGCTATAGTTCCACGGATCGAGCATGAATCTTTAATTGGTACACATAAAACTGCTTTTCTGCAATCACGTTCAAGATAATCACAACTATTTGGTATATTGACTAAAGAACCTGTGTCATAGACCAATTTTGAGACCCGTGTTGCTTCAAATTGCATTGAAGTATTAAAGAACGATTTTGCTTTTTTGTTAATGTTAATGTTTAAACTGATATGGCCCCTCCCGTCTTTATGTATATCACTATCTAGCGTTTGTAACATTCCATTGATATATGCAGATTCATGAACCTCCATGTGTGTGCCAACAGTATCATTATCATTATTATTATTATTATTGCTTTTATCATTCCATAATTTTCTGTTCGTTTGTGATACCTGAGCATATTCAGCTGATAACAGCTTGCATGCTAATTGTGATACAACTTTCATCGACTTGATAATATCATTTTTTGATATACTTGATGTCGTACCAATGACAACTTCATAAAAGGATCGTAACATCAAAAAAGATTTTTTTGTTTCTAAATTTATACTATCCGCTCGTTGACTTTCAAATTTTTTAAAAAATTCTCTTTCTTTAATGCTTTGTTTAAGAAATGATTCTAACATGATTTCAAATACTTCCAGTTCGTTTGCAATAAAATCACGTTCCTTTTCGGTTCTAATTGTACTATTGTTTTTGTTTTTTTTCATTTTTATTCTATTACTTCGTGGTGCGTTAGAAGAAACTTGTGACAAACCATCACCCATTTGTAAAATTCGTAACGGAACGCCGTTACTAGGGTATAGCTGTGAATACGTCTCAACCTGCTTGGCGGCATCATAAAAATCTGAGACGTTGGCGAAATTGCTGGATGTATGGAAAGGGGCACTAACTGGGTACGTTGACGAACTTTCAAATTGTTGTGAAATAAATCTTCCATTATGCTTATGTTGATGTTTATTTGGGAGTGATACTGGTGGCTTTGGTCCGTGGGGAAGCATACATTTTTTTTTAGTATCATATGGGCGTGCGATTTTAACATTTTTGTCGGTATTATTGAAACCATAGTTGTCGCTTGAAGAGCCGTTTTTATCGTTGACCGTTGAAATTGTTGTGTTTGTGGAAGACGATTGTTTTGGCAGTGCCTCCAATTTAGACACAAGCAATTCGCTTGGGTTGGGAGATGCCATTAATTTTTTGGGTTCTCTTCGGACTACTCTTGGATGGGAGTATCCTCTCTTTTGAACGCAAACTTCTTATCATATGTTTCACCGTATGCTGTACTTTAAGCCATTACAAAAACAGGCACATTTTGTTGTTTTTTTGGTTTTTGTGTGTTTTTTGTTGTTGTATTCTTTATTAGTAGTAGTAGTAGTAACATAATAATAATTATTATTTATTTTTTCCACATGCTAATAATAATTATTATAATCACCAATGATGAATTGATAATTCTCTGGTAGTAGTAACTAGTTCTATTTAACTAATATATATACCAATAATCATCTAACAAATGTAAAAGTTTGCAGTTGCAACTGCTAAAAAAATGCTGTAAATTGAAAATCTGAAATCTAGTTGCATTTATAAATAAGGTAAAAAACTTGACATTTATTTTATTATATTATATAGTGTATTCTTTTTTATTATAATATACTAATACGTATAATACGGATGATATTATTTAAAATAAAAATACTTGGTCACACACACCACATAAAATCAATCATGTATTATTATTATTATTATTTATATTATTGGCAATATAATATACTACACTATTATATTATTATTATTATACTAATAATTATAATTAATTATTATTATTATTTGAAAATAATAGAATTACGATTCGTGTGCTTCTCACTCCTGCCAAAACGAACCGAACACTGTAACATACGACATCAAAAGGACGAAACAAAACATATCTATTTAAGTTTATATTCTATTCATCCAAAATTATTACATATTTCTGCTATATTATTTGCATAATGGAAATGAATGGAAGGTTTGTGGTACATTTTAAAATAGCTGATACTTTTTGTGCTGTCGACGATTCCATCTTTAAGTTTCACGTATCTACCGATAAAGACGATATTGTAGCAATATTTAATACGTGTCAATCAAACTGTGTCTTATTGCTATCCTTACTATTTTTTGTTCCGGCATTCTTAATAAAATTGCGAAAAGCATGTAAAAGCGATGACGCGCCTTTGGCATATATGCCTTTGTTACGCATGTCGAATAGTCTTACAAGCCGTTTCCACAATACTGGCGATAGCAGTTTTTTTGGTTCCCGCCGTTTACGCAGCTCAGAATATTACTTACTATTGTTGATCAATTCTATAACGTGCATTTCATGGATTTTTATGTCGTACGGTCATATATTTGGTAACCACAAAGTCATGAAAAATAATCCTATGTCTATATCTAAATTTACTGTATTGCTTTCTCAAGTCATTCAGTGGATGGTAGCTATCATCTACTTAAAACATTTACGTGGGAAAGGATATAGTCCAACTTTCAAATTTTTAAAAACATTTTATATTATTCAATGTCTTTTGACATTCATTGAAACATTTTGCAACAAAGCAGACAATAATATCTGGGATAAATACAATATAAGGGATACCTATTTTGTGGTTCAATGTGTCATAATCTGTTGCTCAGTCCTTCTGACAGTATGGAGTCTTATTACATATTGTGATGAAAACGGGGTAGATTACGATTGTTGTTGCTGCTGTAAGAAGAAGAAAGGTAAGAAGCATGCAAATGATACTTTATCCTCGGCTGATAAATTTGATTATTATGGTACTGTTGCAGGTCACCTCGGGAAAACACCAAGGACAAAAAGAAAGAAGGTATCTGACAGAGCGACCCCAGAAAAAGATTTATGGAATAGGTTCCATAATGTAACAAGGGAAGTTAGCAATAATTTAGCTGTACCAGCATCTCCAAGCACACCAATTTACGAATATGATGAAATATCAAATGGTGTAATACGAAGCCTGTATGAAGAATTTTGTGCCCTACGTGGAACTGGTGAAGGCGGTGCGGTACAGTATAAAATAAATATGTTTTATGACAATAGTGGACAATTAAAATTTACAAAATCAGATATTGTTGACAATAATAATGCCAATATCGATGACCCCGATACTGTAAAAGGTTCAAGTGCATCATCCATTTCCCACATATATTTATCGTCAGAAAATGTAACAAGCGAAGATTCGTTCAAAAATATAATTTCAAAATTTACTGGTAAAACTGTCTTGCAAACAATGGTAGAAAGTTTAGACATGTCACCATTAAATCTAAATTTAGATGGTACTGTCAACAGCCCGTTATACGTTTCTAAAAATTGGCAAACTGCGGAACGTTTGATTGTAATCGTTCCACCACATACTAGTAAGTACCCTGGTATTTGGTCCATGAGAAATGTACTAGCAAATGGTGGTCTTAGTTATGGATCGATGTTACTGTTGTTAGAACAGTGTATTGAAGATGGAGATGGGGTTATCATTTTAAATGCAGCTGACGAATATAATATGGCGCCAGATATATTAGAAAGGGATAAATTAAAAAGCAAGCACATTAGAACAAATGATAATGAAGATGAAGATTTTGAAACCATGGAAAAAAATTTAGAATATCAAACAAAAGCAATAAAAAAAAAATTAATTGTTGATATTGAAAGGATATTGACAATCAGAGGGGGAAATGAAATCATAAATTTTGAAACCCTACTGGATAATCTGATTAACATTCATGGTGAAAAATTAATACAGGAACAGGGTCGTGCTATACGTGCAATGTATTATCAAAATTATATACACATTAATGATGATTTGCAGACGCGACGAAATAAAGTTGCATGGGATATTTTAGTGCAAAAATCTAAAGCAAAATATGTCACGATGCTGGCGCACAAAAGCAGCTACGGGTGTGCCATTAAAGCATATCGTTACGCAAAACATAGATTAGGTCAGTCGTATAGGTTAAATATATGTGCATTTGTTAACGGATCTAAACAGGATTATTTGTCATTTCGCTCATATATGAATATTAATCCATTATCAAGATCACTAAATCAAATGTTTGTTTTCGATTCAGAAACAAAACAGACTCCCTTAATTACTATGTTTGAATCCCATGCAAGATACACCAACGAAAATTTAAAAGTATTTCGGTTTTTGAAAAAAAACAATAAAAATGACGAGTTGCGCTTACTGGATTACATTTACAATAATTTAGAGGACAATATTTTATATATGGAAGATGAAGAATTTATGTGGTATGTGAAACGAAATTAAAAAATAAAAATTGCCTTCTTTTCAAAAAATTACGGCTTACTTTTTTTGATGGTTTTTGTTTTTTGTTTTCTAAAAATGAAAATACGAGTATACCACAAAATTAAATATTGCGCGCGCGAGTTGTCATTCAAAAACTATATAAAACTTATATATGAAAAATAATATTCTCTCTCAATTTATGAATAAAAAGTAGTAAAAATATATATAAAAATACCATATGGTGTGTATGTAAAAAGGGTACTTAACTTACGAAAAGTATCTTATAATTGT
>JACKZZ010012710.1_pt1 | contig 18128 bp, 11 predicted proteins | sample 8027871 | NCBI WGS metagenome assembly JACKZZ01 (sample SAMN15724774, study PRJNA655200) | protist metagenome | isolation source: fluorescence activated cell sorting (FACS) single amplified genomes of... | place: USA: West Boothbay Harbor, Gulf of Maine | collected 2000-07-19
AGGGATATGCGCGACACGACATGACATGACCGGACAAGACATGCTGTAAGGACGGTTTATGCGGCATGGCATGCCGCGCGGCCGGTTGACATATACACACGCGGTATCCGTACCGCTAGCTTGGCTGCACTCTGCTCCAGCTGCTCGACGAGCAGGTCCGCAGCCTCGGTCAGTGAGTACTCCAGAAACGACTTGGCGCCGATATATAGGGCCACACGATCTGCTTGCAGGTCGATTTTGGCCTTGGCATAGATGGTGTCGCACAGAGAGTAGTTGGTGTACATTTCCTCCCCGTCCTCCTCCTTCGACTTCATCAATTTCACGAGCTCCAAAGTCTGCTCCAACTCAGGGATTTTGCCCTTGTACACGTTCTTCGTCTTCTCGAATGAGCCCTCCATGTACTTATATTTGCTGTAGAGTTCGTTCAGCGCCCCCAGTGCCGACTCGATGGACTCATCCTTCAAGAACTTCTCGACATTCTCGATGAATTTAGCACCGGGAATGCCTTTATCGGGGCCAGGGTTAGGATTTTGATGAGAGCAGGGTATGACGAAAGGTAAAATGGAGTGAAGAGGGTAAGCTACGCAGTCCAGCATGCACTACATCGACCCAGACATACAAACATACAAACCTACGCCCAATGGGCCATTATAACGCCTTACTTACCTCTAGGGTTCTTGCCTTCAGTTATGAGTTTGTAATACGGACTAGCCGCAGCGCTCATGGAGCTTGCACTGAACTCTGTCATCTTCAAAACCAACACAATGCTCTCAAGCCTTGGCAAAATGCTCGAAAAGGACGTACGGCGGTACACGCGATTTTTGGAATTAACATAGTCCCTTGCTCACGAAGAAAGAATCTGCTGAGTGTAAATACAGCTAAATCGAATAAATTGCAAATTCATAAGCAGCCATGCGAAGCAGTAGCAGCCCTGCCTCTCCCTCCGTCATGAAGTCTCTGCTCCTGGGCTCCATGGTGCTCAACATGCTGGTGCTCTTCTACTGGTTCTTCTCCGCCTCGCAGCCTCATGCTGACCCATCCGCTGCTACTGCTGCTGTACCAACGAAGAGCTTCGACAAGCTGGATCACTCGGAGCTACTAGGCGTGCTGAAGGACGAACTGCACAACAAGCATTTGCAGCACAGCGACTCAGTGCAATCCAACGTGCAAGCACTCACCGATGAGCTTGCTCGCTTGAAGGCGCTGGTGGATCAGCACAAGGAAGAGGGTCACGATGAGCCTGCTTCTGCCAAGAAGGCCGCTAGCAGCGCCTACGGCGCAGGAAGGGGGGGAAAGGATGCAACCAACTATTCCTTATGCCACAAGACGCTGACGGGGCGAGGCGACCTGCCCGCCTATCTGAACGAGCTGGGCCTGGTAGGACAAGCGGTGGAAATCGGCGTCAGGCGCGGCCACTTCTCATCCCACATGCTCAAGAATTGGAAGGGGAAAACGTTGGTAGGTATAGGGGTGAGATGTGTTGTGTCCTATGTCTTGTGTCCTATATATAGCTAACCCTCCCCCCCTCTTAGCATTTGGTGGACCCATGGGAGCACCAGGAGAGTGCCAAGTACCACGACGTGTCCAACATGCCGCAGGGCGACCATGACGAGAACCTGGAGCACGTCAAGACCATGCTGGGCAAGGAAGCGCCCGGCAGGTTCCAAGTGCACCGTGGGTTCTCTGTGGAGATGGCTGCCACATTCACTGACAGCTCTTTGGACTTCGTGTATATTGATGCCCGACACGACTATGCAGGCGTCATGGAGGACTTAGTAGCGTGGTACCCGAAGCTTAAGGACGGCGGAATCCTGGCTGGCCACGATTACATTCCGGACCAAATTAAGCCTGTGGAAGGGGATTTTGGAGTGCAGAAAGCCGTGCTAGAATTCACCAAGCTGAAGAATAGAGAGGTGCAGAGCATTAGCTCCAAGGCTCTGAACGGTGGCCGTGCTGAGCCGCAACGAGTAGATGGGGGGTGGACGACATTTTATTTCTTCAAGTAGAAGCGTGGACACGACGCAGGGCAGTGCATGTATATCTTCAGTATTTATGTCATCTTATACAATGAGTAACAATTGTGAAATGTAATGCTAGCTCTTCCTCTTCCTCTTCCTCTTCATCTTCACCTTCACCTTGCCTGCCCCTCCGCCTCACAGCCCACAACTAGTGCCACTCCGGGTGGGCCCCGCCACAGCATGGACACCGACGCCCATTTCCCGAGCATGTTTGACAGCCTCCAATATCTCCTGCATCTCCTCCTCATCCAGCAAGCACGCTTGCCCTGCCTGCAGTTGCCCCAAACTTATGCTACCAAAGCGTGTTCGCTGAAGGTCGACCACGGAGTGGGACAGAGCTCCCAGCATCTTCCGGATCTGGCGGTTTTTGCCCTCACGGAGGAGAAAGCGCAGCACTGTGCTGCTGCTCTTGCTGGCCTCTGGTGATGGTGCCGGTAGCGCGGCTACTCTTGGTGCCTCCCCAGCTTCTTCCGCCCGTGGCACTCTGTGAATCGTACACTGTCGCGTCTTCACCGATTCCCTAGCATTCTTCCAATTCGCCACCTTTATATTCACCCCGTGTCGGAGCTGCTCCAGCTGCCTGTCGCTGACTCGCCTTCTGGTGGTCACAAGGTACTCCTTCTCGAGGATACTGCCACGTGTCGTGCTGGAGGGGCGTAAGAGATATCCGGTCATCTTTTCGTCGGTTGTTAGCAGCAGTAGGCCGTGGGAATCCTTATCCAGTCGACCAATAGGTACAACGTGGCGTCCATTTGTAGCATGGTTAAGAAATGCCGTCAGCTGTGGAGAGTGTTGCAAGATATTCACTCCATCTGGCGTCGGTAGCGTCGTGGACAGCACGCCACGAGGCTTGTAGTATTTGAAGATTCGCAACAGATTCGCAACAGTATCGGTTAATGGTAAGTAGAGCTGAGAATAAGAAGAAAGAAAGAAGTGTAGTAAAGCGTGCTACGTGCAAATATCTCATGATGACCAATCCTGCGTGGTTTCACTTGTACCGCAGTAACTACCCGAGGAGAGGGGACATATTCACTGTTCTACCTGCTATCAACAATCGAATTGCCACCAAATCAATCATAGAATGCCGCCCAAAGAGTCACCTGGTAAAAAAGTCAGAGATCCGCTGACGAAGCGGTTCACAAATGGACATAAATGCTTCACTGCCATGCAGAGCAAGTTCATGATAGAGATCATGGCCAAAGATGAGGTAAAGAGGTTGGCCTTCGAAGACAATAAGTATATTCTCAAAGCTGATCGTGACCCAGTTGCTGGAGAAATGACAGCCAGAGATAATGCTCCATATCTTGTGGTGTTCGATTCGCAGAAATTTGCCAACACCGGCAAGAACGCTCCTCAAGATGAAAAGACAAGCTCTGTGATTAGCACTATTGTCGACAACTCCCGCTTAGCAGGAAGCACGCAAACGCTGTCAGTAGTACGCGAAGTGGAGCGTTGTGAGAGGTTAAGAGCTAGGAGAGAGTTGTTGGAAGCTGAAGCGGCCATGGTCGAGGAGGTCTTGGCTCATAAGAGAGTTTGTGCGCAAGGAGGATTCACAGGCACAGGCTCTACTGGGTTCAAAGGAAAAGCTACCAGCAGGAGGCCCTTCTGAGCACAACGTCGCTGCTTGGCGCGTTTCTCTTGCTCTTTTTTACGGTAATGTGTAGGCTCCCAGTGTAATTAGTGTTTCAAGCTGTAAAGTGTGGTGTACATTTAAGAATAAATGAGAAAAAATATATAAATTGGAACTGTGCATGACTCTCCTCTACCTCTCCTACCGCTCTTATCTGTGTCTGGAGCCCTCTTATCCCCCGCATCAATCCGCCACTCCATCTGCACTTCTAGATCGGAGGTTTCGCCCCGCTGTAGTTCTCGAGGAACACGCCAACAATACACACGGCAAGGATCACTGAGCTGGCGAGCGGCAACTCCAGCATGCCTCCGAATGCAAGTGATTTGTCCATGCCCATGTCCGGCACTTGCTCTGTACAGGCGAATGCGAGGTATGCAAGAGAGAATAGAGGGCCCAGAATGCTGCTGACGTGCCACCACGGATGCAAAGTTTCGTAAATGCTGTTGGAGACGCGGTGGCATTGACATCCCCAGAGCAAGGAACCGAGAGGAGGCAGGTTTGTTGAAGTATATATCAGCTGCTTCATAGCAGACGCGGGAATGCCACTAGCACAGGGGAACGCCTTCATCGGCAGCTGGGTGTCCGTATCTGTGTCTGCATTGGTGTCGGATGACATTGTGGGACTGCACATTACGGGGTCCAATGCCACGCGCCCTCCACATATCCACAACAGTCCTCGCACGAAGGCTGGCTGTGGTGCTTGTGAGTTGAATATGGGAGGCAGCAGCAATGCGCCAGTGGCAGCAGCAGGCAGGCCCTTAGAAGGATCTCTCTTGATCGGCTCGGCCCCATCAGCTCCTGCAGCAGCAGCCATAGAAGGCTCTAACAAGTACTGCAAGAAGGCATTGTCTCCGGTGGCCCCCAGCACTGCTCCAGCAAATGGCACCCCGACCAGCATGAAGTAAAAAAATGCGGGGCACTCACTGCACTGAGCGTACACCTTGGCAGGAGGAGCGAAAAGCAGCTCCCGCGGGGCAGCCAGCCACACTGTGTAGACTGCCAGCAGCATGGTGAATGTGGCGAAGATGTTGTCCAGGTTGTAGAAGACCAGCTCTTTGCTCCGGTGGTACTGCCAGGCTGCGATTGTATTGCCCATGAGGGAGAAGGCGTAGGTGTGATGGTTGTACCACAGGGCCACCACAGCAGGAATCACATAGCTCAAGCAACTGATCATCATGAACGAGTTCCATTGTCTACCGGGGATGGTCTTCGCACTGTTAGGAAAAGAGGTAACGTAGGGGCTGGGCTTGTAGCAAAAGGGCTGCATGGCGGCCAGAAGCATCACTGTGAGCAGGAAGAACCACAGATATGGCCGATTGTACCATCCAATCAGAGAAGCTGCAGACAGAGACATGCAGAACACAGGCCAGGATATACCACCTCGTAACTCTAATGAGTGGCGCCATATTTGGCACAAGAGGCCTGCTACCACTGTATCAACGACACCAAGCATCGCCTTCAAACAGAGGTAAATTATGAATCAGAGCTGGCAAATAGTAGCGCACGCTATCAATTTTTCCGCGAAAAAATGTGTTTAAATGCAAATGATGTAATGTATGATACAGCATTCATAGGCAAATTGACGTTCAAATGACCACGTGTGTGTGCACTCTCCCTCTTGACCTTCGCACTTTTGGACGCCCCCAGGCATTGATGGGAGAGAATCTATTACCAACCGGACTATCCCATCTGATTAAAAATTCATCGTTCTCTGCATCGAAACAGTCGCCAAGATGTCACCGTCATCAGGAGGAATGCAAGCGCGTGTGATGGACATGTCTCTTCGAGACCCAGAGGCGCAGCTCGCACGAGCTGAAGGAGGTGCCTACAGCGCAGGCCTGGTGGATCCAGATGCGCCTATGTACCTCTCAGAGGAAGATTTGTATCGATTGCGCACGCGGAAGAAGCTGGAATACGAACTAATCAGACGCCTTGACAAGTCCACGATTGTCCCCCGTCAAGAGTGCTGGTATTTAGTGGACGCCGTCTGGCTCAACAAATGGGCACAGTTCACGCATATTCCTGCAAATGTTAAGCAAATGATGGAAGAGGAGTACGACCTGTATGAGGAGGAGCTCGAGGGCAAGAGCAAACACAACAAGAACACAGGCACGACGCTGCATGGCAGTTCCGTGCACAAGTCTGCGCACGGCGGCTCCGGCCTCGGCTCCTCGTCGCGTGGAAAGAACCCTCGTGGAATTGGTAGCTCTCACGGGAGGGTGTCAGATGCGTCGATCCACAGCAGCCAGAGCACTGAAATGGACGACATCTCCGTGCGCAATCGCGAGGAGAACCATCTGCTCTATGTGCTGGACGAAGAGGAGGAGAACGAGCCCCCTGGGCCCCTGAGCACTGCCGACCTGGTGGACGAAAATGGCTCTCCGCTGATTCCGGACTTGGAGCAGGGCAAGGACTACCGTGGGGTGCCAGCAATTTCTTACTTTTGCTTTGTGGAGCTTTACGGGAAGGACGGTAGTCCAGACATTCCCCGGTATCAAGTGGACATCTACAAGCCTGCTGTGCCAGTGGGCCGCCTGGTGAACATCCAGTTCCGTGCGAAGCAAGAGGCGAAGCTGGCAGTGGCGGCTATCCGGCCCAAATGGCTCAATTGGGAGCTAGAGGAAGAAGATGGGGACGAGGAAGAGGAAAGCAAGATCTGCTGCTGCGGCCTCACAAAAGAGCACTTCGAGACGTTTATTTACTGGATGGTGCGGTGCTGCTTCACCAGTCGCAAGGCAGACGGGAGAGAGAACATCAAGTATAGCCAATACAGTCCGATGGGTTACAAAGAGGGCGACAGCACTCGCGGGCTCGACTCCTCTCATGGTAGCAGCATTGGAGGTAGCGCGCACAGCACGTACAGCACACGCAGCAGTAGCAGCAGAAGTGCCATGAGAGAATCCATGAGAGCAAACAGCAGTCACGGAACTGGCAAGTCTGTGAGTCGAAATCAGCGGCTGGAGATGGGAGACATGTCATCTGGGTCTGATCACTGCAACGACAATGGCCGGGGCAAGAGAGGGAAAGCGGCTGCAATAAGCCCCATGCATCTGGGCACAAATCCGGATGACACGGAATATGGTGATGACTATGACAGCGACGGGGATGGGACGGGCTTGGCCGACATCAACTACGAGTCGGGCACGTGGATGTCCAAAACAAGGATGGGTGCCTGGCTGGGCAACTACTTGTGACAGCCATCCATCCCTTGTGTAGGCGCGACAAACTACTATGTATAATTTATTTATTTATAAATATAAAAATTCAGCATTTATTGAACATAAACTGAAGCTCAATAGCCCCTGCTGGCTTTTCTCTAACGTCGAATAACGGGATAGTATGCACTACTGGTTGATCCAGAAGCTGATATGCGTCCACTTCGCCCCTCGCCAGCAATTCGTCGCTCACACTCATGTTCGCAGAGTATATCGACACCTTCAAAGCGGGCAAGAACACTTGCACGGAGGTCCCGTCAGGCACCCAATTCACGTGCAGGTCTTCGCCCAGTGCGGTCAGTAGCTCCGCGCTGGGACCATTTTGCACGATCGGGCTCCGAAACTTCAAGCTTTGCATGTAGCTGGGGCTGGTAGAATAAGACACAGTGTCCGTCCGTCCATGCCCTAGATCCCCCCAGGACAGGACAGCGTAAGGGTTGCACCCTCCGAGGCCTTCGACTAGCCCACTGGCACGCAGCACCAGAACATACACTGGTGACGATCGAGTGCAAGGCTCTTCAGCAACAGGAATGATCTCGCTGGTCACAGCTGCAGCCTTATCACCTGCGCCAGCAACAGCACCAGCAGCATCAGGAGAGTCATCTATTGCTGTTGCACTCACGTCGCGCAGAGGGCTGGCTGGAGGCGACACCTGTGGAGACTCCAACAGCAGCTGCCCGAGCAGCAGGTCCTGTGACGCACTTATCGCTGCCTTCGCAGCAACAGCAGCCGCAGCTGATGATGATGATGATGATGATGATGATGATGGCAGTGGAGATGGTCTTGCATTGTGCGTAGGAAGTGCCAGAACCCATTCGTCGGTTGTCCGGGAGGAGGCCGGCAGCATGCGCAGCTGTGGAGCTGATTCAGGTGCGGGGCGGAGGCGGGGGCTCCCGATGCTCCACGGAGCTGGCGATTTGGCATCCGCGTGTGTAACTGTAGCAATACCAGTGCCAGTACCAGTGTCTGCGCCAGCGCCAGCAGAAGCCGTGACATGAAAAGAACCAAAAGGATGGGCGCTGTCTGGCTCCACGGAGCGTAAGAGCTGGCTTTCAGCTGAGCTCAAGGCGCGGGTGCGATGCTCTTTGACACGCTGTACTGCTCTACGCCTTGCAAAATCAATCTCTTTTCGCCGCTCCAGCTCCTTTTCCTGGTTTAAGTCTTCCTCTTTCTCCTTTTCCATTTTCTTGGTCTTGGTCTTATGGGCGTGACTGCGAGCCTGAGTTTGCTGCACACAATGTTCACGATTTGGCTTCTCTGCAGAGCGACTGAGCCGAGGCACATACCGCGATGGCACAGTCTGCCGTGCCGCCGACACCTGCCGATCCAACGTCTGCAGCCGTGCGGCGAGCAAGGAGGAGTCTGCCAGAGCCTTCTCTTCCGATTCTTTCTTTTCCTTGATATGCTGTCGAACGCGCTGTGCAGCCATGTCTCTGGCTCTCTCTGCGCTGCTGTGGCTGTAGCTGCGGCTCAACACATCGGATGTTGACGTCGCGTTCGTCGGGGTGCAAGCAGCATTCAAGATGAAAGAGTTTGACAAGTTGGCAAAGACTGTGCTATTACTGCTGCTGTCCACCGCACATCCTACACCACTGCCACTGTCAATGCTGTCCTTGTTGGCAATCCGCTTTTCTTCCTCACAGTGCACATTTCCACAATCATGCGCAAAAGGACGAGGGCTAGCCCGCTGCAGGAGCTCCACGCCACGATCCACAGTTGGAGCGCGTTGCTTGCTTCTGCTACTTCTTGTACTTAATGTACTTGTCGGAGTGCGCAGCAACACAGCTACTTGGGCTTCAATTCTCTCCGACTGCAGCGGCGTTAGCGGCGTGGGCGGCACGTGGCACACGCGGGGCGGCGTGCGGGGCGAGACGAACTCTTTTCTGGATCCACGCATTGTTCTTAATGATGTAGGTCTAGGTGCTGACATTGGTGTGGATGCTCGCATTCGTATGGGTATGGGTGTGGGAGTAGGTGAGGGTGACGTCAGATCCAAATCTTCCTCTTCCTCTTCCTCTTCCTCTTCCTCTTCCTCTTCCTCTTCCTCGTCGATTGGTGAGTTTTGTGCGGTTGTGTAGCCTGATGCAGGGAGGGAGGGATCAGGAGACTTCCATCCTGCTCGCGCCTGGGCCTGCGAGTGCAGTGTCACTGACACTGCACTTGATCTTGTCACCCGGCTGCGCGCTGCTGCCACTCCTTCGGGCGGAGGGGGTGACTCGGCTTCACCGTCCGTGCGCGCGCTGCCGCTGTCGCTGCTGGTGTCACTAGCATTTTCTTGTGCGTCCTCTTCTTTCTCTGCAAATGCAGTTCTTAACAATGTAACTGGTCTTGGCTCTGACGTTGGCACTGCACTTGGCACTTGTGATGTGAACACCTCAGTCACGCGCGCATACAAGTGAGCCGTCTCATGGGCGCGCTGTTTGATGTGTGCATTCGCCTCCAGCGTATGAGCCACCCCCTGCATCACCTCTGCGCCGAAGGCTCCCGACCAGCCTGATGGAAAGAGCATTTTATTGGATTGTGCCAGTGCTGGCTCTGGAGCTGAAGCATCATGTAGAAGCAGCTGCAGGCGTGGCGACGTGAGGGCTGTCATACAAGCCACCAGCGGAATCATCGCGCCCAACGCTTCTGCAAGACACATCACAGCCCACGCATGTCTAGAATACAGCACCGGGATGTTCTTGGCATCGGCATCTATCTTGGCATGCATATTTGTCTTCAAGTTGTACGTGTCGATGCTTGTAGGTAAATCAAGCTCTGTTGCTTGCAACGCTTGCTGCCTTGTACGCTCTTCCCGATCCTGTAATTGCTTGGTTAGGACAAAGCGTGCGTCCAACAGAAGGCGCGTATCAATGCGCTGTGCAGCCGCAGGCTCCGCTGGGGACAAAGCAGCAATCCGCATGGACACTTCTTCGCACGCGGGAACGCTGCCCATGTCCAGAGCCCACAGCCCTCGCAGCCACAAGTCCAGCAGTGGCCGGGAGAATGGGTTCGCAACTTTGCTTTTTGCAGATGTGTGACTTGCGCCAGGTGTAGGTGTAGCTAGAAATGCAGAGTTTCTTGTATCTGTGTCACTGCAGCGTGCTTCCAGGACAGCGGAGCGCAGGCTGTCGACAAGGGCGTTGACCTCTGCCTCAGCCTCTGCCTCTGCCTCTGCCTCGCGTGCTGCAGTCCGCCCTGCCCTTTCTTCTTCCTCGTCTCCAGATCCCGCGTCCGTGTGCGAATACCGCTCTAGCTTCAGCTTGCTACTGCTACTGCTCCTACTGCTGCTGCTGCTAGTACGACTGGTATTGGCATCAGGTGCCTGTGCTGCATGCAGCTCAACGAGCTCTAATGCGGGGAAGTAGCAGCAACACACGCGCAGTAGATCACGCAGCCGATCATACTGCAGCGATTCTGCACACAGCCCTGCAAGAATATCTGCAGGGAATATTTGGCCGCATAAGCCAGCAGTGGCGCTCAGTAATACTCCGGTTAGCTGCATGGAAGACAAGCGGTGTGGATTGTCAACAAAGGCCAAGTGCAGAGCTGGGAAGTGAACATTAATCATGTTGTATGGCGCCTTCAGCAGCATAGAACGCAGCTTCTTGGGGTGCTCTCCGCAACCATTGGAGACGGAAAACAACAGGGTTTGTTGATTGCACGCGTTCTCGAGGATGCTCACGGCACACACACTATTCTGCGCCATAGTTCAAATTATGGCTTGTTTGTGAGCACGTTTATAATGAATTCTTTTTTATAAAGTAGCACTTAGATCTCTGAGTCCATGATCATATCGTCGCAGAAACATGAGAGAGATTTCTTCCCTTCCTTTCTTTTTCAAAATTGGACGTCTCATAAGCCCCAGACGGAGAGGGGGCCTTAACCTGACACGAGCTTAGAAACAAATATTTGCTATCGCAGGTACGTACAATTATGGATATGAATACATATAAATTTCTTGTTCTAGATCTACCATGGAATTACTGATTTGATCACTTACACAGCTGACTCGAAGCGTGATGTATGTTGCTCACTATTACTATTTGAGAGCCCCGCTCACGGCTCCAACCAACGAACTGGCACTGCCGCTTTGGGTGCTGCAGTTTTTCAAAAAGCATTTAGCAGAATAAAAAGTGAATGCGACACATCCAGGGACGTTTTTGCAGTACTTGCAACAGGACGCCGCGCTAGTTGCCCCACCTTGCATTTTCAAATCACAAACACCTTTGAATTGATCAAAGTTGTCTTTATATGTGAAACTAGTGCAAGCTGGCTCGTATGCCCATTCTGCCAGTGGGTTGTCCGTGTCCACCCAATATACATATTTCTTGAACAATTGCTTCTGCAACTCGGGAAAACGGTCGTATTGGTGCACAACCGCAACCTTTTTGTTCTGCTTGTTGAAGACACCCATACCCCGTACGGAGGACATTTTCGCTTGCAAGTTGGCCACTGGTCCTTTTTGATGGTCATATGTGATCATGTTGGGAATCAACTTCTTGTGCACGAGTACGTTGTGCACTCCTTGATCCACGCCATTCCTTTCACATGCAGGAAACTTAGAGCCCAATATCTGGCTTTCAGGCCCAGTGTTGGAGATTATTCTATCCATCATGCCCAGGTATGCGTACACGCTGTCCGTGTCCCCCATGCTTACCCCCGAGCAAATGATCATATTATCAGCCACTCGGTCATATGTGCTCTTTGCGAAGCAGTCTTCTATCCACTTCCCGTTCCAGCCGCATTCCCGAATCTTCTTATCTTCTACGCCTTTAAATGTCAAAAACCCGGATTGCCCTAGGGGCAGCATCGCGAATGGGTCCAGCTGGAAGTAACTGTCGCGCACATCTGCCATCCAAACTCTTGCATATTGTGCTCTGGCCGCAGCGTCTGACAAATACTTGCGCATCATGCCCCACCGCAACGTGCTGGGGTGAAAGGCCTGCAGCACAGACGAAAATGCCTTGAGGTCAAATGGCTTCAGCGTGATGCGATATTTACTCGCAATTTCACTATGCTGAGCAGGAATAGGTGTATTGACGAAAATTACTGCGTCTGCTTGCGTGACCGCCCGCAAGCTGGCACAAAACACAATGAGGTTCTTGGGGTCTGTGTCCTGTGCCATCCCCAACACGAGATCTTTCTTTTCTTTCGCTGTGTTCCCCGCATCAGACTTGGTGGGTGCTCCTTCTGCGGGAATTGCATTAGTAGCACGTCCTACATGTGTAGCACTTGTAGCTTTTTGGTCGCTTTTCGCCGTTTTTTCCTTGCTGTTGGACACCTGCTGCTGCTGCTGCTGCTGCTCATGGCGCTGCACTACCTGTTCCGCCTTGCGAACCGCCTCCACGTATGGAGTCACTATTTCTATGTGTTTCTGGAGATTGCGGTCCTGTAGTTGTGTTTCTCCTCGCAGCGCTGGTGTCTTAGGCGCCAGCTTCGCGTTTGTATCGATGCCTTGGAGTGTGTGTTGAGACACCGTCAAAGCCCACACACAAAAGAAGGTTAGGAAGACCGTGCCCGAGACAGTGACAATCTGTAGCAAAGACAGTCCAGGACTCGGCCCTTTTTCGTGAGCTGATGATTTGGTTGCTAGAGCCTTCGACATAGTTGGTTTGCGTCAGATGCTTGCTTCAAAACTTTAAAATGCGCTTGTGTACCAACGCTTCGCTTTGTGAGTCCCTTTTATAATTATGTATCAATGACGTGTGAGCAGCAGCATATACACGGTTTTGCTTTTCAATGTCTGTGTGAAGCGTATTAATTCAATCGAAAATCACTTTGTATAATGGACGTCTAAAAAGACGAATGCTTGAATCCTATTTCCCAAGCACTCTATTATAATATTTACAAATTATTTCAGTAGTAGCTCTGTCACGTTGACGAACCCCACTGGCCACTTCGGCATTATGTACGCGAATTGCCCCATATCATCCACGGGAAAGGCGGGCACTTGCAGGGCATCCTTCGGGCGCTCACAAGCACACGGAGTAGAGCATTGTCCTGCCAAGTGCTTGGCCTTCTGACGTTCACGTTCGATCCCGTCCACGCGCCTGAACTCCTTCGCGTCCTGCCTAAAGTCCGATGCTGCGGTCGGAGCATAGTTGCGGCCAATATTCTGTGCCAAGTAACGCAAGTGACCTGCGTTGCCATGCTTTGCATAATCTCTCATGGACTCAAATAGTTTGCCAAATATCCACATATGTAAGCTCTTGCTGTCTCGAATGTGTCCACGATTGCTTTCCACGTCTGCAATTAAGCTGCCAATTTTACTGGCATGTACTGCCCCCCCGGCAGCTGTCGCTGTACCAGCTACAATACTAGCCAGCTCTTGCTTTGAGATTCCCGCCAAGAGATTATGAATCTCCCGCGGATCCGATCGCAAATCAAACAACTCATACGGAGCCTCAGCACCATCCAAGAGCAGCTTGAAATCCAGCACACGCGCAGCAGTCAGACGCGGCCCTTCGTAGTCATTGTGCCAAAATACCACGCGCTCGGTAAGCATCTTGCGAGTGTGTTTGCGGGCTGCATGTAGGGTTTCTTTGTCTGCTGTCAGCAGAAAATACTCATTCATACCATCTTTGCTACTACTGCTACTACTACTAAGGGTCCGGCTGCCGCCACCGCTGCTATTGATATTTAGATTGACACCGCTGTTGCCCGTGGCGCTGCCGCCTACAGGGAGGATGGGAGGACTGGCATGCGCATGCTCGTGATGAGTGCTAAAGATAGAAGTAATGGTGAAATTGCCAGTATGACCTGACATGCTTCCATTACCTTTACCGGAAGCATTGCTCCTGCTGCTGCTGCTGCTGCTTGTGCTGAAGAAGTGAGCTCCAGAAACAAGTTCAGGCAACAAGCTCATTCCATCCAGACGCATGTTCTTCGGCACAGGCAGGCCTGCAGCTTGTAAAAATGTTGGTAGTAAATCAGTAGAGTATGCAAATACATCAGATGTTCTGCCTTTAGCCACGGTACCGACCCACTGCACGATCGCTGGGACCTTTATGCCGCCCTCATAGACGAACCTCTTGTTGCCTCGCAGACCCACAGTGCTGAACAGCTGGCCCCAGTTGTTCCACTTTGGCCACGGGTGATTCGGCACTTGGTGCAATGGTATGCAGCCCGAGTCCATCTCCGGCCCATTGTCGCTGGTAAAGACTACGAGTGTATCCCGCTCTATCCCGAGGTCGTGAACAGACTTTAGCACATAGCCGATCGCCTTGTCCATTGCAGAAACCATGGTGCGGTACTGGGCCATGCGATCCCCCTTGCCGCGATCAATCTTCTTGAAGCAAGGGTTGGGTATCCCTTGTTTTTTAGGAACGCATCCTTTGATCGCGCTGACGCAATATCGAGCCTGGCGACTCACGTCACAGATCGGCCACTGGTCCAGCGGGACAGTGGGCTCAGCATACACGTCCTCATACCCCGGCAAGTACTCCCATGGGCCATGCGGGGCATGAAACCAAAGATGCATGTAAAACGGCTTCTCCTTTTGAACGCTTTCTTGCATCATGCGCACCGCATGGCCTGCTTCACAATCCGATAGCGTCATTCTGCTCGGGTCCCCGCTAGGGTTCTTGCCCGCCGGAAACCCGCCATCTCCCCCTAACGGCTTGTCATTCCTCAACAGAGCATTACATCCTTGAGAATAAAGATTACTACGCACTTGTAACCGATTTTGCCGCGGTGCGCCGGGTCCGTCCAAGACGGAAACATACTCATCAAACCCTTGCTGGTTGGGACCGGGGTGAGGGCACCTCCGAGAGCCCGCCTCCGTCCCGTTACCAGACCCACTTTCATTCAGCACGCGTAGATTGTAGTCGTCATCACGCATTCCTCCGAGATGCCACTTGCCAGAGTGGCTGGTAGTGTAGTTGGCAGCTCTGAAAGCCGCAGCAGCAGTAGGAACTAGGGGCATCCAGTCGTCTCTGTTAGAATTTCCTTTGACGCCATATTCATACACTGCCTTGATGCCCACCCGCCAAGGATTCATCCCAGTAAGAATAGAAGCCCGTGTCGGAGTGCAAACAGTAGCAGCAGAATGAAAGTTGCTGAGTACAGTGCCTTTGGCAGCCATGGCCTCAAGATTCGGTGTACTGATGCCATTACCAGTAAAGGGTCGCACAGAAGTATCGCCGAAGCCCAAATCATCAGCTAGTATCATGATAATGTTGGTAGGCTTCCGATGGTTCTTTGTTGCGGTGCCCGTGGCTGTCACTGTCCAGCAGCACGTGGCCAGAATGAGCAATGCAATGAATGATGATGAATTCTTCATTTTAGAGACTCTGAATTACGTATTTTGATAATAACGTATCCATCCATCAGAAGTCAGGAGCCGTGCAATTGGTAGTGGCAGGGGTAGAGCGCCTGAGAACTATCCGGATCCACTGTTAGACCATCAAATGGTCACAGCTCTTCTCAATAAAGGAAAGAACTCTTGCACCTCCCTTCTTCAGTGAGAGATAAATGTCCAAGCAGTGGTAATGGCTTTTGTGTTGGTGCTGCTGGCAATTATCTGCCAACTCTCTAGCGTGTGGGGTGCTGGTGATGTACACTTATTGTCCGAGGCTTCGTGTGTGCAGGGCACACCAGTCAGCAGGCTGCCTGTGCTGAACTACACTCGTCCTGCTGCAAATGAAACGGTGTGGTTCAGTCAGCCTGTCTTTCTCGGTGCAATTCACCCTCCAGCTGCTGCCCCAGTGTCTGCCACGGAGCCGGGGAGACTCCTCATAGGCGACCGAATGACCGTCGTGCTCGTTCAGCACAAGAATGGTGATATGTCGAATCCGGCATGCAGTGCTGCAGCTCGCGAGAAGGCCGCAAGTGTAGTCAAGCAGCTGGTGGATGGCAAGCATATCATAACGCCTGCAGTGTTCGCCACACAATCCAAGTTATTTGCCAATTTAGTCATATTTGGGAAACGCATCGGTAAATCAGACAAAGGGGAGCCGTTCCAGCAGGTGCTGAAGATGGACTCGCATTACATTGCGGAGATTCCGTCCACACTGAAAGATGGAGCCGATCCAGACTTGAACTTTTATTGGTTTCAGTTTGTACCCCCGTTGCCTGCCGTATACTCAATCACACTTGACATCGATCTTGCCAACTGCAAAACCAACCTACAAGATCGCCGAGTAGGTATCACCAATGTGAAAAATTGGAAGCAAAAATCCTCTACAGCGCTAGCATTGACAGTCGGGGATGAGCATTGCACGCTCCTTCTAGCCCGTGGGACACTGAAGCTGAAAGTCGATGTAGGGGATGTGAAAACGGACACAGGCTTCAAATACCCTGGAAACTCTGCAGATAAAGCAAAAATCATTGAAGAAACGGCAGCAGTATTCAGGTCTGGGGTAGGGGTCGGCGCAGCATGTGACTTGTCTGACCTGAGCGGCTCTTATTGGGTGTATCCGCCGATTTCTCCAACTGTGCCATTGGAAAAGATGCTGCAGCATTCTACTCCGCGCTTTCACAACCCCAAGTGTCCTTCTTTCTACACACGTTTGAAAAATGTGCGAGGTAATCACGGGTTGTGCATGATAGGTGACTCGAACAGCAAGCGAACGTGCATGTTCCAGAGGGAATCGCCCGCGATCGGGCCAGGGCTACATGTTTCGTGTCCTGATTTCGACCACAAGACCACATACTTGGATTCAACTACAAGTGAAGAAGGCAAAGCAATGCATTATAACACTGCTGGGTTTTTGAAAAGAGCCAATCACTGCCTATCTTCGCAACACACAATGATTGCAGTCAACATCGGACACCACACCACAGAACTAACGCGTCAAGAACTGAAGACTTTGATTCTCGAACCGACAAAGCGCGCCATGGATCAAACGATTAAAGATAAAGTAGAAAAAAATAAAGTGAAGGGTCGAATAATTGTTGTCTGGGCTACATTAGCATCCCACCTGCGCGACTTTAAAACCTCTGCAGATGAGGAGAAATGGGAGGGATTGAAGCACCCGAAGTCCTTATTGATACGTAGCAACAGCTACCGTGAAGTGTTAGATAACGAAGAGATCATGCTCACATACACAAATCGGGACAAAAAAGGAGGTTTTGGGGATGTAAACTCTGATTATATGTCAATCATTTCTGCTTATAAGAGCAACAATGCCACAGCTGCTTCTGCTTCTGCTGACTCATACTCCTTTCTGGACACCTTCCATGTGACTCTGTCTATGGCGTCCGTGGCTCACGGATATGGAGATCCAGTTCACTTGAATAGCGAGTACTTTCATATGCATGGGTTCATTGTGCATATGATGGCTGTATCAGGAGCATGCCACCAAACAGGCAGCTGTGTCGCCGGCTCACTCAAAGAAAAGAACTCGGACTTTGAGTACTTGTTGTGGAATCCTGTTGCCGGTGTGGCGACATTTCGAGAACGAAAGGTAAAGTTCCCGTCAGGGGTTGATTACAAGCAGCTAAGTAATGCGTATATGTATTAGTTTTATGTATTTTCTTTCTGTATAAATAATGAACAACGACACAAAATTACATCTCAAATACAATACTAACATCCCGCCCGACTCAACTATGCCATGAATTACCTCCGAAACTGTTCGAGCCAACAGCCCAACACAGAGCTCACCCATTCGTCACGGAACACTCGTGTGATCAGATTGTATATTTCAGTGCGAGCTGTATCTGTTCCACCCGCTGGATAAACAGAATCGCCACCACTAGGCATAAACAGTTGTGCATCCGTGATATTGAGAAGTGCACTGTGTTCCAAATGCGATATCCGCGTGTGATTGCACATTTTATTCTTACTCGGCATGCGGGGTCTATTGATTCTATGTAAAGATTTCTCATACTTGGCAAGCTGTACAGTCACAGCCAGCTGGCCCACACTTGCACGCAATGTCTCCCCGCCGTCACCTGGTCGCTCTGATGCCGCAGGAATACGAGTGTCAGAATGCCCTTCCAACCAAGTCAGTATGTACTTCTCACTTTCTATTTTATCATCACCATTCTCCAGCTGCATCAGTGTCATCCATGTTTTCTTAGTGGCGGCAATGTTCGATGTGGAATGCATATTGACATTTGGAAATTCGTCGCTATACCGAAATGATTTGATTCCACCACCGCAATCTGATTTCAATATCGTTACCCCAGTCGGTCCGATTTGATCATATGGTGTCCTGGAAATTGGTAATACATCAGACTTTGACGTCATTATGAGATCGCGATCACCTATTTGAGGAAACAGCTTCGCGGCAAATAATCGAGATAACTGGGACATAGCCTCGCTCGTTCCCGGAGTGG
>JACKZZ010005826.1_pt1 | contig 18124 bp, 8 predicted proteins | sample 8027871 | NCBI WGS metagenome assembly JACKZZ01 (sample SAMN15724774, study PRJNA655200) | protist metagenome | isolation source: fluorescence activated cell sorting (FACS) single amplified genomes of... | place: USA: West Boothbay Harbor, Gulf of Maine | collected 2000-07-19
TAATATAAATATCATCATCTATAGTAGCAAGAAGAAGCGTGAGCGCCTGTATATGTAAAGAATTTTACTAAAAAAAAAAAGAGAACGCAGCATGGAAGCACAAAGCTTAAATAAACGCATAGACGCTACAAGATGCAAGAAGGAAGGAAGTAAGCATACAAGCGCATAAAATGCGCAGAGTTAATATTTAATAAACAATGCTGTATATGCAGAAGTCCAGTATGAAGCCATGAAGAAGCCCGAATGAGAAACATTGAAGAGAGCTAGAAATTATGTACTATGCCACAGAAATATCGAAGAGTAGAGTTGAAAGTAGGCAGAAGAAGGGAGCACTGAGCCTGGGTAGCATCATGCAGAGCGAAACCAGACATAATAATAATGTTGGAGTGAGCGCCTGTATATATAGCGGCCCCGTGGCTTGCGCACCTGCTGTGTGGCACACAGATCGTATTTGGCGCTTTTCAGCAGTGCATGCGCAAAACGTACAAATATTTTAGTTTAAGATTGCTAAGCCAACTTGTACGCGCGTCTCGTGTGTTGTAACTACATAATACTTTTTAGTACAGCAGTAGTGTTACAAGGGCATGCAGTATACTGTAGTAGCAGGTAGTGTTAGAATTAACCAGGTGGGGCAGATCTTCTAGGCTCCAGTCAGGATTTTTAGCTCTGCTGCAGGTCAATTTTTGGCTCATACAGCTGAACTTTGACTGAGCAGGAGTCGTTTTGTTAAAAGAAGACAAACGACAGAAGTGAAGAGGCGACTCTATCACTCGTGTAAGCCAGCTAGCGTAGCTAGTGTATCCAGCTAGCGCAGCTAGTGCACCTTTCTACTATTGAGTAGAACTATCAGGTTATGAGTACTCATGCAGACGAATCTGCAAATAAAAGAAAACCGCTGTCAATCACAGCGACACTACAAGACTTCCTCTGGTTCAAGAAGCAAGTCATCGCGGAAGTCAAGTCAAAGGATGGAGGGGCAGCCTACCTCAGTGGAAGTCTGCAAGACGAAATGAACACACTACAATTACAAGAGGAGGCTCTCCTGAAACTGCGAAGCGAGAAGAAAGAAGAAGCACAAGATAAAGTGGCGAAACTAAGACTAGCGATCATCAAGCTACGACAGAAAATAGCCGAATGTGCGGGACTATTGTACGCAAAAATAATCAACGGGGTACATCAAGACATGAGCCGAGTCCTACACACGGAAGACGGCGAAGAAATTGAGGATGGTAACGACCTTCTACAAGCACTGGAAGCCCACTACCGGGGCACCACACACAACGACAAGAGAGAAGCGTGCATGGACCTAGTACGTTTAAGCCAGGGTTCAGCGACAGGTCCAGAATACATCTACAAGTTTAAAAAGGCAATGGAAGCAGTCGCCTTGCACAATACTACTCTGGAAGAGTTTGCACAATTACTATTTTTAAATGGTTTGGCACCCCGGTACCAAAACTTCAAGCAAACTCTTGCAACAAATGGCATCCAAGACTTCAAGGAAATCGAAAAGAAGCTCAGAGCTGTTGCAGAAATCATCGATCCAAAGGAAAAGGCATCTGGCTATGCTGGCAAAGTTGAAGGCAAAACAGAAGATCGAGAATCGGACAAAGCACAGTCTTGGAGAAACGGACGCCAGCGCAACTTTGGCAGAGGCCGAAGCGGCAGCAGAGGTCGTGGTCGAGAACGCAATGGAGACCGGGGCAACATCTTCCAAGGACGCAACAATTACAACAACGACAGATCAAACAATCCTCAGGGACGCAACAACTACAAGAAGCGTATGTGCACGTTGTGCCAGTCCCATGATCACGCGCAACGTCACTGCCCGTTACTGGCTCAGCTCAAAAAGTTGACACCAAGGAAACCACCACCTACCGAAAGGCACTGGATTCAGAAGGGACTAGCGGCACTTGGGATGGCAGGTTTCCAACAGCAGCAGTCAGCAGACACAGATGAAGACTTAGATGCGTTCGTACCTAATGTCAAGCAGCCAGCCGGAGCAACAAGCACAGGGCACACACTCACCAGCACAGGCAAGACAATGCGCGCGGGCGCATGGGATGCAGGCGCGTGGGATGCAAGCAATGAGAGTTTTAATATGTCTAGCAAATACTTTGCTTCAAGCTTAGTGCTAGGCCTATGCGCCATAGCATTGGTTGTGCTACACATGCTAGGCACAGACAGCAAGGCAGAGCAACTAGCCACAAACATCATACTAATCTTCATTGCGGATACAATTACACATATGGTCGGTACAACGTTTCTACAAACAAAGAAGAAAACAGCAAACATGTTCTTAACAAACACAACATACTCTTGGAAGCCGCCCAGCTCTGATGGGTTATACCCTCTGGTGCTTGATAGCGGAGCACAGTACCATGTGGTATCCATACCACCGTCAGCATTCACAAAATTTACATCAGCGGAGAGAAACCCACAGGCACAACTAATACTGTCGGGATATGCAGAGGGAGGAAAGCGACTCCAATCCATCGGGAAAGGCACCTTGTTCGGCATTGAAGATGTGTACTGTGTCCCCGGTCTGCAGGAAAACCTAATTTCCGAACTCACGCTCCTAACAAAAGTATTAAAAAAGGGTTTAGGGTATCATATGGACATGACCACACTCACAAAAACATTCACGCGCACAAATGGGGATATTTTGCTACAAGCTACACCACATCAGAAGTTATTCAGAGCGTACGGACGAGCTAAACAAGCGCAAATTCACCTCTTGGGTGGAAAACACAACAACCCGGCGATTGAGGCACATGCAGCACTGGGACACCCGTCATGGAAAATAATAAGAATGTGCAATCAGCTCGGACTGATCACACCAAAATTATCAAATGAGGCACTCAAGAAAGCAGAAAGCTTACCGTGCGATGCATGTCATCTGAGCAAGGCAACTAGAGCGAGAAAACCAACACCAAACAATGACAGGCAGAACCCTGACCCACTCGGACAATTTTCCATGGATATTGCAGTGTTATCCAACCCTGGAATGGGGGGTAAAAAATATGTATTAATTTTTTGGGACAAGAAATCAGGTGCAATACATCATGAAGCACTCACAAGACGCACAGGCTCAGACATTGCAGCTGGCCTAACAAAATACATTCAACAAATCGTTTTACCTTTCAGTCCAGAGCGAAAGTTTCACGCACAGATCCTCCGATCCGATGGAGCAGCGGAGTTCCTTGGTGCCGAAGTGTCTGAGGTTTGCAGAAAATTCAATATTAGTCGGGAAGTAACTTGCGCTTTCAGCTCGTACCAGAATGGGGGAGCCGAAAGAGCAATCAGAACAATCATGAGTAAGGCGAGAACAATGTTAGTTGCCAGCAAATTGCCAACAAGATTCTGGCCATATGCGGTTGATTATGCAACGTACCTTCACAACAGACTTCCCTGTGCCTCCAGAGGACATCAGAGTCCCTTTCAAATCATCAACAACGGAATTCTTCCTAATCTCCACAACTGCAGAGTGTTTGGAACAAAATGCTGGGTCAAGAAATTACCGAATGAAATCCAACAAGGAGACGCCATGTCAGCAAGGGCGTGGAATGGAGTCTACCTAGGGCCAGCAAGAAACCAAAAGGGAAACAAATTCTACATTATCGAAAAAGATAAAGTGTTTGTACGTGAATCGGCTACCTATGATGAGTCACCTGCCTGGAACAGTCATGGACTAGAACCTAAAGCAGGAGAGGCTAAATTTGAAAGAGAACGTGAGCAGAAGCATTGTGAGCAACCCATCATAGACCATAAAAACAGACCAACAAGAACAAGAAAGCCGCCGCAACAGCTGCATCGCGGATTTACCTTTTTGGCTTCATCGAGTCCAGGAAACTGTCATCGACCACCCACTACAAAATCAAAGCCGAAGTCAATGCGAGTGGAACTGCGGGGACCAAGAAAAGAGTTTTGGAACGAAGCGAGATTAGGCGAGTTAAAATCACTACGAGATTATGATGTGCACGATGAAGTGGACATACCACCAAACGTCAAGCTCTTACACATGCTGTGGGTCCTAGCGGTAAAGGAAGATGAACATGGAAATGTCATTAGATACAAAGCACGAACATGTGTAAACGGAAAACAACAAGTCGAAGGACTGCACTACACAGACACCACAGCACCAGTTCCAGCAGCGCCGACCATCAGAACAGTGTTAGCAGTAGCAGCAGCAAAGAAAATGCGAGTTAGACAATGGGATTTTGAAACAGCATTTTTGAATTCACCTCTGGATGAAGACATATATGTCATGCCCCCATACGGTACTAAAATTCCAAAAGGCAAGTGTTGGAAGTTAAAAAAAGTGCATATACGGACTCAAACAAGCGTCAAGGTCTTGGTTTCGGTGCCTTACACTGGAGCTGAAGAAACTGGGGCTTCGACAAAGCAACTCAGACCCGTGCCTATTCATAGGTAAAGATGAGTTGGGCAGAGATTACTATTTTCTATTCCATGTGGATGATGTGCTATTGGCGGTACATGATGCGAAAACGGAAAACAAACTGTACCGGGCACTATCCAACATGTTCAAGATCAAGCAGATGGGAGACATCTCCTGGTTTTTGGGTATGCAAGTTCAACGAACACCAACTGGTGGATATCGGATAAATCAAGAAAAATATGTCACCGATTTTCTCAAAAAATTCGGGGGATTTCATCTGACACCAGTAGACACACCAGGAAATCCGAAAGATAATCTGGCCTCAGCTTTGAATCTCAAACCAACAGAGAAGGACATGCAGAAAATGACAAAGGAGAACATCCGAAGATACAAGGAAATAGTCGGTACACTCCTGTATGCTGCCTATTGGACTAGGCCAGACATAATGTGTGTTGTATCACTGTTGTCCAGGGCGATGGACTCCCCCAGACTAGTTCACTGGGCCGCTATCACACACATGTTCAAATATCTTCGAGGCACTTTGTCACTGGGTCTTACGTATGACGGACCAGTTAAACTCAGCGGCTGGACAGATGCCAACTGGGGAGGAGATGTCGAAAAGACCTCCACCAGTGGGTACATATTCACCCTGAATGGGGGAGCTGTGGCATGGACATCTAAAAGACAGAAAGCTGTGGCTCTTAGCTCATGCGAAAGCGAATACTACGCAGCATCGCTGGCAGTGTCGGAGGCAATTTGGCTTAGATTACTCTGCAGTGAGCTTGGAATGGCAATTAACAACGCAACCACAGTTATATGGGAAGACAATCAAGGAACTATTGCTTTATCAAAAGGACCAAGCAAGAGGAATGTTTCCAAACATATTGACATCAGGCATCATTTTATTCGACAACATGTTAAAAATGGTGAAGTGGTACTGAAGTACATTAAGACAAATGAGAATGTTGCAGATGCAATGACGAAACCACTACCTCGACCAGTATTTCTGCAACACAGACTCAGCATGATGGGGGAGTGTGCACAACCATACACGTATACTTATAGCGGTGGTATGAACCAAATCAAACCGTCGTACTACGACTAGCATTGACCGTACCACCACTATGGGGGAGTGTTGTAACTACATAATACTTTTTAGTACAGCAGTAGTGTTACAAGGGCATGCAGTATACTGTAGTAGCAGGTAGTGTTAGAATTAACCAGGTGGGGCAGATCTTCTAGGCTCCAGTCAGGATTTTTAGCTCTGCTGCAGGTCAATTTTTGGCTCATACAGCTGAACTTTGACTGAGCAGGAGTCGTTTTGTTAAAAGAAGACAAACGACAGAAGTGAAGAGGCGACTCTATCACTCGTGTAAGCCAGCTAGCGTAGCTAGTGTATCCAGCTAGCGCAGCTAGTGCACCTTTCTACTATTGAGTAGAACTATCATCGTGTGGTGCAGTATAATGCCCGATATACGGCTCGATTAATCCTGGGCACTCAGTCTTGCATAGATCGCTGCTACATATTTGCCCACAATTTAAGTTGCAAAATACGCAACGCAGGCAGCACACCATCCGCATGTTGTACGAATTATATTATTGTGAAGTGTTTTATATTAGGTTTTTCTAGAGGCTACAGATAGCCATGCACAACGATTTCTCCCTGCCCATGCCTACATGATATAAGTGAGTGTGGCAGATGCATTTAGTAGAAGAACCCGAGGATCTTTCCACCTGTATGCTTGCGACGAGCCTCCTCGTGATCCATAATACCCAGAGACGTAGTGAGCACGATCTTTCCAAAGTTACGGGATGGGAGCAGGTTGACAATCCACTTTTCAATCTCCCCTAGCTTTACATCAAAGCGGGGACTAATGACACCGCACTTGTTGACGCGACCCATAAGGGAGACGACAATCTTGCCAGCCCTGCGGTCATCGACGATCTCGAACTCTCCGATGTACTCTGAAGAAGGAGAAAAGAAAAAAATTAGTAACATGGCCACTCGTGTGTGTTCATCAAGGCAGCCATATGAAGTGCAAGACGCGTAGCTTTGCAAGGCACTCCCCAATACTATCGAATTAATTCACGATCCAATAGGAGAGTGGTACAGAAGTCCTGCGAAGACGGGGGTGTCGCCGTCCAACCCCGCAAGCGCGTTGCAGCGCAGGCACGAAACACGCATATCGCGGGAAGAATTCAACTTACTGTGCTTCTGCATAACTTGAAGGAACTTGATGACAACCTTTGACGAAGGGCGGATAAGCACTTGACGCTTACCACACTTTTCGGCATGGGTGATGTTCTTCAGGCAGTTGTTGAGCACACTAATGAGAACCTAAACACGCGAGCATGGAAAAAGGAACATACATCGTCAGCTATCTTACGAATTAACCCAAAAACTAACATACAGACAACAAGCATTTCCTTTCGAGGTATGTCGGATTAAAAAAATCAGCGATCGAGCCATTCAAGGCTTCGATGCGGCGCTACATAGGCCTACGGCTCCTCTCACCATGGCTGAGAAATTTGCTCCTCTTTTGGGCTCCAGCTCAGCGGTGCGGCCGGCGATTTTGGTGATTTTATCGGCAATTTTTAATTTTTTTCGAGTTGGAGAAAATCGGTCCGGAAATCAGTTTGAGAGTAGTGTTGAAGTGTTGAGGTTGGAGGGCTAGTCCCACCCACAGCTAGTCTAGTCAGTCTATCTAGCGCTCTATATCACCTTCCAATGGACGGAGGAGATTCGCAGCCGATCCTCCACGTCAACAAAGAAAAGCGCAGCTGCTCGGCAGAGACATGGAGGAGAATGTTTAACCTCGAATTGGATGATGGGAAGTCCAAAGGCGATGTCCGTCCGCTACAGAATGCTACAGTACAGCGCCAGCTAAACTGTATACGGGGCATGTGGCTTCTCATCGGGTTCTCCAACGCCTTTCCTTCACTTGGCCTCGCCTTCTACATGATCCGCGTGCTTAAAGCACCGCCTTCTATTCAGGCCATCATCGGTGTCCTCTCAAGCTTCGCCTGGAACCTCAAGGTTGTCGTCGCCTTCATCTCTGATAGCGTGCCCATTTTCGGGTACCGGCGCGTCCCCTACCTTTACATTGGGTTGATAGCGTACTCCATCGCATTTTTGACGATTTCATTGTTCCCACCGAGCATATCAGTGACGGCGACGGCTCTGTTCTTATCAAGCCTGGGAGCGATGACGTCTGGCGTAATGTGCGACACGCTGGTTGTTGAAAACATGCGGATGGCAGAGCGGACTGCCGCTGAGAAAGGCACCCTCCAGACCCATTGCTGGATTTTACTTACGATCGGTAGTGTCATGGGCACTGTAGTAGGCACTGCTGTTGCCAAATCGAATATAACCTACTCTGGCCTGTTCCTCGTCGCCGCATTATTGCGGTTGCTCGTGATGCCACTTGTGTGGATGCTTAAGGACCCAAAAGTAGGAGAGTATAGCGTACTTGTCGAGTCAAAAGAAGACAACAAAAATACCACAGAAGAAGAGGAAAATGGTGTGCTTGTAGGGGAAAGGGCGGAGGGAAGGGGGAGTAACGCCTGCGGTGCTAGTGATTCAGAAATAGTTGCAAGTGAAGACGAAGAAGCAGGAGCGGGGCCTGGAGGCCCATCCGATGATAAGAGCGGGGATTCTCACGCGTCATATGGTGCGACATCCTCTCCAAGGAATACTGAGAGCAACGTGGGGGCTACTAGTCGCGCAAAGGCGCAGTTGAAAGAGATCTGGGAAGCTCTGCAGGAGAATCGGGTGTGGCAGCCTGGCCTCTTCATCTTTCTCTTCTCGATATTCCCCTCAGCTGGCGCAGTGCTGCCTAGCTACTACGTAATAGAGCTCAAATTTAATGAGGCAGAATTAGCCCTCATAATGATCGTTGGTGGATTATCAGGCGCATTAGGGATGTGGGTGTACAACCGTTATCTAAAGGGTTATCATTGGCACTGGTTTTTCTTCTCTGTCATCATAATCGCCTCTGCCATTTCTCTCACCCAACTGATCCTCATATTTCGTGTTAATCGCAAAGCGGGCATTCCTGATCTTGCTTTTGCGATCGGCGATGACATTATCGTTGACATTGCCAAAACACTGCTCAACATGCCGCTGCTTATCCTCGTCGCCTCCATCTGCCCCGAGGGCGTCGAGTCGTCCGTCTATGCTGCAATTACTTCGATACAGATCGCAGGCGGGACTATATCCGGTTCTATTTCTGCCATGATTATTGAGGGGTTTGGCATAACCCTCAGCGATTATTCCAACCTCTGGATGCTGGTGATGACCTGTGCGCTTGTGCGTTTGCTCGCCATACCTTTCATTCCGCTCCTTCCAACCAAGGTGCTTGTTGCGCGAAATATCAACACTAGCTGGTGGGGAGGTCTAGGGTTAGTTGTTATGTTAGTTACAGGCATCTGCTGGGCTATTGGGCTCGTATGCTACAAGCTTTCGATCACCAAGTAATCTCTGCCAATATGATTTGAGAGCCGCCCGCATGAGGTGGCGGGCAATGTAACATATAAATGCATGTGCACTTTAGATGGCAAAATGAACACATGCCCAATAATTAGGGTTAACAGCAGCGAGTTGTTTGCCAATACATTTATTTTTAAACAACGCGGCTGCGCAGCCGCCAGAAAGAGGCTCTGCTAGCGCTGCAGTCCGCAAGGCGCATGCCCGCTAAATAAGCCAGCCCCTGAGCGGCATTTGAGCAGGCCGCCTTTGCTAAAGCGGCCAAGGCGTGGGCCAGCATCATGCTGCTACAGATCGTATGCTCCCGTCACCTTTTTGTTTCAAAGTCTAATACAGCTTGCTGCTCGCCTATGCATCTTCGTTTTCAAAGTTGCAGTTGAAGCTAGTATGCGCTGTGCATGTCACACGCAACGACGATTGGACATAACAACGCCTACGTCTGTACAATCGGCGTTTTATATTAGCTGGGTAGTCAAACCCATCGCCGAAGAATTAATAATTATTCGGCGCGCGCGCGCTAGCTACGTAGTGCGCTGAGTCAGCATGCGCGGCAGCGCAACTTTCCTATTAGAACTCAACTGACACAGTGTACGAGAATATACACGTCATCTGGTTATGAGCACTGATAGCGCTACCGCTGTCGTCAAGTACGAAGGCACCACCTTCCACGTCCTCCAGGACCACCTCGAGACCAAGACTGGTTTCGCGAAGTATGCGCACTGGCGCAGAAGCATTCGGGTCTTCGCAATGGACCACGAAAACGCCTACGGGGTGTTCACCGGAAAGCTTCGGATGTGGATGGAGGTCAAGAAGTCCGCGCGACTCGAATCGTCAACCGAAGATTTGGACGACGACGACGACGACGACGACGACTCCGACGACGAGGGCCCCGAAAAGCTCTCTACGGCCGCCCCCATCAAGCCGCCTCCAGGGAAGAGTTCCAAGGCTGTGAAGAAGCACAACAAGCGCTTCAAGAAGGGAAACCGAAAGATTGCAGTCGTGATCTTCCGGACAGTGTCCACCGCGGTTAGCCGGAAATACCTTGTCGACGTTGACCCTGAGGACGGACTGGCCCTTCTCGCCGCCCTCGACGCGGAGTTCGACAAGAAAACCCCTGTGGCAAAATGGCGTTTGGCTTTCCACTTCTTGAGCTCCGCGCAGAAGAAGTCCTCCATCTCGGACTACATTGCCGACTTCAACAAGCTGGCTGCCGACGTCGCCAAAGCCGAGATCACCCTCGACGATCTGAAAACATTCATTTTCATGCGGGGTTTGCGCGACGATTCGACAAGGAAAAACCTCATTCTAAGCCACTCCGACGAGACGACTTTGGAGAAAATCCAGGCGAAGGTGCAAGATCTGTCCTCCTGGGAGCCTACTCATGACGGACAAGCGTCAGGCGACAGGGCTTTCAAAGCAGTCGTCGGCAAAGGCACTTGCGGAGCGAAGCTGCCGACGTCAGATTCTTTGCATCTGACGTCAGATTCGAAGAATCCCGAGAATCGAAAGAAGAAAGGAAAAGAAAAAATCGGCTCTGCTTCTTCCAAGGGAAAACAACGAGATCGCAAGACCCACACCATTTCTCAAGCGGACTACGACCTCCTCCAGAAACTAAAGAGGACAACCGCACACTCGACCCAGGACAACAATGACATGTTCGAAATGTTCATGGAGCTGGGACACATGGTCTCATCAGGTGACTCAGGCGTTTTCCTCGACACGGCAGCGTCGAACCACATCTCGAGCCTCCCACTCCATCTCTTCTCTAATGTCAGAAATGATGTTCACAGCGTGCAAACCGGCGCGGGATCAGTCAAGTACATCGCGGTTGGAGATCTAGGGGAGCTCAAGGATGTCAGAATCGCGCCGACTTTTCAAAACGCGACCCTTCTGGTGTCGTTGTCGCAATTGAAAAAGGCAGGTTATCGACCTTCTTTCTGCTATCCAGGCGATACACTCTATGACGAAAAAGGGTGGGACCTGGCGGTCTACCGAAAAGACGGCACCGTCCTGTGCGGGGGACCCATCCGCAACCGGGTGTTCGTCGCTCGGTTGGAGGACTTCGTCTCGGAGGTCGCCCTTGCCTCGGCGGTGACAAAAGGCTCGCACAAGAATCTGGTCACCCTCCTCCACCGAAAGACTGGCCATGCAAGCCTCCGCCAGCTGAAAAGACTGTATGCTGCGGGATACTTCGGGGCATTGAAGGTGCCGAGCAAAGACTGGAAGATTTTCTCGCAACAGGCCTGCGCAGCCTGTGCAGCATCCAAGGGTTTTGCCCTACCTGATGGAAAAACAGTGAAGATTCGCTCAGCGACCCGGCCTTGGGAAATTGTCTCTATCGATTTCAGTGGCCGCATGAACACGAAGGACATCAACGGTTTCTCCTACGCTCTCTTCTTTGTCTGCACATACAGCACATACGTGGTGGTGATTCTAACCAAGTCACGCGACGAGCCCACGTTCATTGAGTCTTGCAAGATGTTTTTTGGCCAAATAATTGACCCCAGCGGACTCACGGTCGAATTGGTTCGCCTGTTCCGATCCGACAACGAGCTGTCATTTTTTGGCCGCGAAGCCAAGAATTTCCTGGCCACGAAAGGAGTGGGACAACAGGCCTCTGACCCATACTTCTCCGCCAAGCAGAATCCGGATGCCGAGAAAGCGATATTGGACACCTTCGTCGTGGCACGAACGATGGTGCTTTCTGCCAGGAAGCCCGTGAAGCTGTGGGGAGAAGCCGTGAAAACGGCGGCTTTCATCAAGAACCGTCTACCTCGCGCACGGCTCGGCTGGAAGTCCGCCTATGAGATCGTGTCTGGCAGGAAACCCGATCTGTCCAAGCTCCGTCTGTTCGGCTCCCGCTGCTGGGCGACGATCCCGTTGCCCACTCGAGTGCGAGGCGCAAAGTTGGCACCAGTCGCCGTCGAAGCCACATACCTTGGGCCCGCACGGTACCCCGGCAGAGTCGACGGACATCGTGTGTACCGGAAGGCCACCAACTCGGTGCTTTTTCGCCGCTCCGTATACTTCGATGAGTCAGAGCTCTGGACCGAGTGCAAGCTTCGTGTCACGAAGGAATCGGACCCGCTGTACAAACTCACGTTGCCCGCGGAACCATCCACCCCCCTGGACACCGCACCAGAGTTCAAAGGGGACGGCATCCGCATTCTACCGAACCGACGCCGGCAACCACCACCGACATACGCGCCACTGCTGGCATTCTCCTCAATCGCAAGCGAGCTACCAGTCGTGCCGTCCGAGTCCTACGACGACGAGCTGCCAGCTGCCTGGGCTTTCGACTCGAAACACGAGGACGAGCGAATTGAAAATGGAAGCGACTTGTGTTTTGCAACGCTAGCGGAAATCGCTTTTCACGCTTGGCTGGAGGTACAACGGGAATCGGACCCGTCCACGTACCGCAAGGCAATGCGATCCAAAAACAAGGCCTGGTGGACCAGGGCCTGCAACGAAGAAATCAAGTCACTTCAAGAAAACAAGGTGTTCTCCGTCGTTAACACGCCGACCGGGAAGATCAAGATCCTGTCCAGTCGCTGGGTGTTCAAAACGAAACGCGACGCTGCAGGAGCGATCGAGCGTTTTAAAGCGCGCGTAGTCGTACGGGGTTTCCTGCAAGAACACGGAAAACATTTCTTCTCCACGTTCGCGCCCACGGTGAAGCTCGACAGCGTGCGTATCTTGATTGCCCTGGCCGCGGCCTTGGGGCTGTGTACCAGGCAACTGGATTTCAAGACCGCTTATCTCAACTCCACGCTACAGGAAATCATCTTCTGTCACCCCCCTCCCGGCATACGTCTGCCACCTGGAAAATGCTGGCGCATCTTGAAGTCGTGCTACGGATTGAAGCAGGCAGGACACGATTGGTTCCAGACGCTGAAGGCTGCACTTCTCAAACTCGGTTTTACCCAGGCCGACGCTGACCAATGCGTCTTCATCCTCATCAAACGAGGCAAAGTGCTGTTCATCGCACTGTACGTCGACGACATGGCATGTTTTCACAACTCCGAGGAGCTGATGGACTGGTTTGTTGCCGAGGTCGAGAAACGGTTCAAAGTTAAAGATCTCGGAAACTTGCATTTCTATTTGGGCATGCTCATCCAACGGAATGTCGACGGATCGTTCAAGATCTCGCAACCGGCGTATATCGAAGCCATGGAGAAGACGTACGCTGATGACCTCGGACACGTGCGGGCGAGGTCCGTCCCCGTTGGAGCGGGAACCAAGCTTACCAACCTGGGAGAGCGATCTGAGGAAGACGCGAAGTTCATGGCCGACAAGCCTTACCGGGCCCTGGTGGGCAGTCTACTATTCTCCTCAGTGACCTGTCGACCGGACATTGCAACGGCTGTTCAACAGCTATCGCAAAACTTGATTCACCCACACAAAGCTCATTGGACAGCTGCATTGCAGGTTCTTGCATACTTATGCGGGACCAAGGCAGATGGCATTGTGTACCGGTCGAAATCGCCGCTGCGTGGCTTCACCGATTCAAATTGGGGGGGCGACACCGGTTTCAAATCCACTTCAGGCCACGTGGTTCTCCTCAGCGGCGCTGCGGTCGCTTGGGGAACCAAGACCCAGAAGGCTGTCGCTATCTCCAGCTGCGAAGCCGAGCTGTACGCCGCGAGCGTCGCAGTCCAACTACTCTTATGGGCACGAATGCTTCTGAAGGACCTCAAGTTCAAACTTCATGGCGCAACGTTTCTGGGAGAGGACAATGAGGGAACCATTTCCGCCTTAACTGAACAGTCCACGAGGTCCAGGATGAAACACGTTGGAATCCGAAAAGCTTTCGCGATGGATGCCATCAGCAAAGGCCACGTGAAGATCACTTGGATCAGCACCAAGGACAACGTTGCCGACTTCTTTACGAAACTTCTACCGAAGGCGGCATTCGATACCTTCAAGGCGCAGATCATGGGAGAGTCGTTTTGAGTTTTTTTTTACGACGATAGGTCCGCACCTGTGAACTAAGCCTCTACAAGTATGACAGATTAGCAGGCTGGGCCATCATACCACTGTGCCGTTGATGGGAGAGAGTTGAAGCTAGTATGCGCTGTGCATGTCACACGCAACGACGATTGGACATAACAACGCCTACGTCTGTACAATCGGCGTTTTATATTAGCTGGGTAGTCAAACCCATCGCCGAAGAATTAATAATTATTCGGCGCGCGCGCGCTAGCTACGTAGTGCGCTGAGTCAGCATGCGCGGCAGCGCAACTTTCCTATTAGAACTCAACTGACACAGTGTACGAGAATATACACGTCATCTGTTGCAACCGCTGCAATTGAGGCCTAACCCAAACATGTAATATGTGATATATACATGTATAGCCAGCGTATATGTTATTATATATCCGTATATTAGTATATTAGTACGTATGGCTGTATGCTTGTGTGCGCGATAGACAGCTCGAGCCAACACCGCCCGCCAACAGCGCTGTGTATTATGTGCTGCGGCCTACTGTCCTTCAGTCTGCAACCTTGATAACAAGGCAGCCTTCTTCCCGCTAGCCTTGAGACCAGCTTCTTTGCATGCAGCCTGTAGCTGTTTATAGCTCATTTTTGAGAAATCCACAGCTGGGAGCTTCTTTGCATTGTCCTTCTTTTTCTCTGACTCTTCTGCTACTGACTTTTGTGCAGCAGCATCATCAGCATCAGCAGCGGCAGCCTTTGCCGCTACCATCTCAGCAGTTTTTTTCTCCGCGGCAGCCTTCTTAGCAGCCTCTTCCGCTGCAGCTTTCTCAGCAGCCATTGCCTTGGCTGCCGCATTTTTAGTTGCCGCTTTCTTGGCAGCTTCCTGTTTCGCCTTCGCTTGTGCTGCAGCAGCCTTCATCGCAACCTCATCCTCTTCGCTCCCTTCTTCCGTTTCCATCGCATCGTTTTCGATGTCCCCTACCTTCATTTCTGTCTCATCACCACCTTCCTGTGCAGCTGCTTCAGCGTTGGCTTCCGCTTCTGCTTTCTCGAAAGCAGCCTTCTTTTCTGCAGCAAGACGCATCAGCTCAGCTCTTGCTCTGGCTTTCTCGGCATCCGCCCCCGCCTTTTGCTGCTCGTGCCCCCAACCGAGATTTTGCGCTGCACGCTGAGCCATTTCAGCAACGACCTGGCCCATATGTGCTAGGTCTGTAACCTCGAAAGCCTTCTCGAGTTCTGTAAGTGACCGCTTGGTAAGGGAAGACAGCTCTTGTACGTTGAGGTGCAGCTTAGTGGGCCGTGCAAACAGTTGGTTGAATGTGGGTGCGAGCTCAAAGCAGTTCTTAAACAGCGCCTCCCGACCAAAGACATAAAGCCCCAGTCGTGCACGCGACATTGCAACCACCAGCCGTCTCACGTCCCGGATATGCCCAGGTGTGACAGTGCGCACTAGCGACAGGAGAATATAGTCGTTTTGTTGCCCTTGGTATTTATCGACAGTTGAAATGCGCGCTGGTGGACCAAATAGGGGGTGGTTGGCGCATCGTTGTTGGACGATATCTTCCAACAACGATTTCTGGCCATTGTATGTGGTCAGGATAGATATGGTGGATGCGGGATAGCCAAGAAGACGCATGTACATGTAGGTCTGAACGACGTACTCAGCTTCAGCCACATTCTGGTAAAAAAAGGGCACGGGCGACGTGCAGCCCTTTCCTGCCATGTCGCCAACATCGATAAACTGATATTCGTACGTGAAACCAGCATTAGCAGTCAGGTACATCTCCTGCTCACTCACGTGCGGCAAGTCACCAAAACTCACTTCTTTTCCTTTGGCCTTCTTGGTGTCTGATTGATATCGCCAATTCCACAGCTTTGCGATCGATGGGCGAGACCTTCCCTGTGCATTCAGCTGGATATGCGGTGTACCAAGACGGATAAAACGTGTGAATAAACTCTGGTCCATATGACTGTACTTTTGGAACGCCATGTTTTTCACCACAGGTGGGAGCTGGTGGTGGTCGCCGAGCATGACGACACGCTTCAACCTGCAGCCAAACTCTTTGTCGTGTTCCTGCAGCAACATGGGAATGAAAGTTTCGATTTCCAAAATCTGCGCTGATTCTTCCATTATCAGGTTGTCATACTGGAATCCGAGGTTAACAAACTCGCCACGCCGGATCGCTGCGTGTGTGCACGTCATTGCGATGACTTTTGCATGCTTCGTGAGGAGAAAATCACCACGATCACGGTAATTTCGCAGGATCTCAAATGGACGACACTCCTTCAGCTCGGTAAATATTCCTTCTAGGTGTTTCCAGCACCCACGTGCTCGTTCCAGATCGCCTGTTTCGTCTGCTCCTGTTCCATCAAACACTGCATGTGGTGCAGTACAGAAGAACGCAGTGAAGGGAAAGAACTTCGCAACAAAACCCTTTGGTATTTTAGCGGCAGCAGCTGCAGCAGCAGCGGCGGCTTGGGCTGCCGCAGCCTCCGTTTTTCCCTCTTCCTCTTCCTCTTCCTCCTCCTCCACCTCCTCCATAGCTGCTGAGGCAGCGGTGAGAGTAGGGTTGACAGGTGTGGAAGCGATTATGGGTTCCGGTGGCATCGTTCCATCCTCCTGATAGCGGTCCCACTGCGCAAGAAATACCTCCCAACGTGCCAGTACGTGTTGCAGGTAAAAATGGGCAGCATTTTCGCATGTATATGCCGCATCGTCAGCCAACCCTAAGCTCTTAGCAAGCCGCGAAACCTCGTCAAGACAGTGGATGCGCCTCTCTAGCATGTAGTTAACCCTGCCAAACTTAGAGAAATCTTTCTCGGTCTTGAGCTCCTCCTCACCGCGTCCACAGCGGAGCAGATACCGTTCGTCGATATCGCGCGCCATAATTTTCTCGAACAAATCATTCAACGCGTGGTTGGAATGTGTTACCAAGAGTGTGCGTTGGTTGGGAAAATTTTGGTAGAGCTCAGCCATTATCTGCACAGCGACGTCTGTCTTTCCTGTTCCTGGCGGACCAACAATCATCGTGAGGCCGTGGTTGAGCCCTGAGCGTATGGCTTCCACCTGCCGCTGTGTGAATCTGATACTGTTTCGCTTGGGTTGGTCCTCGGGATAAGGACCTGGCACTGGGAGATGGTATGGAGTAACCTTGAGGTTAAGGTCTACCACTGGTCCAAATTTCCCTTTGTTACCAGCCTCCATCGCATCCATGCGTTTTTTCTGATCCAAAAACTCAATCCGATAAGGTGGGCACGGTTCTCGTGTCTGCCCTTCTTTCTCGTTTACTTTTTTATTTGCCTTCTCGATGCGGGACTTATCAAGGGTGATTTTCTTGTCCGAAAAGCATTCTTTGAGATGTGCATAGTCAAGAAACGTATCGCGCCATTGTAGGTCCCACGTGGGTGAGGCCACGGAGTGATACCTGGGGAGAAAGGGGGGAAATTCGTGTTATAGATTGCGGTTTATACTTGTCATGTGAGACCCAAGAGAAAAGAGAAGCAAAATACTGGAGGGTTGGGGGTAGGAAGGATAAGGAACAGCGTCATTACGTTGCGGATGCTGGGTCACCGTAGCCAAGGAACACGTCATGTAGCCATTCGGGGATGACAAATTTACCCTTCATGAGATTGCGGATGGTCTCAAGGACCGCCTTAAAATTGTTTTCTTTGCTCTTACGCTTTACGAGCAAGTTAAAGGTCTGGTTCACATCGTCGCCCCCTCCTACAACTGCCTCCATATCCATCTGATATTGGGCTGTATCCAGCTCTACTCGATATGTACGCATGTCTCCTGCACCCACGTGTTCGCTTCCATCCTTTCCGCGTTTACCTATTACAGCCTGGTCCTCATCCAGAACCACTCGCACTTCACACCCCCGCACGAACTTGATTCCGAGCTCTTTCGGGCTAAACCGTTCCTTCATACTCAGTTTCTTGCCATCAGTATTCTTCTCGTCAAGACCACGCCCTGCTTCTACTGTGAGAAGAAACAACACATCATGTTCACGGATATGCTCCCACTCCTCGCGCACTCTGCCTGAAAAGGGCGCGAGATCCACGCGGACCTCCGCCGTGACTTCAGCGGGTTTGGTTTCGCCAATACGCGGCTTTTTGACTTGCGAGATGGAAAAATCCTTGATTGGGACCGCCATTTTAGCCCATCCTGTGAATATTGTTGCTCCATTCCCAGCCAGACGTGGTTTGAGCCTGTGAACGACATTCTTGAGGTCTTCACGAATCTCATAGGTAGACTCGAGTCGGAACAGGTTAAAGTTACGCAATAGGTAATCGTAAATTGTCAG
>JACKZZ010010774.1_pt1 | contig 18124 bp, 13 predicted proteins | sample 8027871 | NCBI WGS metagenome assembly JACKZZ01 (sample SAMN15724774, study PRJNA655200) | protist metagenome | isolation source: fluorescence activated cell sorting (FACS) single amplified genomes of... | place: USA: West Boothbay Harbor, Gulf of Maine | collected 2000-07-19
CGCCGCCACAGATAGAAAATACTGTTGACGGCCCTGAATTTCGAAAGTATTCATTTCGACAGTCATACCACAGTACATATGAGCGTCACTGACAATGTTTTCAGGCGAGATTATCTCACCCGCTCCCTCCATTAATAGAAACTTCGGGGCTATATCGTTGTCGCGCTCGTGGTGGGTTATTTTGCTTTTGCAGCATTGAAAGCAATTCTGCTGATTGGTGACGATACTGGAGTATGGAAGCACTCCAGCGTCTCCGACAATATTGCTGTGCAGTGCTGCCATCCAGTGCAGATATTGTCCAGTCAGAATATATCGCTTCAAAACTGTTTCAGCGTGGAACTTGTTTCGCCACCTTCGTTCCTCTTGATACTTCTTCTCGCTGTAGGGATATTTCTGGGGGTCCCCGCCGTCATCTGCAATCTTCAACCTATTAACTTTGTTGAGACGTTTTGGCATGGCATGTAGATCAGCATTTCCTTCTTTATCTTTCGCGAAATGCTTTACGAACTCGAAACGATAGCCAAAAGACTCTCCGTTAATGCCCAGGGTCTGCTCGTCGATGGGTCCCATTTCGATTTGACTTTTAATTTCTGGGTCAGTGCCTTTGAAATAAACTGCAAGATCCTTCCGAATCCATTTTTGGACTACTTCGCAGAGCTCCCCTCGAGGAACATGTATTCCGTCTGCGAAGGTTACCTTCTGGTCAAAGTCCCTTCCGCGATCCCTTTCTTCTGGCGTCGGGTCCCTTTTGAATGTTTCTATATGCACGCTCTGGTCGTTGTGAACAGCCTGAATCACATAGGTTAGAACCTTTTGTTTCACATCGTCAATAGCATTGCCATCGGGCACATTGACGGCCACGCCATCGATAGCTTTGGGCACATCGACGGCCGCGTCATTGGTTGCATTGGGCACACCGATGGCCGCAACAGAGGTGACACTGTTCAATTTCATATGACGAAACTCAAGATGCATCTTAAGGTCGTTCTTCCAAAGATTATCGAAGTCCTCTGACTTCCGCGGAATGTGCCCTTCTTTGTCGTCCAACAACTTTGCCACCTCTTCGAGCCAGTTGTTGATCTTGTTCATCATGCAATCTGCCCCGTCGTGCCAAAGGCTCGTATTGACTTCTTTCTTTGTCTTGTTATTGTCGTTCCCCTGAATAGGTGACGGTCCTGGACCCCAGATCCTTGAACCTACTATCGCTTTTCTAAGGGAACCACTGTCACGGCGACCACCTTCATCCTGGGCAAGCTCTTTGTACCAGCCTGGATCCGTTGCCAGAAAATGCTCGCCGCATTGAAACTCGGCGAGACTAATCATTCTCTCGACGTAATAGAATTTGCCTGTGTATCTCAGAATCGGAAGCTTAAGATTAAGATTGGGTGTAAGACCATCACCAAGCACCATTAGATGCATCTGACTTCGCAAGAATTTCTCCCTTTCTGAATCTTTCCTCACTTCAGTTTCAAGTTTTTGGGCTGGCGCTCCACCATTCCAAGCGTCCCATTCCTTCTTCGCTGGCTTCTGTTCCTGTGCATCGTAAAACTGAACTCCCTTCATATGTTCCCACATCTTTAATGATGGTTCGATTAGACTCCCCATCGAGAAGTCAAGCTTGAACTTCGGGAGGACAAGCTTGAACTGTGTCAAATAGTGATGTGTTGCAGCACACACCCAGCGCAACATCTCGTCGAGACTGTTTACACCCGGACGCTGCGGCTCCTTCTTCATTACGATTCTGTGCGCCGCCTCCGCCAGAGTGGTCATGTTTGTTGTCCAGTTGTACTTGTCCTTGGGACGCATCTGCGCCTGCCGCTTACGATGGTGCTCGGAAGCACGCTTGTAGCGTGCTAGCTCGTTGATAAAAAATGAAAAGCCACAGCGATCGCCCGAGGAGTCGCGCCGAACCCATGTTCGATGATATAATATTCACCAGCCATACCCTACAAACACTAGTATCGCCCCTCTACTAAGCTATCCAGTGCACCCCAAGTACGGCCCCCGCGGTAGTGCTCTAAGTTTAACTAATCGCGAACCCCATTTAAGTAGACAGTTACCAGGTTAAAACAGGGAAAGGGCGAAAAGTTACCCGGGGTAGCCACGCGGGGCCCCGTTCGGGACCCGCGTGAGCATAAGGGTTATAGTACTACCATAATCTAGGAATACCCCTAAGTACATCCACGCACCAACCTCGCACACAATCACGAGTGCAACACACGAACCACGCAGCGAGATTTCGCAAATTGAGTGTAAACACGGATCTTAACCCACACGCTCTGCAATGTCTACGACACATCGTTCCTATAAAATCAGAAAATCACGATCACAGTCTTCGAAAACTTTGAAGACTGTTGAAAGAACACGGAGAGCTGTCACCTCTATTGCAGATTACTTTAGTCGAAATCTGAAGGCTGCCTCAAGATCTTTCCATCTGGATCCACATACGCGTCAAGTAAATGCTGGTCGCTTATCTTGTTGTAGATCGTGCCATCCGAATTGCGAAGAATAATAATCGCGCTGTAAATTTGCTTGAAGAACGTTGTATCTGCTTCAAGTTCACTCACGCATTTGGCGAAAGATTCCTCCAAGACCGTTACACACTGCACTTTCACTTCATCTCCTCGTCCAAAGCCAAACAACTTCCCATCAACGGTACGAACAAGGAAGCAGCGCGGAAGCGTCTGGACTTCAGCAACTTCCTCTGCCTTTCCATCCAATAGCGCTCTCCATTCAGCTTTGCTCGGGTAAAACGTTGGACAAGTGTCGATAGTCACAGTGCCGTAAACGACTCCTCTTTCCCGTTCTTCCCAGACGTGAATTTGGCCAGTGGACCGTCGCATCACCAAGAGCGAAGCAACGGAGTCACAGAGATGCAACGAACGCACGTCTCCTGCCAAGCATTCATTGGCTACCACAAATTCACGACTCCCGAAGCCACATCCCCAACCGACAAGTCGACCTTCCTTCTTGGTAATTGCGACGAAGCCGAGATCATTATAGTGGAGCTCTTGAATGTTGTCCCTCAGTTGATCTGCAACATCAGCACTATCACCACCAAATTTATCGTCTCCCCAGGTCACGAGCGAACCATCGGATGCACGAATGACTGCAAATGCATTGGCTGTCGAGAAGATCTCGGCCACATCTCCCTTCAAACCCTCTCGGAGTTCCGTTCCATCTCTTCCACCTTCGTCCACCTGGCCCCAAGAGATGAGAGCACCGTCAGATTTACAAGTATTTTTCACGATTGTATGAATCGAACACTCAAAATGAATCATGATTCATCATTCGCCGTCAGGCGCGGTGTTACTTAGCTGTGCACAGACACACAAACACCGATTCGAACATGGTCGCTCGGACCGGGAGTATTAATGCGCTAACTTAAGCGTACAACGACCGCATTAATACTGAAGCTAGGCACGCTTCAGCCTTCTCAGCGTCACTGACACTCGCACCAGGTGACACATCCAGAAGGACTCGGAGCTCAAGGGAGCCGGCCCTGAGAAATAGCGGGCTGGGATGTTCAGAGACTGCCAGAAGACCTCCGCGTAGCGTTGACCCGAACCGCAGAACGCGTGAAGAGGACCGTGAACACCTTGCCAGCATCTGACTACGTTACTTCCAGCATGACTTTTGACTTGAGTCGCTGGGCACGTGAATGATATGTCGACCGAGTCACTCTATGAACTCGGATCCGACACGACTAAACGGCGGGCTGAGCTAACCTCACACTAGTGTCCGCCACTACTTACTGATCATGATGATGACGACGATGATGACGATTGCACCGGCCCTACCCGGGACTCGAGACACTGCGACTCGAAGTCAAATGCAATCCGCACCATGTAGAAGGAAGCCTTACACTCCGCAGGCGCTTGGACAAGATAGTCCGTTTTTCGGTCTGCTGTGTCGTGACCATGTGTCGGGAGGGGCGACAAAAAAAATGCGTGAGAATAAAAACTATGTGAGATTGAGTGCGCGTGAGGCTGAGTAAATCGTCGCTGAGATCACTAGTACAGAAGCTCGAACATACGTCTGGGCCGCACCAGAGGAAAAAAACGACATCGTCTTACGAATGGCTACGAAGCCCCTCGCACAGCTGTGAATACTCGCGATATCGCCGTTCAATTGATCCTCGACAGTGCTGCAATCTCCCCCGACGTTCGGGTCCCCCCATGCGAACAGAAAGCCGTCAGACTTTCGAACGGCTGCGAAACCAAATTTAGAACAATAAATCCTGTCGACATCTCCATTCAGCTGACTGTGCACGGAGCTGCAATCTCCACCGCAGTACTTGTTACCCCATGCGAACAAAGCCCCGTCTGAGTTACGGACCGCGCAGAAGGAGACGTCAGTCGAGTAAATTTCGCGGACGTCGTTGGAGAGTGAATCACTGACACTACTGCAATCCCCCCCCGTACATGTACATCCCCACCCCTTCAGCCTTCCTTCTACACCCATCCATACGCAGCAACATCCATTCGTCCATATACGTGGCAAATCGACAAGAAGAAATCTGTATGTGCGCCTTTCGTCGAGACATTCTTCGCGGGGTAAGACCATGTCACTTTCGAGACGGGTAGATTCACCGCAAACAATCTCAATATACTGACCGGACGGCTTGCCGTCGAAAATCCTCTTGTGCAGTTCCTTCTTTATATCGGAACAGCGTACTACTGCACTTCCGCTCTTGTTTCGATCCGTTCGCGCCAATGCGTCGATTCGTTCCCAAGGAATGGCGATCACAGACCCCTCGATGGTAAGGAAGTTCATCTTTTTTCTCTGGCCTGAGTGTGTTTCTGGCCGTCGTAATCTAGAATTTGAATGGGTACGTCAGAACCCTCTGTGGAAGTCTGAAGAATTTATAAAAGCGAAGATTCGAAGAAACAAAATAGAGAACTGCACACCCGACAAACGCGCCGATTAATTCACCAAGCTGGACAACGCGCCGATTAATTCACCAAGCTGGACGATGTTGCAGGTTATTTTTACCCGAATCATTGCACGGGCCCCGGCAGATGGACAATGAGGCCATGGGACATTCGAAAACCCAGTTGCCTCGGCTCACCACATTGGTGAGCAGCAAAAGATATGACTCGTTCAGAAATGCGACATACCATATACCTGCCTTGAATGTACATTTTTTATTTCTCAACGGCAGGATCGCTGTTTTGTTGTTACATTTGGAAGGAAGACCGAAAAGTTATCACGCTCCAACATCGATGCAACGTCTCGAAACACACTGATCAAAACCCCCCATGATTAGTTGACTTTGGATTCAATTAGACAACCACACTGCTTCCTGGACAATTGTCAAGTCACACATGAAAAGATCTTCCACAAAAAAACGAATCCACAATCGCTCCTCGAGACAAAAGTCATCATGCTATTATCAGAACAACGAAAATAAAATATCCCATGCAATCTCACCAGCATGATGTAGAAATCCGCGTCACCAGTAGCCATAATACGAGCACTGACCATCGAAGTTCACATAATCGATTCCAAATCCAAGTGTCTCTTCACGCTTATCCTCGCCATCCACTTCAGCGTACATTTGTCCATCTGAATTTCGAATCGCGATCGTCTCGAGTCGTGTATAGTACACCGCAGCTACATCGCCTTGCAGAGCATGCCTATGTCTGTCCAGAAATCTCCGACAACCTCGTCCCCAGGCAAACAATTTCCCGTCGCAATCTCGAACCACCAGAAACCCGTCCGGAACTTGATAGATTCTGGAAATTTGACTGCTGTGCAGCGCACTCCACTCCGCTTCGTTCGGATACGCACCCATGCTTCCGCAGGGAAAACACGGAACATCGTCACGACACTCACAACCTGGATGAATCGCCGGCACCCATCCACATCGACAGACGTCTGCCCACACCTCAATTCGTCCGGTAGATCGCCGAATGGCCAAGAAGTTAGCGTACTCCACATCCAGATGTAAGACCTGCACATCTCCTGCCAAATGTTCATTCTCTGTGAAAAAGTTACTGCTGCCGAAACCATGACCCCACCCTACCAAGTGACCACCGGTCTTTGTAATGGCCACAAATCCACTCCTGTTACCATACAGCTCATGAATGTTGTTCTTCAATTGGGCCGCGACATCAACACTATTACCACCAAAATCAGGATGTCCCCAGGTCACCAACGAGCCGTCCGAGTTTCGGATGACTGCAAATGCATTTCCTGTCGCCAGAATTTCGCCAACATCTCCCTTTAAATCGTTAAACAACTGCGTTACGGTTTCATTTCCTTGTCCAGAACCCATCCCACCCCAACCGATGACAGCTCCATCCGAACGTCAAATATTTGTCACATCCCTACCCACTGTAGCTGAGTTCAATGCCACAATGGCGAACACCCAGCCAAATACAACAGATAATCTGAGCACGTGAATTCAGAATTCGGAACGAAATCGGAATCATATGACATTCGATTGCTGGAGTCTGCCATTTGGACCTCGAACCGAGTGTCCAAGGTTCCAGAATTTGGGCATGATGTATCCAAACTTGCTTCGGACCAGACCAAATTTGCAGTTGAATTAATTTGACATGGAAGTTCACGGAAGTTAAAACGGTAACCCAGGCAGTGCACTGTCAAGACATACCGCACGGACCCCAAAAAGTCATGCGGGACACGGTCTTCATAGCGCCAAAACAGAACTTAGTCAAATTGGAACCGGTCTTTAAAATTATAGACTGTATAGATAGACGCGCAAAATTTTTGCATAGACGGGTGAGATTGAGACCGAGACCCTACTTTCAATTTGACGAACCGTATGAGCCTCGACGCTCGCACGGCCAGATACGGTTGCTGACGCGTCGTCGCGTAGCAATCATACGCGCTTGAGCGGTCCGACTCCAGAACCATGGAACGGGGACCCGGGCCCGGGGCTAGAGACTCACCGTTCACGACGGGCAGAACGAGGAGGAGTCGAAATCACCACAGACATCCGCCTACGCCTTTGGGTCACCTGACCAGTGACGTAGAAAACTTAGGCGTCAAAGAACGAACAACACAGGTAGAGGTGAGAAACTTGTGGGGGGGGGTCACGGAATGGAAATGCATGGCGGCAATGGCTCCTGGACCTGCATATTATTATATGCACAGAGACGCACCCCCCCCACCAGGCCCAGTGGTGGGGTGCTTTCGGGGGGGGTCAGATATTGGGGAAACAGTACCGTGTACGGGACCTGGCGGCACGACATCCGAGAAAGCAACCGCGAAACGGTTTAGGACTGCACGTTCCTCGGATGTCGTACCTGTTTTAGTTTGTGGGCTGAATTCTTTTGGAACTATCATCTATGCCAAAGGCAGTAAGCACAAAAAGGTTGAGGGCTTCGGACCCATCTCCACGCACTTCCGCTTTTTTTTTGTGTGTAGAATTCTTTTGGCACAACACCCGAGGCAGAAACCGCAAAAAGATTTAGGGCGTCGGGTTCCTCTTTGCGTGTTTCTATGTGTTTTAGTTTGTGTGTTGAATTCTTTGGGACCACCGATTCCGAACGAGGATGGAGCCTCAAAAAGGTTGAGGGTAGCGAATTTCGAGAGCCTGTGCGCAGCCTGTTTACTATTTAGGGGTTAAGCGTGCCAAATTGCACGTGTAAAAGGCCAAGCTGCAGGTGTAAAAGGATGGCGGTCAAGTGTCGGGGATCGGGGGGGGGGGCCGGAGTCTTGAGTCTTGATGTAGTATATCTATATTCGGATAGACACACAAAACTTTCGCGGCCATATCACGTCACTCAGAACATGCTCTGGGGTGATCACAGACTTCCCAAACTCATGAGAATTTTTCAAGAAATTGAGAACGACCAATGATTGAATCTCAGTCGAAACGCACGGTTCAAAAGTTAATACCCACGAAGCACTGACGAGTCTTGGGATCAACCCGCAGACACACTTTTAGTGATCCGACTCCGAAGCGTTCGGAACGTTGTGAGACCAGAATCAGTTGGTCCTGACCGCATGTCCTAGTCTCCACCTGCACGCAGCGCAGGCAACGTTAATAGCCCTCGGGGCCTGGAGTTCTGGAGCCCCATTTTGGCCCCGACGCGGTGCTCGAGTCTTTTTGAGCCTCACACGGCTGAATACTGAGCTGAGAGGCCGAGCTAAGAGACTTGGAGACTGAGCTGAGAGGCTGAGCTGCGAGGCAGAACTAACTGTAAGAGCAAGGGCTATGAACGAACAGAAGTCTTAGCCAGTTGGCTGAGACAATATAGAATGAGAATGTTAGCGCGGAGACTGTATCTGAAACCATCTTACGAATGGCTACGAAACCAGTGAACGAGCTGTGAATGCTCGCGATATCACCATTTAATTGATCGGCGACTGCACTGCAATCTCCCCCGTACTCTGAATTTCCCCATGCGAACAGGAAGCCGTCAGACTTTCGAATCGCTGCGAAAGCTGCTGCAGAGCTGTAGACTGCGACGACATCTCCAGTCAACTGACTACACACGGAACTACAATCTCCACCGGAAGACTTCTCACCCCACGCGAATAGAGCACCGTCCGAGTTACGGATCGCGCAATGAGCGGTGTCGGTCGAGTAGATTTCACGAATATCATCGCGCAGGAGATCGCGTATACCACCGCAATCGCGCGCAGTTATCAATTCTCCCCATGCGCGTACCTCACCGTCTGCAGTCATATAAACGCCGGAATCGTGCCTTGTCCAGACACGAGGTAGGTCCACAAGAAAACATCGGTATGTACACGTTTTGTCGAGACATTCTTCATGGGATAAGACCACGTCACTTTCGAGACGGGTAGATTCACCACAAAAAATCTCCACATACTGACCGGACAACTTTCCCTCGAAAATGGTCTTATGCAGCTCCTTCTTCAGGTCCGAGCCACGCACTGCACTCTGTTTCCGTCCCGGACAGTCTCGCCCCAATACGTATAGCCGCTCCGCAGGAATGGTGAACACCGACCCGTCGATTGCGAGGAAATCCATCTTGCTTTCTCGCTTAGTACGCAACTTCGCGTGCAAACTACTCACCGAATACGTCGTTAAGAAATTAAACCCTGGGTCCCTGGCTTGCGTCAAGTCGGTGTCTTCGCATATGATTAACAACACGTTGCACTGACCTAGGAGTTTTCTCGGATCGACGCAGCACTGAGCAGCAGCCTGGACCCCTGGTCACTTACCACGCAGCAATTCATTTTCCTATGTGCACTCATTACAGCACTGGAAACAAACAAAGACCACGTCGAACGCGAACGCCTTCAAATTTCAAATATTCCGAAATGTTTTCCGCGATACACTCGACTAGACCCCACCTCGACACACTCATCGTCACCATGGATCAAACCCATCGGCACTATAGATCTCTGTATACGCCTCATCGGACCAGGACGCCGGAGACTCATCCCGAAACTCTCCGCCAAACGTTTTGTGTGCAGGGCGCCCATCCTCATGACAACGATTTAGAGCCTCCGGTATTGGCTCCACGAAGATTCTACCATCCGAATTTCGAATTGCGACGACATCGTACTTAGTGTGATAGAGAGCTCCAAGATCTCCATCTAGTTCCCGCCAGAGCTCGGCCAAGATTTCAGAGAGCGATCCGATTCCCCACGCAAATAACCTGCCTGAATGATCTTGTACCAAGAGGAAATGCGAGGGAACTTCGTAGATTTTTGCGATTTGATCGACTCGCAAAGCATCCCACTCGGCGCTACTGGGGAATGCAGAAATCTTACGCTGTAAGTATTGCTGCAAGATGCACAATTGACGGGTGGACCGTCGCACAACGACGAGGAAGGGGGAAGCGGAACGGGAGCCGATTTGGGAGTCGATGTGATCATAAAAGTGCAGAAAGTTGACATCCCCCGATAAATATTCTGTACTCGTGGCAAAATGGCTGCTACATCTGGACGTATCGCCCCATCCCACCAACCGCCCGTCATTCTTCGTAACGGCCACGAATCTGTGTGCATCTCCATACAATTCTGCGATATTGTCTTTTAACTCCTCTACGAGGTCAGGACTATCCCCACCATCGAACACCCTTCCCAAGGTCACCATAGACCGGTCGGAAGCGCGGATGACTACGAATGATCCACCGTTGGCATAAATCTCTGCAACACCGCCTTTCAGCTTCTCGCAAGTCTTCTTAGAATCTGATTCTGAAGGCCCGGAATTAGGATGACACCCCCAAGAGAAAAGAGCGCCATCGGATCGACTAGTATTTTTTACAATTCTTAGACAGAACACTTCGACCGACACCAACACCGACTCGAGTCTACCAGCGGTGGTCTCTGTCGATGTTGGCATGCCGTTGCGGTGTTGGAGGGTGGGCAAGTCAATTCGCTGTGGGAACAATCGCTCTTTAGTAGTGATTCAGTTACACCGTGCATGGGTCGGTGCGTCGGTGAGTTTCGCACTGCCATGACTTTTGCCTCTTGAAGTTCAAAACGCAACGCTGTGTCTTCCAGCGGATCTGACTAGCCGACGACAAAATTCTGTAAATGAATGACAGACGAAAAATTAAGGCAGAAAGTTACAGGGCCTCACGCTTCGGAGTGCCATGCCTGACCGCACTGAAGTGCAAGTCCGCACTGAGCCAGTGGATTGCAGGATCTGCACTCAAATCGAACACAGACCGCCGCGACGACGACGTCGTAACGACGACGTCGTGACGACGAGTCTGACACAAAATATCTCCTCGATTGTACGAATGGCAACGAAGCCAACTCCGTTTACGCTGCTGTGGATGCTTGCGATGTCGCCGTTCAACTCCTCGGTCACCGCACTGCAGTCTCCACCATCATCATGTTGGGAAGCTCCCCAGGTGAACAGGTGCCCATCAGACTTTCGAATGGCCGCGAAAGCGAATTCAGAAACGAAAATACGATCCAGGTCCCCCTTGAGTGGGTCATGAAAACTACTCGACAGTCCGTAGGTGGAATCGCCGCCCCATGTGAACAGCGCACCATCCGAGTCCCGTACCGCACAGTAAGCAGTCGCGCTCGCGTAGATTTCTCGGACGTCGTTGTAAAGTAAATCGCAAACGCTGCTGCAATCGCCTCCCCATTCCACGTCCCCCCAGGCCTTCAGCTCACCGTCTGGAGCCATGTAAACGCAGGAATATCGATTCGTCCAAACACGTGGCAAATCGACGAGAACAAACCGATAGTCGTGTTTTTTGTCGAGACACTCGGCGCAGGACAAAATCGTTGCACTATCGAGACGAGTATCGCCATCGCAGAGGATCTCCACGCACCTGTCTGACGTCCTCCCTCCGAAGAACTTTTTGTGAAGTTCCTTCTTTAGCTCCAGACCGCTTACTACGCTCCCTCTCTGCTCTGGACTTTCTCGCGCCAGGTCGTATATCCGCTCCGCAGGAATGGTAACAACCGAACCATCGATTGCGAGAAAATCCATAATTCTCACAGTGTGAGTGTCCCAGATATTGAAATGAATTGACCTCTCACGACTCTAGCAGACGATGAATGTGACTCAATTCAGAAGACTTTTAAATAAACATGTCAATACTTTGAGTCTTTGACGGCACAAAAGGCGGACTGCGATTTAATTAGGACCGAGAGTCGACAAACCGCGCAGCAAGATTTTCCGAAATGACAACTGCAGCTCATTTGATAATGACAACGCGAATGTGCCGACAGATCTGTGCGACCGAATTCAAGAGGAATCGAAGATACAGCGGCGCCTTGCGAGTTATGCCACAGTAACAGAACAACGCAGAGTGACCGCAATTCCTTGTGAAACCTCGACGAAACACCACAACCTAATCCGTTTGAAGTCACAACCTTCAGAAGTCATCCATCCGATTTCTTCCTTAAGTTCAGGGCTCGAAAACTCAGGCTAGTAGACCGCTGCGTGCAATTTACCAAGTCGTTGTGCACAACTTACCATCTGAATTCCGAACGACGATTGTCGTTCTGACGCCGTCTATTTCATGGACGCTTGCAATGTCTGCTTCTAAATCGGTCCCATGCTCGTAGCCGTTCAACGTAATCCGAACCGTTCCTCGACCATAGCCAAGGAACTTACCGTCAATAGTGCGAACAAGGAAGCACCATGGGATCGTCTGAACCTCAGAAACTTCACGTGCGTTCAGCGCTTTCCATTCAGCTTTGCTCGAGCAAAAAACGGGAAGAGGATCGGCTCCGTCATGTTCGTCAACTTTCCAGACGTGGATTTGGCCGGTGGAGCGTCGCATCACCAGGAGCGAAGCAAAGGTGTCACAGAGATACAACGAATGAACGTCGCCTACCAAACATTCGTGGGCTTCCACAAAATCACGATTCCCGAAACCGTATCCCCAGCCGACGAGTCTACCTTCCTTCTTGGTAATTGCGACGAAGCCGACGTAACTAAACTGCAGTGAAGCTCTTGAATATTGGCCTTCAGTTGGTCTGCAACGTCAGCACTATCACCACCAAGCACATCGTCTCCCCAGGTCACGAGCGACCCATCGGAGGCACGGATGACTGCAAATGCATTTTCGGTGGAAAAGATCTCGGCCACATCTCCCTTCAAATCCTCTCGGAGTTCCGTTCCATCTTTTCCACCTTTGTCCACCTGACCCCAAGAGATGAGAGCGCCGTCCGATTTACAACTATTTTTCACGATCGTATGAATCGAACACGCAAATTGAATATGAAAATTGGAGTAATGATTCGGCAGACGGCCAAGGACTTAAATAACCAATTGGCAATCTCCGACCACGTTTCTTGCTGTGTGATTTACGATTCGAGTCCTCGAGTTCGTGAATAACAAGTTAAACAACTTTATGAACTCTGACACACTTAAAACCGTATGGAGCGGAGGAACACGCGCTGAGCTAACCTCACGCTAGTGTCCGCCACTACCTACTGATCAAACGCGCACCTGTGAGGCTGAGTAAATGCGAGGCTGAGTAAATGTGAGACTGAGTAAATGTGAGACTGAGTAAATGTGAGGTTGTGTACATGTGAGGCTGAGTAAAGATGAAGTTGAGTAAAATGTTCATTGCGATCACGTATCGCAAAGGAGCTCGAACATATATCTGGGCCGCACCAGAGAAAGAAAAGTACATCGTCTTACGAATGGCCACGAAACCCCTCGCACAGCTATGAATACTCGCGATATCACCATTCAATTGCTCGGCGACTGCAGTACAATCTCCCCCAAAGTTCGGATTCCCCCACCCAAAGAGAGAGCCGTCGGACTTTCGAATGGCCACGAAAGCTTCTGCAGAGCTGTAGATTGTGGCGATATCTCCACTCAGCTGACTATGTACGGAGCTGCAGTCACCACCGGAGTCCCGGTTACCCCATGCGAACAAAGCGCCATCCGTGTCACGGATCGCGCAGTAGGATCTGCGATTCGAGAAAATTTCGCGAACGTCATTGTCGAGTGAATCACTGACACTACTACAATCACCACCAGAATCGAGCTTGCCCCAAGCCTTTAGCTTACCGTCCGCACTCACGCACAGGTACGAATAATAGTTCGTCCATATGCGTGGCAAATCGACAAGGAAAAAGCGGTTGGTGCGCGTTTTGTCGAGACATTCTTCACAGGTTAAGATTGCGTCACTATCGAGACGACTGGCTTCGTCGTAGAAAATCTCCACATACTGCCTGGATGACTTGCCGTTGAAAATCCTTTTGTGCAGCTCCTTCTTCAGATCCAAGCCACGTATACCGCTGATCCCAAATCGACGTCGTTTTTGTAGTGCCGCACTGCAAGCCATAATTGAGTAGATCCGTTCCGCAGGAATGATGAGCGCCGACCCGTCGATTGCGAGGAACTCCATCACACTACGAGTACAGAGTAGCGTGACTATCAAACCCCGGGTGCCTAATTCTTTTTACGTACTGTCGAAGAGTTCAAAAACTTGCCCTGAGACCGACTTTGAGTCTGTAAGCTTGTCACTTTGCTTTGTTGGAGTCCGAATAAAACTGTTTCAACTGCAGCTCGTCTTGTCGCTAACGGTTCACGGATTCAACAAACTTCACGTCAATTCAGTTTACGTGGCTTGTCATAATTTAATTACGCTAAATTCGGTTGACGACTTGAAAACCTTATCCTGACATAGAGACGCTCCGATTCGGGATAACCATTCAATTTTCGAATGACGGTATAACCAAGACCCTAAGCACAGCTCCCCTCCTCAGTATGACAGATGACTTTGGATTAAATAAGACAACCATACTATTTCAAGACTTACGCTCTGTGACTATTATCGCGTACGTATAGTCAGGAACGGTTCAGCCAATTGCTCACAAACGCTTACTACCTCACCTCGTTTGAACTCACCTGAACAACGAAAAAAGGTTGACAGCGCAAACGGCGCACTGCTGGTTGTACTACTACCTGTGACCTAAAGCTTTTTTCAAATCAAAAGAATCATACTACTAATAAGACAACCATACTACTTCCTGGACATTCGTCAAGTCACGCATGAAAAGATCAACCACAGCAAAATGAATCCAGAATCGCTTCTCGAGATAAAAATCATCATAAAATCAGAACAACGAAATATCCCATGCAATACGACCGATTCTGACCAGCACGCACTAGAAATCCGCGTCACCACCCATCATTCCGGTACTGACCATCGAAGGTCATGTAGTCAATTCCAGAAAACATGTCTCGCTTCTCCACGTCGTCCAGCTCAACGTAGATCTTTCCGTCTGAGTTTCGAATCACGATTGTCTCGTTTCGTTTATAGTACACCGCGGCTACATCGCCTTGCAGAGCATGCCTATGTCTGTCCAGAAATCTCCGACAACCTCGTCCCCAGGCAAACAATTTCCCGTCGCAATCTCGAACCACCAGAAATCCGTCTGCAACTTTATAGATTTTGGAAATGTCACTGCTGTGCAACGTACTCCATTCCTCTTCGTTTGGATACGCAGTCATTGAAACGATCCTCAGACTCGTCAGTGGAAATCCCGGATCATCGCCATGGCAGTTACAGAATCCTGGGAACGCCCATCCGCATTGACAGACGTCTGCCCACACCTCGATTCGTCCGGTAGATCGCCGGATGGCTAAGAAGTTAGCGTATTCAGCATCCAGATGTAAGTCCTGCACATCTCCTGTCAAATGTTCATTCTCTGTGATGAAGGTCCTTCTGCCGAAACCACCTCCCCAACCTACCAAACGACCGTCATTCTTTGTTATTGCCACAAATCCGCTCTTGTTACCATGCAACTCATGAATGTTGTCCTTCAATTGGGCCGCAACGTCACCACTACTACCACCAAAATTTCCGTTTCCCCAGGTCACCAACGAGCGATCCGAGATACGGATGACTGCAAATGCGTTTCCTGTCGCCAAAATTTCGCCAACATCTCCCTTTAAATCGTTAAACAACTGCGTTATAGTTTCGTCTCTTTCTCCATGACCCACCAAACCCCAACCGATGAGAGCTCCATCCGAACGTCAAATATTTGTGACCTGCATCTGAGTGCAGTAACCGTGTAACGAACACCACAGCTAAATACAACTAGTAAGCTGAACGCTTGAATTGAATTTCGGAAAGAAATCTGAATCCAGTTTTGCCATCGGGCGGCGCCTCAGACCGTGTGTCCGACGTTCCAGAATTTGAGTATCCAGGATAAGTTAGTCCGGCGGGACTGCATAGATTACATACTATAGCCGCACAGAATTTTCGCGGTCATATGATATCACTCAAAACCTGATCTGGAATCTGGAGTCATCACGTGCAACCCAAATTAAAATTCTGCGGAGAAGTTTTCGAAAAACTGAGACAGAGTCACCGACCAATCATTGAATCTCCGTGAGTCCGTCAGAACGTTCAAAACGTTAGACCCGAGACGCACTGACAATGACGAGTCTTGGGATCGGCCCGCAGACGCATTTTCAGTAATCTGACTCCGAACTCACCACTCAGAGGTCAGAATCAATCAGCTGAACGCATGTCCGTTTGACGCTCTCGGGGCCCTGACCTCTGGAGCCCGGTAAATTGAGCCCCGGCTCGGCGCTCTTCTCGAGCCTCACACGGTTGAATACTGAGCTGAGAGGCTGAGTTGAGAGGCTGAGTTGAGACTCACAGGCTGAGCTGAGAGGCCGAACTGAGAGCAAGGGCTATGACCGAACAGACCGTAACGTCTTAGCCAGTTGGCTGAGACAGTGTAGAATGGGAATGTTGGCGTGAAGAGTCGACTGTATCTAAGACCATCTTACGAATGGCTACGAAACCACACGACGAGCTATAAATGCCTGCGATATCACCATTTAATTGATCGGCGACTGCACTGCAATCTCCACCGCACTGTGAATCTCCCCATGCGAACAGGAAGCCGTCAGACTTTCGAATCGCTGCGAAAGCTGCTGCAGAGCTGTAGACTGCGGCAACATCTCCATTCAACTGACTACACACGGAACTACAATCTCCACCGGAAGACTTCTCACCCCACGCGAATAGAGCACCGTCCGAGTTACGGATCGCGCAGTGCGCGGTCTCGGTCGAGTAGATTTCACGGACATCATCGCGCAGGAAGTCACGTATGCCACCGCAGTCGCCACCTCTCTTCAAACGACCCCATGTGGCTAGCTCACCGTCTGCAGTCATATAAACGCCGGAGTCTATATTTGTCCATATACGAGGCAGACTCACAAGAAAAACTCTGTATGTGCGCGTTTCGTCGAGACATTCTTCGCGGGATAAGACCATGTGGCTTTCAAGACGGGTAGATTCACCGCAAAGAATCTCCACATAATGTCCGGACGACTTGCCGTCGAAAATGGTCTTGTGCAGCTCCTTCTTTATATCGGAACAGCGTACTACACCTCCGCTCTTTTTTCGATCTGCTCGCGCCAATGCGTCGATTCGCTCCCGAGGAATAGTGATCACAGACCCCTCGATGGCAAGGAAGTTCATCTTTTTTCTCTGGCCCGAATGTGTTTCTTCTCATAATCTAGAATTCTGAATTTGAATCATGGGTACATCAGAGTTAGAAGTCTGCGGCAGATGAATATAGGAAAGGCAAGAAATTGCTCTACCAACCACGCACCGATTAGAACTAGAGTGCTGCATATCGAGCAACCACGAACCGATTCATTCACCAAGTCAGACAACGAGGACATTCGACAATCACTTGCAAATCGAAATTCCATTTTCCTCGCCCCACTACAATATGATTGATGAGCAGCAGAAGACACGATTCGTTTGGAAATGCGGTATCCCGCATACCTGGCCACGCACTCTGCCTAGTTCCTAGAAGCATGACTGCGCGTCTACCCCGATACGGATCGTGATGAATAACGTGCATTAAATGTCATTGATACATTCTGTGTTTTAAGTGCACCTCGAGTAGTAACCAGGTCCGACGAGATTCGCTGAGAGAAGACGTTGGAATTTGGAGACCATTTCACATCTCATCTGACCGGAGCAAACACATTTAGATCTTGAAGAGAGACATAACCGACTTCTTCCTGGAAGACTTTCAAGTCTTCCCCGTGTGGCAAATCTCACACACACCTCACCAGTCAGACCCGCGAACAAGACAAGAGTGGGGCGGCCGATCCATCAATTCTCTTCTGTCGGCGACTTCGGAAGTAGCCTGACAAAGTTCTTCAATACAACTGAATTCTTTGACCTGACAGACGTTTATTTCACGAGTCCGACGGTCTAGCACATCGATCGAGCTCACCACAAGGGGCATACCAGCGACAACAAAGCTAGTATACAAAAACATTTCGATGGCTGGGATACAAGTCTTAGATGACTAGGATACAAGTTGAAAGATTCGGGACTGCGGTGTCTAACACTCGTTACGTCTATATGCTCATCAAATAGACAGTGTCTAACATACGATAGCTCTCTAAGATACAAGTTTTCAGTCCAGCTGTAGCACATAAGACAAAAATCAATTTCGCGACAGCGGACATATTGAAGATGTCAATTACGGTTGTACTCAGATTCTGAGTGCACCAACCGGCATGTTTTCGCCTATACATCCTGCGGAGTACTCCAGACGTTTCAATTTGGTCTGGAAGATGACGAAGCGCTGTTGGAAGGCCCTGTCGGCTCATTCCGTGGTGATCTGGGGGGGTGACGATGGCGAAGCTTGTGGCCTCATGGTGGGGGACGCCGCGGGTCAGTCTGACTCTGAGTCTGACGGC
>JACKZZ010002240.1_pt1 | contig 18122 bp, 24 predicted proteins | sample 8027871 | NCBI WGS metagenome assembly JACKZZ01 (sample SAMN15724774, study PRJNA655200) | protist metagenome | isolation source: fluorescence activated cell sorting (FACS) single amplified genomes of... | place: USA: West Boothbay Harbor, Gulf of Maine | collected 2000-07-19
ATGCGAATCATGCTAATCATGCTAATCAGGCTATTATCACGCATTCATGCGAATCACGCTAATCATACTAATCATGCGAATCACGCCAATCATGCGAATCATGCTAATCAGGCTATTATCATGCATTCATGCGAATCACGCTAATCATACTAATCATGTGAATCACGCCAATCATGCGAATCATAGCGGATCCTGCAGTAGAAAAGACATTTTTTTATGAAACGAATCTATGACTAGTTCCTGTTGCTGTGCGTTGTGGCTTTTGATTCCTTTCCAATGGATTTCCATGGTGAAGGAGCCAATTGCATCTGAGATTGAAAGTTTTCAACCAATGTAGTGTAGTCCATTTCTCGAAGGGCGACGTGATCCTGCACGAGATGGAGAATGGACGCCTGTGTGGCGATTGTATACTGCTGCGGCGATTTTGCATTGAGCACACCACACCATTCAAAAATAGCAATGTGCATCTCCGTGGTGGCATTTTCATGTTGTGCACGACGAGGAAAAATCCACATCCAATATTCTTCCTCGATCGTCCTATGCAGCAAGACATTATGCGGCACTGCCAATTGTTGCAGATGGGTGACCAAAGCCACGGCAAACTGCACTTGGATTTCAGAATTACGACATCGACATACTATGGGTTGGCCCAACCAACTAGGCCATTGTTCCAAAGACAGCAAGGGACCCTGGCCGTGCCATTGATACTGACCTAAAAGTTGCGGTGTATGCGTTTGAACATGTTCCCAGAGAGGAAATGTATGCGGAGATAAGGCCGCGTCTGGAAAACCATGAAAGTGCAAATGATTCACCGATGCCCACGCTTCAATGCTGTTGAAACCTATATGCAATTTTGCATTGATAAGCTGCGAGGACAGTGAAAATTCGTAGTACCTAAAATCATGCTGGGAAAATTGTGAGCAATTTGAAATCCAACAGCAAGAGCCCGTTCGGTGAGGATTTGTGGCAGACAATCAAAGCAATGCACAATAAATAAAACATGACCGGTAATCAATGGACTAATGTTGACCAACACTGGATGCTGCACAGCTGAGGATTTCACTGGCAGATCTTCATCCAGGACATGAAAGGCAACCGAGTCGTCTTTGGTTTCTTTGATTTCACCGACCATTTCTTGTGTCCTGACATCCTCAATGACCGAGAGAAGGATCAGGGAAAGTTACCTACAGGGAAACTTTGGTGAAATTGAAGGCACTATGCGGAAATGGGCGTTCCAATTGCGGTTGTGCAATGTCACTGGAATGCGCTGGTGGACGTTTCTAAACAGTTTGTATTAATGCATGAAATTAATCTCATCCATTTCAACGACCTGCTGAAAATGATGTGGATTAAACTGAACAAAAAGAGCCATATCCCCCGGAATACGACGACGCTGTGTTTCATGAATCGGTGTTTTCAAACAACCTATATGGAATAATAGCCCATTCTATATATTAGGAAAAGGAACATCATTGATGGGGCATACCCGATGCTGCAATACTTTGCCATCGTGCCAACAATGCCTCCATTTATTTATTCTGCGTAGCTAACTTCCAATTTCAATGCTTGCTCAAAGCCGTTTCAAGCGGCTATAGAAAAGACAATGAAGGTTTTCGAGTTCGAGTCGATGAAAGTGGGCACAAAGTGCAACAATGCAGGTGGGATGCCATAAAAATTTCAAGCTGGGAATGTCATAGGCAAGCGAGAGTTGAAACGGAGAAGTGGTGAGAAATGTGAGAGAAGCGATGACGACTGAAAAATGTAGTACCGAACTAACGCTGCGTCACAACAGGCGCATTTTTCAACTTCCACAATGGTGGTCAAAGGGTTGATGATGCTGTCTACACTCCTCTCGACAACTTGCATTCAGGCCATGTTTTCCACTTCAGGAAGCATGTCGACCCGGTACAGGAATACCACGACGACTAGTGCTGAACCGTGGATACGAAGGTGTACTAGTTCGTATGATGCAGAAAGCGTGCAATGTCAGCATACATGCTTGTCACCAATGGGTTTTCCCTTGAACATTGCATCAAAGTACGTGAATCGGGAGCTTTATCTACCGATCAAAGTTCCCATCTTTTCAGTATCCACCTTCGAACGATCCCCATGGAACACTGCTGTTTTGAAACTATTGTTGAAGCCCTCGAGAGAAAGTTGTCCAGAACCCACATTGGCCATACCATCCTTTCTGACGGTGGAGGAGGACACGGAAATTTCTACTACATCCAATTCGGAATATCTTGTCACCACTACAGTGAGTCTCGGCGCATCGAAATATTCAACCGGCGCAACCATTGACCTACGACCTTCACAAAATATGATTGTCCTGTGTCAATATGAATTGTCAACAATGGTGGTTACTTTCTCAAACATTGCCGAAAAAGACGCTGTTCATGCTTCCAAACTTTGTCAGGTTGATGTTCCGTACTTTACAGCAACAAGTGCACCCGAAATTGTTCATGAAGCAGCACGTTTTGGGGGATAAGAGAAATCGTCCGTGTTTTTCCAACTCCAAAGTAACTACTCAACTTTATCCTCAATTCTAAATAAATCGTTGATGACGACAGCATCCAAGTGGCTTTGCACTAACATTGATTGTCGCAGGGTTCAATGTTGCTTCCCCTATTACAATGGCCTGCAGTTCCCGTTAACCATGATTAGGCTGATTTAGGGCTCTGACGTCTGAGATGCCCGGTCGAGATCGTTGAAGTGGGTGAGCAAGATTTCCCTGATACATCAGAATTGTATTTTACTTTAAACCCTCAAGCAATCAGAATGGACGCAAACTTTAACGTTGAAGAATTGAACAAAGGCGTTGAAAATTTAAAACACGAATTGGAAGGCGCCGTGAAGGGAATGGGACAACAAGTCAATGAATTTTGGAATGCAGCCGCAGGGCAAGATTTTACAAAAGGATTTGAAGCGCTGGCCAAGGATGTGGAACAGGCAGCTGCCAATTTTTTCGCAGCCGAAACAACCCCCACTGAAACGAAGAATAAGTAAATCATGTTATCTAAACATTTATAAATCTGCGCTGCAATTCGATTGCATTTTCATCATCATACTGCTGCGGCTAGTTACCTCCTGATGGATGCTGCTTGAGTTGTGGTCTTTTGAAATGAAAGCCAGTCTGGAAACAATGGGACGCAGCATCATCATCACATCATCACACATGTGTGTCAACTCCTAAACTGCAACTAGGCACAATTTTTTAACGATTCAACGATCGTACGTTGAAGCATTTCGTTTGATATGTGTCAATTTTCATTTTTCATTAGCCAGCCGTGCAGTATTTGAAATTATGCATCCTCGTCACCTCATCTACACTTCCCTGCTTTTTTTGTTCATTCATCATTTTCAGCATGTACAAGGAGTACTTTCGCACGATGTAAATGAGAAAGTTGTGAATGCTAGCGTATCTATGGCACCGCATCAAAAAAGCAATACTTCAACAATGGTGTTTGATATTGAAAGTGGGGAATCGAATGCCGTGTCCTCATCTCCTGAAAAGCATCCAACTCAAGATAATGGTGATGATGATCGGGATGATCACCAAATCTGTGGCATGCATTGGACAATCTATCTGGCACTTAGAGTCTCATTTGTTGCAGGAATGATTGTTTTGTTGCTCTACCTCTTCAAACAATTCGAATGAGAAAGTACATGTCCTTGGTCTGCAGAACTTTGAAAGCAACAGATCCCATAAAAATATTAGTGTTCGTATCCGTTTATCAAAAACTAAACGCCATGTTCCTTCTCACTCTCAATAAAATGAGTTTGATATCGCTTCTGCATTCTCGATCATAATATCATGGGTGAGAAAATCAAATTGGTATTTCATTTCTCCCAATTTTGTGTTGCAAGGCATGTCTTGATCTGTACGATGTGGATAAAACAGCACCACTTCCATTTTAGGGTCCCATTCTTGCCATTGCAATTGCGACATCGTCAACTCCAGTATTCCTTTCCCTTCTGCGGTTCGAAAGTTTTGAAAAGTATTTGGGTCGTCCGATGGCAATTCTCCATTTGAAAAAAATCGAAAGTGCGGAGCACATTCGGATGTTTCTGTGAACCCATACTGCTTAAAAGTAAATTTCAAATGCAATGCCACCATATCAGGAAATCCAAGAACTGTTGTAAACTGGAAAATTGGTATTTCGACTTCATGCTGAGGCGGAGGATTATTATGCACATCCAATGAGGTTATCTCGATTAATTTGGAACAAGATGCTTCTTGATTACGAAGTTGTGTACTGAAAATGCATACCCCTTTCTCCATTCCCAATTGCTCTAGGGAAGCATGCTGATGTAGCATTTTATGTATATCGGTTGTGACATTCAATGGAAGGGTAAGTATGACAGTGTCAGATTGAGTAATACGATGTAGTGTACTTTGCGATACACTCCGAGTGGCAGAAACAACAGCTGTGCATATCAAAAGTACAGCAAGTGTTGCAAGTGTCATCATTGGAAAGATGTGAAAAATGAAAAATGAACTGTGCTTGCGCTGCGCTGCCGGGAGAGACGGAGATCCGTGCGATTTTGTTGGTGGCAAAGGTTGGACGACGTGCACATATCTTGCAACGTTCCATAGAAACAGTAATGGATACGCAGATGACGTTAAAATATAAATTCCAGCCGAATGATTATTATGTCTTGTTGAGAAGGATCACTAATAACATTCTATCATACATTTGCTAGTCCGTGCCTCAAATATAGTTCCCAGCCCAAATGTTCTTACAAGAGGAACGGTCTTCTGCTGCATCAGTTTACACTGCGCATTAACCTTGTTCGTCAATGATCCGCAAGCATTCGGCCAAACATTTTTCCACTTGGGATAAATGTCGTATGTAGTTGAGTTTGGGCCACGTTGCTTCTTCACCGACGCGAATGTATCTACTCATATCGGCTCGAGTTGGGTTCGTGATGGCTTTCAATCCGATGGCTTCCAACCACGAAAATTGCGGCACGATTGTGACATTCCCAATGAAGCTTTGTTTGAACATTTGACTAAAGGGCTGCCCGTGAATGCTAGGAAAGAGACCCAAATGACCTAACATGGCCATTCGATGTCGTAGATCCGCCACTAAATATTGCTCCAACGTTTTACAGCCAGAGACACGTTCATGTGGACGATTGACATCTCGACTGAGCAGGGGAACAATATGCGGATTCACTTGGGAGACGATGAAGTTCGTTACATTGAAGCACGTGCCTAGTGTTTCAAATGGCAAATCATGTTGGAGAGAACCATCCACCCATTTGTCCCCCAAGGACAAATAGGGAACTATCTTCCCATTCGCATCTCGAGCCATTAAAGTTTTACCTTTCATAATCCCGGGTAGAGAACAACTCACGGCCACGGCCGACCAAATCAATACATTTGGTGTATGAATATGATTTAAAAGCAGCTTCCGAGGTCCGGTTGATACTCCCATTTCCGAAGCAGATACCGTAATACTCACATGCCGTCCCGTTTTCTCAAAGGCATCTTGAAAGGTGAACCATTCTGTCGGCTCTGTGTGGTAGGGCGTCCCATAATAACGTTGGGTAGTTGCTTCAAATTGAGCACAATCCATGAGAACACCTTCTCGCCAAAAATGCTGCAATTGCTCCCATAGAGGTGGAAACCATCGAAATGCTGGAAAAATGGTAGAGACGTGATCGACCAAAATATCCGCTTTGAGTTCCTCAACGGTTTTGCACGCCAACATGCCGGCCAGAATGGATCCCCCCGAGGACCCTGAAATGACCGTCGGTAACAGTTCTTCTTTAAGCATCGATTTGACGACACCCATATGCATCATTCCCAATGCTCCCCCTCCACTGAGTAGTAAAGCTGATTGACCATAGCTCCGATGTATTTTGTTGAAAAAGGCTAATTTGTCGGCTTTGGGCAGGTCGGGCGCATGTGCAATAAATTTGAGTGCAGCGACGACTTGTTGTTGAAAGAGGGCAATCAATCGTTTCGTTCCTGTATGACAATGTAGATGCAACCGATCCGTATCAATGCCTAACTTATTGCGTTTCAAACACCCCGAGGCCACAAACATGACTTCTTCTACATTTTGCGTTTCCACAGCTGTGGTCAACGCCATAATATTTTCTGCTAAATTGCCAGCATCAAATAACGTTTCTGCCACAATTTTGCCTCGCGGTTCTTTCCATGCTTGTGCATTTTGTAAGACATCGACAATTTCACCCAATTGTTGATATTCTGCATAGGATGTCGCTTGAGGTAACGCCATTTGAACTTGTCGCAATTCGGCTTGAATGCGTCGTGTGGGCATTGCCAATTGTATACTTTCGACTAATCGAACGACCCCCAAAGCGGCACAGGAAGCTGCAATGCGGATCAATTGATAAATCGCGAGAACCACCTTCATCCCATACTGAATCCATCTCGCAGCGACAAGTAAAAACACAATGGAACTCACCACCACCACACTACTCCACGTGACTAGGCGTGGTCCATAGGCAATCGGAGCACTCCAAATGTGCAATTGGAGTGAACTTTGCCAAAATTGCGGTTGACTCCATACAATGGCACAGAGCACGGCTGCACAATCCAATCCTCGATTTAACCAAAATTGAGCTTTCTGTCGTGGAGTATCTGACAGGGTGTCGGAAAAGGATCCACGGCGCTGATGATTCAATCGTCGATAACTTTCCAACCTTTGCCACGTTGCCGGTGACACGGCCGTCATTGCCGATGAAAATAATCACAGCACTTTCAGTGTCAAATAATGAATAATGAATGACTGGTTATACATAGAGTGACACACAGGTGCAGCAAACCCATAACTGCTAGTACCTAGCTAGGAGGACGAAAATCAGTCAACAATGAAAATTCATTGATCTGAGAACCTGAATTGGATAGAATGAATGAATATTTCCAGTAGACATCAATTATTCGCCTGTGTCGTTGGAGATATTCGCATGGTCCAGTTTTGATACTGAAAAACAACAACTAGCAGAAAAGATGGTGGCAGCAGGAGTGAATATCTTGATAGGATGACCACACTGTATGCATTCTCAATGATATTAACATTGATATTTTGTTTGATGCCAACAATCTGCTGAATTGTACATCAGCACTCTTAAGTTATCACATTCGGAACAACGTGGAGCTGCAACTTGCTACCTTTCAGGTAGCGTCGACAATGGGTGAAAATATTATCGGTGTCATTGTAAAAAGCATTTTGAGTTTCACACGAATGCCAATCGAATACTTGTCACGTTGGATCTCTCATTCATTTTGCACACTAGAGTGGCAGAGCAATACAGTTTGAGGCACGGTTTTTCATGTAAATAGTTGTCGGCAACCTGAAGAATCAATTTCTGTAGCACTGATATATCAAAAACGTTTAGCCCCATTCAGTGCCAGCCCCATTGTGACATTAGCTGAGGTTGTCATCTCAGTGTGAATCGATCCAGCGGCAAGCAAATTTCAAAGTATGCGAATCCAGTGGAGTTTCCTGTTACTGTTTCCTTGGGCGATTCAAAGCACTACTACATGGACATCACACTTGGTTTCTTCCTGGTGGCTTGAACGCATTCATTCCTATCATAATGCTATGGAGGTGATTCAAATGCCCTTACTGCATGTCGATCGTATGGCCATCACCTGGATGGAAGCCTCCACAGAAGTACAAGATCAAGTCTTGCAAAAATTTGGTGCCTATTTGGTCAATGATTTGAACATTCCATCAGCACAAAATCAGAGCACCCTTTTGTCGTGAGGAATATCAGCGCTACACACTGATGGAAGAGGCCTTGCGGGAGATGGTGCTGGTGACCTGCCCCGCTTGTAAAGAACGGTGGAGGAGTAAATTGTTTCAAGAATTCTCCACAAACATACCATCCGAATTTCAGGAAATTTTGGAGCAAAGCTCGAAGGGTACCGATGCTCGTAGCTTAGCGGTAAAAAAAACGTCATTTGTTGCGTTGGAGAAAGGTAAACCTCGTACAATGGCAGATCAAGTGGGCGAAATTCAACAACAGTACACGGTCATAAAGTTATGGAGAGAGTATTACCACAAAAATACAACAAATGACTTATTACAGTTTGATGATATCACTCCTGCCACCCCGGCCGTATTCACACAGCAAGAAGAGTCGGAAGATTTGCTGCATTTTGATGATGATATTATGACCTCTACACCTGCCTTCCCAAAGCGAGATGAGTCGGAAGATTTGCTGCATTTTGGTGATGGTATGAACACTACACCTGCCTTCCCAAAGCGAGAGGAGACGGAGAGGTTCGACGATGCAGCCTTTGAACTCCTTGGTCCATTTGATACGGGCAGCACATTAAATGTGGAGCGTGTAATGGACGAATGGGAGATTCATGGTGAACGGCTTGATTTTGCAATTCCGAAAAACAAGAAAAGTAGTCATCAACCACCGACGGATTTATTGGCACGATGATCGGAGAAGAGAATGGGTGAAGTCACGCCACTTTGCATCATTAAATTGCACTTAATTGCATTAATTTGTTCTCGGCGTTGCAGAATGTTTCCATGGCAGATTGCGTTTTATACGTGATACGTTGATAGCCCCCACTAAGGTGTACGTGCATTTGGGTCCCGTATGCGTCGAATCGGTAGTACGTGGTAAAAACACCAACAATGCATCCTGTCGAACTGTTTTTCCCACCAACGAGGGTCGTGAAGGCTTCATTTCACCTCCGTTAAATTCCCATCGCAAAACTTGCATAACGTCTATTGTCCTTCCTTTCAACGTTACTGGGATGTTGATCAGTTGGGGAATAAAAGTGCCCGAATAGCACGGAATGTTGGTGTACAAGCCTCTGCCTTGGTTGCAAGTGTATTTCTTTCATCATCTGAACAATTGCGTCATATTGCCCCGTCCTGGCGGATTTGGAGGTGAGGAGAATTTCGGTACCGGCAATCAGTGCCTTTTGTACTATCGTTGGAAAGAGCAAATAACAACTGGGTACACCATGTTGAATGTACATTTGGAGAGGGTGAAGTGTGTATGGGGGCGAAAACATCGAGGAGTGGGGAATGGAATTGTACAATTCGATCGAGTACTTCCGGATACAACATGGACACAGGCAATAATTCACTACGACGACTTGAACTACCATTGGAGGTGGCGAAAATGGTAGACACTACACAGCAGTTCCAAAGCACAACAGAACAGAATGCTTTCATGAAAGAAGTGAATTTTCAGTAGCTGACAGTGGCGTGGCGAATAATTAGGAGGGTGCTAAATAGATTCGGAATCTTTGCATGATCAATCATGCAACATAGCAACAATACTGTGCACATCATCACTTGGCAAAACTTTTTATCTATGAATTGTGAACAAGAAAAGCATCTGTTAGCTATAACCTGTTTCCACAATTGGCTTTACATAGCACTCAATTGCATTACGATCGACAATGTTGGTGTAATGCTTTATTTGTTTTATACATGATTGATAAACCTCCTGTGAACCGATACATGCATTTGGTATCCGTCTCGGCTGCAGTGGCTGGAAAAGACCACACGATCATATTTTGTCTGGAATCACGGTAGCTGTATAGGAACGTAAACTGGGAACACAAGTTTTCGCATTACTTTGAATCTCCATACGCTTCATCATTTGATAAATGTGGGCATACTATTGTACATTCCAACGTAATATTTCCTGCAAAAGGTTGAGGTAATTCATGAAATGCCAAAAACACAACGGTCAGGATCCGAATGTATTGATTTCAGGGATATTGTGCGTGTTTGGGTTGAAGGTAGAAAGTGGACGGGAATGAGACTCATTTCGACGATATGTTCCAAAGGCCCAGCAGAGCTATCATGCATGCAAAATCCAAAATGACGAAAATACGGCCATCCTATGGTGTGATCAAGAATGTTCCTGTATCTGAATAGATTAAGAGTGTGGAGCATGAAAGTGTGAACAATGTGAAAATTAGGTGGAGCAACATACTAGAAAATGTGTCTACTGAGAGGATAAAATGAAAGGGCTGCGTCGGACCTGACGGAACGACCGACATTCCTGAATATTGACAGCAAATTTGACAGCGCATGCTTTAGGAACGTGAACAAAATCTGGACCCAACCTTCCTATTGTACTTGCTGTCAGCCCATTGAATCAATTGGTTATTTGTGCTTAATCGACTTCCGAATCCGAAAATAATTGAATATCCGTCCGTTTTGCTCTTGAGGAAGACGCAGAGGTACTAGATGCAAACACAGGTGACGGAGGAGGAAGTACTGAATCGGAGAGCCCTTTGAGATTCAATTTCTTCACTTGCTTCACAACACTTTTTAACTGATCGATGGAGTTTTGGGACGGAAAGGGTGCATTTTGCAATCGTTGAAAATCTTGTTTAGTGGCTGGACGAAATGGAACAGAGTGACTACATACCGCATTTTCAAGCAATGCTTCTGTTTTCTGAGTTACTTGTTCCTTCATCGGACACAGCTGCTTGGACACCATATCCATCGCTGCCTGTTGCTGATCACTGGACTTCTGTAATTTGCCTAAACATACTGCGGAATCCGTTGTCATACTATGTTTGTACACTTCTTTCTCTGCAATTAGATCCAATATATGTTCTACCATAGGCTGCAAGGAACTAAGGTTTTCTTCAATTGATGCACCTGCTTTGCTCTCTGAAAGTCTTCGCATAACTTTGACCACCTCCTCCTTCCACCTGCCGTTCTCTACATTCGGCAATTCACTTGTTATGGATCGTACATTATCCAAAGCCTCAGTAATATTTTCCGATGGTAGTGCCGCTTCCACAACTTTCTGAATTGTTTGCTGTACGGAAGCCACACATGGTCTGCCCGAATTCGATTCGAATTCATCTCGCACTGTACGTAGCGTTTGTACAATGTGATCCACGCCTTCTCGGATTTCTCCAGGATATTCTTGAGAATGGTTTTTGGTTGCTGACTGCATACCTTCTTTAACGGTAGTTTTGGTTCGCGATTCTGCGGTGTATTGTACGTCTTGCTCTGAGATCCGATCTAGTATCACCTGTCCAACGATGGACTGTAAGGGACTGCATTTTTCTTCAATCGATGCACTTGTATCTGAAAATGCGCTGCTTTCTGAAATTAATTGCATTACTTTGCTCACTTTCTCTTTCCACTTGTTCTTTTCTACGTTTGCAGGTTCGGTTATGGAAATGTCCGGCGGTAATGCTTCTTCCCTTATCCCATGCAGCGCATGTTGCATAGATTCTATGCAGGCTCCATTCCTGCCTGTTGACAAATTTTCCACCTTTTCATTTATGCCATCTTCCATATTTTCTGGAAGTTGGTGTGGAAGCTTTTGTGATATATCCTTCACGTGGCTAGAACTTGCTTCAGAAACTGTGCCTATAGTATTTGTATGTTCCCGAATCGAACATTCTTTACCAGAAATGGCATTTAATGTTTGAGCAACCACCGTCCTCATTGAAGTACTTTTATCATCATTTGAAATCTGTCGCATGGTTTCTTTCACACCTGCTTTCAACTTGGGACATTGTTCAGAATAAGAAGCTTCAGCTTTACTACCTTCCGCAGATAGCTTATGGGCAATTTTACCAATGCCTTCTTTAAGTTTCTGTTGAGGGAGATTTTGAGCTACCGTTTTGACGCTTTGCATTGTATTCAAGGACAAGTTTTCTGCCTCTGCAGTGTCGCCTGAATGCTGTGAAAGTCGAAGCATCACAGAATTTTTCAAATCCAACAGAGTCGGTGTCGCTGGGATACATTTGCGCCAAAGTGACCAATCCGTCTCATGCTCTGTACAGCATGCATAAGTGTTTCCACCGGTAATCTGAAGGGTGAATCCAAATGGATGGATCTTTTCAATATCAGACGGGATGCTTGGTTGAAGGGTCAATTCTTCCAATGGCAGCGTTATACTAAGATCTTCCAAATACAGGTGGTTTCGTTCTCGTGGAAAGCGCATTCGACTATAATCGGATCGCCAATGCTGTAGAAAATGCTGAGTACTTACCATTCTATCCATGAATTGCCATTCCACACCCATAACGTTCCCGAAGTACAAGCTAATTGAATATACGACACCGCATCCCTTTCTATGGGTTCTACATTAGATTCTTCAATCCTGGTTATGCCGGCACCATTGTCATCGGTAGAATCCACAAATAAATCTTCAGGAACCAACGGAATAGATAACGTTTTGATACCCGTCATCCAGAGAAACAACGATACAATCACTAGTGTGCTACATGTACACAAATATGCTAAGGGGAGACTATATGGAATTCTTCCTATCAGATCTTGAAATACAGCCGTCAAAGCTAGGCTAAGTAGAAGCACCACAATGCAGCCACCCAAGTAGGAAAGGAATAACAATAGCAAACCATACGACAAACGAGACGATACCTTTTGGTACACTTCAGGAGCCTCTGCAGCTTCACCGGGTTGCAGTATGAAATCTTTGACTATGGTCGAAATCGCACTCAATGCAGATCCTTTGGTTGCGCCTTGGAAAAATGGAAACAGCATGTCAATGAATTCCTTATACATTCCTGAAGATTGCATAAACTGATTCACACTTACTTCACTCTAGAGAAAGATCACCGGACAAATTCAAAATGTTCTCAATGAGGACTTACATCGTGAGGCAAGCGCTCTATGTATTTCAGCAGCAATTGAAAGACCATTTTGCTTTCACTATTTTCGGTTGTTTTCATCGCACTCATCGTTGCTTGGCGCAATACGGAGACTGGAATGGTATGGCTTTCCGCTTCCAACCAATTGATCAAAATGTCCCAATCATGCGAATTGGCACTAGTTTGTAGTAAATCCACCTACAGCTTTTTTCATTCCCCGTTCAGTGCATGTTGTTACACATACTAGTACATTCTTCATAGCTCGTGACGGATCAAAAGCTTCTAATATTAAAAATTCGATGGTTGATTCATACAGCCCTGACGGCAGAAAGGACGTACGATTCTGATCCCGATCCCAGGCATTAAGGACGGAATTTAACACTATATTCCACGGTTGTTGCTGATGCATGTGTTCTAGACAAAATGTCATAGGAGCCAACATCGACAATGTGTTTACAGACCTGGACCAGGAATTGGAGACACTGCCGCACTTTTCAAATCATCACGTCGTTTTTGGTTTAAGGAAAGAAAGGAACTCCTTCGAGACAGGGATCTAGTGGCGTCGACGGACATGGACGATGGCCGCCGCAACAACACACTTTGTGTTTTAGAACGACGCAAGTGAGCCATTGAAGACAGCAATGAAAATAAACCTGCTTGTGAAACGCACAAAATACATTAGGTCAGGAGTTTCCGTTACGGGGTGCTAAAATCGCTATCAAACCAGGATACAGAACTGCTGGCAGATTCGCTACCCACCGACGATACAGCGCTCCCGACTGACCCTGAGACAGATCCACCGGATGAAGCCGAAAAAGACCCTCCTGAAGATGCACCAGAGGAGACACCAGAGGAGGCCCCGGATGACGCTGATTCATCTTTTTGTTTCATCAATTTTTCCCAAAACTCATTGTCAAGTTCATAATCCCAATCGTTTTTATCTTCCTTCTTATTCGCCTTGGACCCCAAATTCATGCTACGAATGGTTTCCAATAAGGGCTTCATCAGTTCTCCAAGCACTTGAAATCCACTGATAATGCATTTCAACACAGCAGACACCACCGGCTCAATAATCGGCCACCAATTTTGAGGATGGAGAGGAGAAAGCAACCATTTGACAATGTTCAGCACACGTTGTTTCCAGGTCAATTTTTTCGATTTGTCCACACTGGCAACCTCCATTGTATCCACATTTTCTTGGCGCAAACTGGGGGATGATTCTGCATCAGGATTACTCGGTGAAAGTACTGGATTGTTCGTTTCCACTTTCTGGACAACCGCTAATGCATTGTCTTCCGCAGCTTGAATGATAGTACTGCTATGCACACAGGGAAGCAAGATCAAACTAGTCCACAAAAGTACACGCCAAACTGAACCTTTCATGACTGACACACTAATTCTGCAATGAAACCAGAAGCGGACAATTCCTCACCTCTGTTACAGCAGGTTTTAGTTCCACACTAGCACCATTGTTTGCTGCTCTGATTTGGTACCGCCTCTGGTATATACGTATATACCCGGTGGGATATAACCCCTACATTTTATGCTGAAAGGTGTGGATTCAATTTGTTAGAAAGATTCCTTATCAGAATGCAAGACATCTAGTTGATGTGGAAAAAGAGACTCACATTTTTGATCTTCCCCTGTGAGACGATTGTCATGTTTTAGGAGAATGTATCCAACCCCAAAACTAAACTACTCAATGAAGTTGAGAAGATTTTATATTTCGGAACCAACGAAAACCTGATATATTTGGACACCAAATGGTGGAAAAGGAAGACTTAGTGTATTGTGTATTTGATTAATCACAAAACCTTTAAAAATTAAACATGAGAATGCCGTTCTTTCAATTTCCCGCAGTCGGTCTCCTGAAGACACATGAAATGGCATCACTGACACTGGATACTGCACAGATACCCACAACACGTGGCCTTAACGACGAGCAAATTTGAGTAAAGTAGTGATCGCAGCACTGAAAGCCATACCCTCAACAGTCCTTTTACCAGCAGTACGAAAAACTTCCTTTGCAATAATGGGATTCTTCCATAAATACTTCCACGCCACATCAACCAGGGCATTCGTTACCGCACTTTGGCTAATCTGTCGTACGGCTGGGACCACATGTTTCTGCATCGCAAATTTCAGTTTAAATGCATTTGACCTTGGGTGCTTGGTGATTACCTTAGCGGCTGCACTCCTGGGATCTGCTAGTAGCGCGACTTTTCGGGTAACTCCCGTCGCTGAAATTAGCCCCTGGGTCAACTCCGTGGCAACCACCACCGCCTGGGTTTCTGTGACAAGCAGTATCAGGAAAAGCCATAGACAAGCCCGATTCATTCACAAAAGGAAAATGATTGCTCTTGCTCTCCGACCAAAATGTAGGTAATGCTTACAGTCCTCTAGCTACTTCAATGTATTTGGATGTGTGTTCACCGCTACTCACAGGAGGGTTCGGTAGAATACTAAACGTAATAAAATCAACAAGTAAATTTCTATATGCAATGTTATGTTAAGGTTGTGGCTGTGTCAAGGACACCGTTCTCGATAGTTCACAAATGGAATTACCTGTTCGGTGCCCCGCTTTGCCACAAGATCCGCAAGTTCGGAACCTCTTCTTCTTTTTGGCGCCAGCGACTTTACGCATTTGAGACGATGGTGCCCTGTTCTCCAAATCCGCATTTCGTTTTCTGCCTGATGACACCTGGGATGGTGCCAACGCGACAGAATGGTTGACTTGGGCCAATATAGGTAAATCTCCATTAGCCATTGCATTGATCGATTGCGTAAGCTGCATCTGGAACACCTTGTAGAGATGGGGGTCTTGAATCATGCATGAACCGCTTGTTGCATTGCTTGTTTCCACAACTGACTAAGAATATTGTACCTCTTCGTTTCCGACTTGGGAACAGTAAGGGTAGAATAAATGGCAATCGCCGTGTTGTCTGCATCATCAACGGAATTTGTCGTACCATTACCAGTTGGAGCCATTAATCCCAATGACACCATTGCCATACGATGTAGAGGATGATAAACCAATCTCCATCGTGGATGTAAGTTTTGGACATCATATACCTCGTTACAACTCGGATTGGCAGTAATTGCGGAACAAATGTGGCTACATGGTAAAAGAGAGGCCTTGAACCGATTGCAATCACAACTTGGACATGGACTACGAAATTCAACAATGTTGCATTTGCCACTAACTTTGTTCCTCACCTCCCATTTATCATCACCAGTGTCTGTACACTGAAATCGTGCACTATGCTTCGCGTGTTCTTCCCATTTACTTTTTACATATGGCGACCACTTCTCCTTTCGAACAATGAGGTCTTTAATCGCTGATAGCTTTTCATTCTCTATTCGTTCAACATGATGAAACACATGGGTAGCCAATTGAAACAATGAATATGTCAACATGATTGCAAAAGAATTGACATCTTAGTATGACGCTTTTGTCCTTCGGATCATATACGGTCGATTTGCAGGTTTCAAATCCTTCTTGTTTTGAGTATTGTTTAATGAATTCTGTTGCATCAGAAAAGGTGTTGAATATAATACCTTTTCTTACTATGAAACCCCCTTGTAGATCGTTCTCGGACATTTGGGACAATGCAATATCCAATTGATTATCTGCGAAGTCGTCATCTGCGAAATCATCATCTACTAAGGCATCTTCAATAACTGGAGGTGGTGGAGTCTGATCATGATCATCTCCTAAATTATCCGCAATAACTGGCGTGGAGCTACTTGTTTTACAAATGGAGGGGGTTGCCTCATGTGCATTCTTCAACAATTTCATCTCATTAGCTCTACGAGATTAGTTGTTCTTTAGTAGTCTCCATCATCCCTGGAATTGTTAAACATTTCTGCAATGCTCGCATATTACATATTTTCAGTGTCTCAGTCTCAATTGCATTTCCTATTCGGTGCGCTGATAGGTAGGAATCAAGCACACCAGCCGGTGCTGCCAATACATATCTCCATTTTCTTCATTACCACTATGGCAGCTCTTCCTAACGTGACACCGCTGGGGTTGTGCTAGTTAGTGCTGCGGCACAGCGCGTTACCAAATCTAATCAAACTATTACGAAATGATGTAACAAGATTGGATTTGAAGCTCAACAACCGAAAAGACTGGTTAGGCCATGAAAAATATTTTCAAAGCCAACAATCCGAAACAACCAATTTCGAAACAGTTTTGCATTCTAGGAAGACAGCAATAACAGGTGCAGGTGAACATCTATTCAATTGTCTTCATCGCTTCAAAAACCTTCCTGAATAAGTGTATGTGAATGTAGGGGTTCGATAAAAATGGTGTCTACTGCGACACGCATCACTTGGATTCGCAATGCATACATTCCATTTTGTTCCTTTTCCAGGGGGATTTCCTCTCCATTTGTATTCACAGCTCGTAGTGATGGCCAGGATGTCGCTGGAGATGTGCGGTATACAGTAAAGGTGTACATGTCTTCATTCTAGTTATCGGGTATCAAAATTGCAAAAGGAGTTTCTCTTTCATCAACGGGCAATTCCATTCTTTCGCGTGACAGGACCAATGTACAGGAAGGAGCCAATCCCAAAAGAAGTGTTGGCAACGGCAATGGGTCTGCCTTTTCATATTCCGTGCCGGATACCGGATGGACCACATTTTTCCACCTCCTCAGCATGGATTCACATTTTGGAAGTCCACGAAAGACCGTCAGCACTACACGTCCTGCATAGCTTGGCCTTTGCTCCGTGACTGTAAATGCAAGTGAATATTCTACGGTCGAATCAATTTGAAGGGGGCGTGGCAACCGATGCAAAGATCCATCCGCTTGCTGCCATTGTAAAATTGGCTTTGGACAAACAGCAGCAGTTTCAATGTCCAAATACACCTGAAGCCATTTCACACCGCCATGCGAAAAGCGATCAAAATCAAAGATCGGATAGCTAATTTGATCCAAACCGGCCTGAATGGGCAAAGGAAATATGGGATAATTGAATTCCTGGACAATTTCAGACTCGACATCGTCATAGACGACTTCATTCTCTCCAACAGTTCTAGATAATTGCAATAACGGAGGTCCAGTTTGCTGATGCGGTGTCGCGGTATTTGAACCACCGTTTAGAGCTTGGCTCGTTCTCGATGCTGTATTAGAAATAGAATGATTGTGCAGCCCTGACAAATACACGGAATGAACTTCCACAGCCGTAACAAATATGCTACAGTAGATAATGTTCATCAACACCATTCCCATCGACATAATATGATCCGTGCCAACAATGTGTTGAACATTCCAAAATGCGACAAACGCTGTGCACCGTGCACCACCCAGAAGGCACGCACCACCACCAGCAGCTAGCAGCAGCAGCAAGCACTGAAACCACTCTCTCGTTTTCATTTCAAACTATTTTCCTCGTTCAATTCATTTGGCCAGTTTTTCGCCATTTTCACCCCATACTAGAGTATTAGAGTAGTACTCTCATTTTATTTACCACTCTTGTCACCTATAAATCCCACTGCATGTACCAC
>JACKZZ010012774.1_pt1 | contig 18119 bp, 21 predicted proteins | sample 8027871 | NCBI WGS metagenome assembly JACKZZ01 (sample SAMN15724774, study PRJNA655200) | protist metagenome | isolation source: fluorescence activated cell sorting (FACS) single amplified genomes of... | place: USA: West Boothbay Harbor, Gulf of Maine | collected 2000-07-19
ATCGTCGCATGATATCTGAATCTTGAATATCTGCCGTAAACTGATGATGATTGTTCGTGTTCGAGTTACGACTACACTCGAGAATAGAATAAAGCCATTTTTGTAACTCGTATTGTCTCTTGCTGAGAAATTCGGCTTCAAAAGAACGTAGTATCGTTTTAGGAGGCAAGGCCATGGGAATGCGATACCCTTCCGCTTTTAATTGCGCCGCAAGTTTTTTAAAATCATGGTAACGACGATAGATCGTCCATCGCTTGGCAGATGCATCACACTAAAGAGCACACGAGTGAGTGTACACACACACATCTTTCGATATATATATAAAGCATCCCACCAACGTACCTCCATTTCAAGACGAAAGACAGCGTAGAGTCGTCCGGTCTTTAATTCCCGAGCTAGTGAAAATCCACTAATGCGCAAAAGTCGAGCACGAGATCCGACGGGGATATAGACCGTGGCTTCTCGATAGGGTGCATGAACCACCGGTGTGAGCTGGACCTCCGATCGCTCGAAATTCTGAGCCCACAGACGTTCGAAATATTCTCGCTGAACGTCAGGTTGAACCGGACGTTCGTCTTTGGGGATAATTGCCGCAGCTTCATCTGCGTCCATATCTTGACTGTTTAAAATCGTTTGAATCTGTAGAGGATCCAACGTCGTCGTCGTGGGATAGATCGCCGCAACTGGCTCGGCTAGTGGTTCCTGTGAGGCTGGATGATCTGTGGATAAAGTGCAAGTCGCATGAAATTGCTGGGCCACATCCTCAACCGTGTTGATAGTCGACAAAATCCCATTTATATCATATTCAGGAAGAGATGGAAGCATGGATGGATTCATCATCGTCATCTTCATATCCAGTTCATTAGAAGGAGAAGCTGAATGGCTATTTTGGGGATCGTAGGACGTATTCAAACCACCATCAAAATGACTTAATTTTCCCATTGGAGGCTGAGCATGAGCCGGAATATCTCGTGACGGTTTTCTCTTGTTATTACTAGGAGTGAAATGTGAGCATTAGCCAGTCTCAAAATGTTAACAATCAAGAACGTACGTGTATGTCTGCATGGGGAATCGTCGAGTAGTCGTTGTTTACACTGATAGTTTCTTCTTCGATTCGTTGCTAGCCTTCTTCTCGACGGTGCTTTTTTTTATGTCAAGTATACCAAGACTTTGCCCCGATGATTTCTGCCGCAGCGCCTCGCCTCGGTCGTTGATGCACATCAGCCGCCCTCGCCTCTCGGTCGAGGTTCACGTCCCAAGTCTTATTCTGATCCGCCGCTGTCCCCGTCGTGAAACCTACCAGGAAGGCCGAGAATGAAGTCCCGGTAGTATACTAAACGGAAAATGAACCTCCATGGAAGTACGGGAATTTCATTGATCATGGATTCAATGATACCGTACAAAGTCAATGGACGAATTTTCCTTGAAGCGCAGACCAGTCGTCCGTAGGGATGATCTCGCTCACTTTCTTAATCGACAATCGAAATGAACGCCACACGATGCGTTTTATACATCGTGCTGAATCTATTGATCGGTGTATTCGCACAACAATGTCATCTGGTCAATTGGCTCGACCATCAATCGAGTATTCAATCGGCAAGAAATTCTAGGAAGATGGAATCGTTTTTTCGCACTTTATTCAGTAATCTTGGCAATACCGTGATTCACAAGAGGTCTAAGCCATTACGATATGATTATTCCGTCTTTCGGCATGATTTTAATCTCAAGTATCGGTTCACACGATTCAACGTTTCGGGCATAGAACGTCTGCACATGATTAAACCGATCCAGGTCTTGTCCCCCAATCGGTGGCGATTGAACATCAGTATTGATCAAAATATGCACATTCAATTTGGTACGGTCCTCAATTTTACGCAGGAAACTCAGTCCGGATGTGCATCAAATGAAGAACGACATGGTTGGATGTGTTATCAGCGATGTGCCCTTTTGACGAATGGCCAGTACCCCGTTCGCGTATCTGCCTTTGAATGTGCCTCCACTTCAAGTTCTCCTTCGAAGCCCGAGATCCGGCACCATAAAGGCATTGTCCCGTGCATGGGATACGCGGTCAGTGGCAAGGTGCGCGCTGAAGGGTGGAAGAAGGCATGCCCCCGACCATTTTATCGCTTCTGTGCCGCTCCGGGTAACTCTTGGTTTTTCAAAAAGAAAGGCGCTTGTAAACCCTTCACGACTTCTCCCACCGTCGAGCTTAATATCTCGAGACCGTCGATCCAGTTGGATATGGAGTTCAACCTCAGCCTCGGTCATCGTCAAGAGGATCACGTGGACGTATTATTCAATGAATTGCTCGAGACCTTTTCCCTCGGCGTGATGGACGATGCTGCACAGCTGTCTCCGACACAGCAAGCGCTGCTACAGCAAGTGACTGGACTCAAGATATTCAACGTTCGGGTCGAGCAAGAAAAAGTCCATGCCTTTCGAGTGGATTATTTCAAACCCGGGTATTTTGGAGTCGCGGTCGAGTATCCTATGGATTTTGTGAAATGGAATCTCAATCGAGATAATCGTCTTCGTGATCAACTCATGCGATCGATTAGTTCAATCACGAAGGAAATTCTCAATTCGAAAATTGAAAGTAAATTAGACACATACTTTGGCCAGTGTTCGTCTTCTCCGGTGATTTCAACTGCCAGCGTGTAGATTGAACAGGTCATGGCGATCGGACTCAATTTGTACGATCGACTGTCCTCGGTATAATACTCTTACAATCGATCAAATGCAAAATGAATTTTTTAAAGTCGCGACTGAACGAGGTTTTCGACACAATTGGACCACAGAGCGATCAAATCCGAACGGAGAACGATGAATAACTTAATATTTAGACAACAATAAAACAGGCATTAATGAGGAGTAGACTACAATAGTTTGCGATGTGCACATTCACGCTCAATCGCTGCTTGTAAGGCTTCCAAAAACACAACGACCGAGACGGGAGAAATCTATCCTCACGATGGTCTTAGGTCTCTATTGTTTTTCTTTGAAAAATGAACGGTCCGTACCTGTATAAAAAAAGCATGGGCTTGAAATGGAAGTTTACGAAGCATTCGGCCACTAAAGTTTTTAGCCAACTGAGAGACGTGGTAGAGTAACACACTTTCGTTTTGAGCTTCAGTCGACATTTCGCTTTGGCTTTCCCCAGCGTACTTCTCCACCATTTGTTTGGTCTTGTGGAAAGATTGGAGTGTGCATATTGGGGAAATAATGCCCACACGGGCCAGTTCCATGATGCAGCTTTGAAATATATTGAATCGGGCATGTTCTGACGGCAGACCAATGTACTGTTTAATATCAGCTCGATCCACAAAAGCAATATCGACTATGATAATTTAAATGAGTATTCGCCATCTTTTGATTGACTTCGTTCCGAGTATACACGATGTACCTGCTTCGGTGATATTTGATGTCGTTAATATCAATACATTTTCTCGTCCCCTTAAGTTATCAATTTGAGTCAGCAGCGCGTTCACGACTCGAATTGCATCAGAAGGTTCGGCTCCCATCATCGCAGCTTTTCTTGACGCGGTTAATGACTCGACTTCATCGATCAAGACACAAACTAATGCATCTGGATCATCAACTAATTCTCCAATATGGTCGAATAATTTCGTCACCTGTTTCCCACTCTCAGAAAACCACTACGTAGTGTGTTGGTAATCGAAGTACTAACAGAAAGAGAACAGCACTCGACTCACCTTGGAAAATAGACTATGCGCGTTGATTTCCAAAAGATACGTATAGGAATATCGCTGAGATAGTCGGATGGACAGTTTTTGAGCCAATGCTTTGCACAGACTGGTTTTACCCGTTCCTATCATCAGTCGTCCGGATATCGTTGAAATGAATCGACGATAACCACGTAAATATCATCATACCCGACGCAACAACCTAACCTACCTGGTGGGCCATGAAGAAGAACGACTCGGTTGCATGAAATAATATGAGATTTCACTTGACGATCTGCAAACAACATCGCGGTATTTGCATATTCGAGAATTTGATTTTTAATATCACCATCATACACCAAGGAGTTCCAGAGACCCTGTAGAGATGCGGTGGGAAGAATGGTCTGAGAACATGGTGACACGTCTTCATCCATCGACTCTATTTTTTCATCCACCTTTTCTTCCGTATTCAATTTAAACACGTGACAATACAACTGAGCTTCCCATAGAGGAATTCCTGAACTTGATTCTCGACCATTTTTACTCATAAAGTTTATTTCAATGTCTTCAATGTCTTCATTAGATGGATCTAAATCCACATGACCTTGTAAGAGAAACGAATGATGCTCCGAAAGGTATTTCAATACGTTTTCTTCCACAATATGATATGGAATTTCTGCCGAATCTTTTAATTGAATTTCGACATGCACTGGTATTTTACATGGTACGCTGTTCATAGTGTCGACTAGTCGAGTTGCTTGGTCGAATTCAAATTTGTTTGAAAAATGATTTGAACAATCACAGAACAAAAAAAATCGAAAACTAAAAGACATCTTTTTCGAATCGCACTTTCACACTTGTGTGATTACCTAGTCACGCTTATTTATCCGATTTATCACGTGACATTTCACACACGTCCCTTCATCAACATATCGTCATCCTCAGTAGTCTGCTGCTGCAAGCTCCATAAACGGTTATAGACGCCATTCGGAAGTTCGAGCAATTGCGATTCCGTTCCCTTTTCAACAATGGAGCCATTTTCAAGTACCAGGATCTGGTGGGCTTTGCGGATCGTTGAAAGGCGATGTGCAATTATGATAGTCGTTCGGCCAACGTACAGATCATCCAATGCTCGTTGAATTAGCTGCTCCGTGGCCGTATCCAATGATGACGTCGCCTCATCTAAAATAACGAGGGGAGGATTCTTGAGCAAGGCCCGGGCAATCGCAATTCGCTGCTTTTCTCCGCCACTAGTTTGTTCAATTGGTCATCATGAGCTCCACAATATTGTAAAATAAAATAATTTCGATCGAAATCTTGACAATGCACCATACCTTAATCGCAGTCCTCTTTCCCCCACGAGGGTCTATAAGTGTATAGTATACATTGAGTGCCGAATCCAATATATACCAAGGTAATATGCCTCAACTTACATTCCATTTCTCAGGTAAGGATTCAATCATATCATATATCTGGGCTCGTTTTGCAGCGTCTTTTACTTGCTCAAAACTAGCCTCCATATTCCCATATTGAACATTATGCAGAATAGTATTGTTAAACAAAATCGTATCTTGGGGGACGATGCCCACATTTTTTCGCAACGACTGTTTTTGAATGGACGTGATGTTTCGATGATTAAAAAGAATTTCTCCCGATTGAATGTCGTAGAATCGAAAGATCAATCGGCTAATGGTGGATTTTCCAGCACCTGTTGTTCCAACAATGGCCGTCGTGGTTTGCTACGTCAGTGAGAAGATGAGCACACAAAAGAAAAGCTAAGCACCGGTTGTAGTACATGAATTGGACGTACCGCCGGAACGACGAAGGAAATATCTTTTAATCCAGACTGTGCGTCTTGACTGGGATAATGAAAACACACTTGACGAAATTCAAGTTCCGTCGACGCGGCATTGTTCAACACGAGTCGCGTCGCGTTGACTGAGTCTTTAATATCAGGAGAAATGCTCAGTAATGACATGAGTTTTTTCATGTCAACGTAGGCTTTAATGACCATGTTGTAAATCGTGCCTAAAAACGAGAGCGGGGCAAAGAGATTCATGAGATACACCGTAATCGCGACAAATTTTCCGACATTCATGCCATGATCTCGACCGAGGACATGAGGAACGGCCAAGATCAAGGTACCGAGAATCGTGAGTTGGATCACGAGCTGTTGAGCCGAGTTTAGTAGACTCAATGATGCCTGATTTGACGTCGAGTGACGTTGGTAGGCCTTTACGGCATCACAGTACTTCGAGACTTCATAATCTTCATTAGTGAAATACTTTACAGTCTCGAAATTCATTAAACAGTCCGTTGCCCGATCGTGAAAGGCATTATCGTGTTTATTCACCGCTTCTCGGAATTTTTTTCTCCACGCGGTAATGACAATCGTCAAGAGCGCATATACGACGAGACTTATAAACGCGACCATGGCAAGAGTCACGAGTTGGAATTGATGGGCAAAGATAAACACGACCAAGATGCTTTCGACGAATGTGGGCAAGAGATAGAGAAATAAATAGGACACCACTACAAACACATAATGGAAAGATAAAATTAAAGTAAGATGGAAATAAAGAGTGGTGTGATCATCACATACCTGAATTCATGGATTCCACACCCCGATCCATCGAACGAAGGACGTCTCCTAATTTCTTTCGAATGTGCCATTCAATACTCAGGGATTGTAAATGACGATATGTAAATTCTGCGATTTCGCTGTAAGCGGTTTGTTTGACCCGTAAATACGCCACTGACTGCAGTTCTTTAAAGACTTTCGATATCAATGTCAAGCCACAATAAATGACAATCGATACACTCGCAAGTTGTTGATTTGTAGACAGCGAGGAAGAGGAGGAAGAAGATGCGCTCAGGGCATTCGTCGCACGAGCCATGTATAAAGGTGCGACGAGGTTCGCGGCTTTGGAAATTAAGAGCAAAAAGTACGTGGACAAGGCCCTTAGTCGATGTCCTACACCTTTGGGCCAAAAATAAGGTCGAAGGAGCCGAAGCAAGACTTGAACATTAATGCCATCATCACTCGTCGAGGTCGTCGTTCCAATGTCATATGGATTCTGGATCAGAGAGGTTGGATCGGTCGTGAGCAATAGATGGACTGCGATCCATTCCATAATGGTCAGCATATAAGGCACGAGTATAATCGTACTACCGGTACTACTTAGTGAAGAGCTGCGATCGATTTGATGCGCCATTGCAAACGCACCGACCAACATTGCACCATACACAAGACCTGCAAAGACTTGTTGGACGGTCCCAGACCTGAAAGGATTCGAAGAAGTGCGACGGGCGATCCAAAGAAAGGACAGATTGACGATACATTTGATCACGAGCAATAGCCAGAGGAGATTTCGTATTTTCACAGGTTCTGATGATAGACTAAGAACGAAGACCGCGGTAGGATCTGGACGAAGAAAAGTATACCAGACTAGGACCAGGAGCTCCAGGATGCAGAAACCAATAATTAATAGGTGTAGAAAACTGAAAGAATTTTTCGCTTGCTCCTCCGTCTTGGCAATAGATGCTAATGGCAACAGTGGTTTTCTCTCATCGGAATCGAATCTAGACGTCATGCGCTCGTCGACAAAATATGCCTATGGTCGACCAAATCGAAATTTCATTCGCGTTCAGTTGGCCAGCTCCACACGGGGGAATAAGCTATGGCACTGAAGTGGCGAACCAGCAGTTCGAGTTCAATTGAACGACCGTATTATAAGTACTTTTACTTATTCCGTGTCAACGTGCGTTGTTTTTCCGCATGTTTCACGAGCTTATCTTCCAACGACAGGCCCTTTCGTTTTCGGACCTGGTCAATGTACTCACGGACGAAATTCTTCTTTTCATGCACGATCAATTCACCATGTTCGATCTTCTCATCTTCCGTCGTGGCTTCGAAATACGGATCCGTGGCAATCATTTCAAAGTGACTGAACACCAACTGTGGACTCGTGGCTTGACCTGACGTGATCGACAGCAGCTCTGATGCGAATCCAAAACTTTCCACGACCGGGAGCCAGGCCTCAACTTCAAACAAAGTCGTGCCGTCACTAAGTTCTTCGGCTAGAATCGTTCCTCGACGCCTTCCTAACACCGAATAGGCTTTGCCCAGTTGTTCCGAAGGACATTGAAGTGTACATAAATAAATGGCCTCGACTAATCGAGACGAACGAAGGAGAAAGGCTTCTGTGCAGGCTCTTTTCATTGTTGAAATCAATTGCCCCGTTACCGGCCCATAGGAATCGACCTTTGCCGCTTCTTCGGATTCTTCTTTGGCTTTAGATTCTTCTTCAGCGTCTTCATTCAGATTTTCAATGGATTCCAAAATAAAAGCCACGCCCCACATGGGTTCATCACACATCGGACCCGCAGCAGTCGAGGCTTGAAATCCTGTCAAGATGCTGTTCTCTAGACGCTGGAAAACATTCTTCGCTTCTTCTCGTGGCTCGTCGAGTTCGAGTTCAAACACGCGTTGGGACGGAATAAACCCCGGAACGCGATTAATCAACACATTGGGACCAATACGACGCGGACCGAGAGACCAAATCGCATGTTCCATCGGACGGTCCGCTGGAAAGCCGAGCTGATCTTTTAAATATTGACAAAATAAAGGCCGCAGTATCTCACGAGTGTCCAATGACAGAGGTTGGTCGGAATCCCATCGTCGCAGAGCTTCATTCTGACCTTCAATGGCCAGTGCCAGTTCTTTGGACAGTGCTCGGGCTTGAATTTTAATCCGAATCGATCCCCCGGCGGTCGTGGCCTCGATCATCTCGCCCTTCGCCACAACATTCGTCCCTCGTCGAATTTGCTGCATTTTAGATGGATGGTTGCGTTGGGCGTGATTCGAACCCGAGATATCGTCCAAAATGGTTTCCCGAAAACTTACGATCGGTTCTGAGATCGACAGGGACACTTTTTGAGCAAAACGACGAGATAAATCTGCAATGCATCGTTCTAAATGAAGTTCTCCCAAAGCAACTAATACATGTTCCCCTGTTTCCTAATAGGAGGTACATCATGGGATAAGTCACTCTTTTTTCCCTCTCACATTCCTGTTTCATTTTTTCATTTACCTGCACGAATACTTCCACTGCTGGATCCGCTCGATTGAGTAATTGCAATCCACGTTCGACGATGGGGAAATCGCGAGGATCTTTCGGTTCAATGGCTACTCGTACGATGGGTTTGGCTTGATACGTCATTTTAGTTAAAGATGGACACTCTAGTACAGAGGATATCGTAGCTGTTTTTAATATCGAGTCTCCTAAGCCCACGATCCCCACGACGTTCCCCGCAGGGACTGATTCCAACGCGACCATTTCTCGGCCCATAATCATATACAGTCGAATGTCACCTGGTGGAATGATTTGATAATGGCTCGCGTCGGGTTGTTCGTGATTATGCATGGCGCTCAATACATACAAAGGCACATCTTTGCGTAATTCTCCGGAAAACACACGACAATATGCGATCAGTATTTCTTCGCCAGCATCATCCTCCGCGGTCGAGGGTGAAGAATACAAATGTCCATCCGACAACAATGTTCTTTCGATGCTCGTGACTTTACTCACATGAACAACGATGGGTCCCAAACTATCGCATGTTGAGATGCTCTTGAAAATCACCGGGCAAGAAGCCGAAGTTGACGGAGGAAGTAGTTGGTGAATGCGAACCTTCTGTGCTTCGATTGGATTCGGGAGTGTTCGTACGACCATGCGCAATACCGCAGATGAAAGCGGCAGCCAATGCCGCATGATATTTTGAAGTACAATTGTAGGGTTTGAATGATTTAATTCACGATCCGTGAGAGTTTTCTTGAGTTTAAGAGATCGCAAAATTTGATTCAACCGAACGTCGTTAGATTGGTGAACGGCTTGATAGACATCCCAAATGGGCTCTAAAACCATCTGCACAAACATCGGTACGGCCGAACTGGAATGTGGTTTCTTTTGCACCGATCTTGTCTTCGGATTAAAATAATACTCTCCCCATAAACACTGGCGTAGTTTTGCCATGGGTAAATCTAATTTTTGAGCAAACTTTTGAGCGAAATAGCCTAAGCCAAATGCCCATCCATCTACGGCACTAGCAAAGACTACATTTCCTTTTTCCGGAGAAAAGAATAGAGATTCATTCGTTTCGTTTTCATTTCCCCAAGACTCCCCACTTTGGTCTTTCATTAATGCATCACCAGTGAACATGGAGCTCATGATGACATTCACTTGCTCAATAATGCGGCAAATGTGTTGATATGCTTCTGTGGGAGAAAATCGTAATTCGAGAATCAATCGATCGATTTTATTCAGTATCAGGCAGGGCTTTACTCGCTCCTTCAAAGCTTGCCTCAGTACTGCATGACTTTGGGCACAAACTCCTTCGACCGCATCTATAAGTACTAAAGCCCCATCACAAATTCGACAAGCACTTGATACATCCCCGGAAAAATCAACGTGCTATTGAATATACGGTATAAATTTCCTGTTTTGATATAGCAATCCATATCACATGACTTACCCCCGGACTGTCGATAAGATTAATTAAATAAGAATCCTCGGTGAATGAATGAATGGCTTTGTGTAATAACGAAATCGCCGATGATTGCATAGTTATACCTCTTGTCTGTTCTTCTTCAGTACTGTCAAGAAATCGAATCTAGAGATATAAAAGTCGTTATTGAGAATCAAGATATCTACCTACACTACTAAAAGAATATACCTGTCCAGCTAGCTTTGATGAAATGATACCATTCGAGGATAGTAAATTATCCGCAAGGCTGGTTTTTCCATACAATATCAATATCAATAACAATCAATAATAGAAGATATTGAAAACAAAATTGTACCTGGTCTTGCCATGATCCACATGTGCAATAATGCAAATATTTCGAATATTTAGTGGCTTACTTTGCAATGCCTGTAAATCTTGGGCTTGAATTTGAATTGGCATACTGCTGGTACGAATCGATGTGAAAGAAGTAGGTATCCACCACCAGATACATTCTCAAGTTTTAAGCGGATACTAACCGTTATGTCATGAAAGTGTTCTCATCGCTAACGTTAGGTTGATCATCTCGGTGTTTGATTGGCTCAATTTCAGATCGCTTCAGCCATTCATTTTCGTTTGAGGATCAGGCACCAATCACCTCCCACTGCGGGACCATTCATTTTTCAATTCATTCTTTTCTACTCAGTCAATATGCCTGTACGTATTCATTGATCAATGAAGCAAGACTTCTTGTGTATTGATATAGCCACTCCCTACATATAGATTCGTCAATTTCAAGTTGTGGGACGCAAAGCTCCTACTGCCCAAGAGCCTAACCCACCTGCTTTCCGCATGAAACTTTTTGCACCAAATGAAGTCTTGGCTAAATCCCGATTCTGGTATTTCTTGCATCAAATGAAAAAAATGAAGAAAACTACCGGTGAAATTCTTGACTGCAATGAGGTCGGTTTTGCAAAAAATTTCTTCTTCCTATGAGAAGTAGCCAGGATCATCTACCATCGTTCAAGATCCACAAGTGCTTGTTTGCCATGAAGTGTCATTAGTAAGACATCAGAACTAATGACACCCAGCTCACAAACCACTTCTTTCGCGGTTTATCCGTTGTTTGGCATATTGTCTCTTTCCGATGCACCTACATTTAGAATAAGGAAGATGAGCAGCACAACATGATGATGAACCGCGGAAGACGGATCGAATGGACTGGCTTGATCTAAACGCCACCTCTATTAACGATTGTTATTTTACATCTAGTTGTGCGAAAAAAACAGCCGCATCGTTAAAAATTATGGTGTGTGGATTCGATACAATTCTCGAAGTGGTACCCACAACATGTACAAAGAATACCGTGATGTTACTCTGTGCAAAGCCATTGAACAAATGTGTACGTTGCCATCTCAACCTGTCCAGTATCTACATTCATCATCCTAACATGAAACTAATCAAGCTCATTCCTTAACCAATAGATGCTGAATTAGCTGGTCGACATCGTGCTCGCCCTCGATCAATTCAAATTATGCGTACTGCTATTCTTGAAGCGAAAGACTGCAAAAATGTCCGTGTCACTGCTTTCCACACTGGTGCCATCAAATTTCCACTGGCTCGTATCATTCCACGACCATCTTTGAAAAAACATCGCACTACTTTCAAAGCTTCCCGACCTTGCACTTACCGTGGTTAAGAATATTCTTTGTTGCTACAAAGGTTTTGTTTGAAGAATACTGAACTTTTATCAATGAAAAGAATTTATTTTACGGTTTTATTGCGCATTCGTTATTGTTGGACATTCGCTGATACCATTTTGGTGGAGTAGCGTTTGTGACAGGTGATAAAATTTTATTTTTCAACAGCGCTGCTTCATTGTTCTTTTGGCTCGCCGTCTTGTCGAGCGTCTTGTTTGGCTGTTGGGATTCTTTTGTATGTTTCTGAGTATGAGTAGCAACGTAGGCTTTGAATTCGTTGTAATCTTCGCGTTTCTTTAATAATTCGATCATTTCCTTCTTCATTTCATGACTGTGACTCTCACATTGCTGTCGTTTTTCACGAGCTGAGTTTAATGCCTGGGATAGCTGGGCAATTTGGTGTTGACATCTATCAATTACGCTATCTTTTTCCATTAATTGTTTGACCAAATATTCTTTTGGTTGAGATAAGTGTTGAGACTGTTCCTTCATTTTCTGGGCCAGACTTTGCTGCTCTTTTATTTTGATTTGAGCTTGCTCTATTTCGAATTCCAATTCTTGGATCTTCTGAGTTTGCTGTGTAAATTTTTGAATAAATGGAACGGACTTGGACCACTAATGTAATAGAGTCGATGAATTATACGATAGGGTTGGAGTGCATCAATTACGTACCGATCGGAATGATTTGTTATTGCTGATGTTCATCGAGGAAGATACTTGTGAGCTCAAGACATTGTCATTCACATGACCATTTGCTGATGATGACAATTGAATTAATAGATCTTCTACATCAGACTCCATGGTTTCATATTTCATCTGTTTCTCTCTCTATAGTATACATGAGTACACTTCCTATTGGTAGGCAAACTCCGCACTTTTGCAGGTCGGGCGGCAACAATATAGAATGTAGATACCACACTTACTTCATGTTTAATTGTATTTTCCATTTCGGAAATTGTTTTCGCTGACTGTGTTTCCAAATGAAAGAATTCTTCTTCGTGTACTTTAATCTGAAGTCGAAGAAGTAGGGTGGCAGTTCATTCATTAAAAGCATCGATACTTTCGATGGCATCAGTCTTACCTTGTGCTGCAACATGTCAATTTCAAGCTCCTTCTGCTCCAATATCTGTCTTGTAGATTCATATTGCTGTTGGAATCTACTTTTCTATATTACCAAATTCATGAGTGTGATAAAGATTTACACTCATGATACGGTTTACTAGTGAATAAAAAGGATTACCTCAAGTTGTTGCAGCTTTAATTCGTTTCGCACTTCTGTCATGAGATTTTCATTTTTCGCTTCCACTCGACTATGCGAAACGAACTAGTAGCAATAGTAAGTACAATACATGCATATTAAAGAACTGCCGATTTTTTCATGCCTCTAAGCTAGACACTTACTTGTTCTGATTGAAAGCGCTCTAACTCAGTACATTTGAGTTGAACACGTTGCAATTCATTAACTGCATGATCTCGTGCTTCGCGCAGTATTTGATTTTCACGCTCCCATAAAGCCTGGCCTTTTTCACGAATATGTTGGAATTCTTTCTCGTGAAGTTCTGACAACCTTTCCAATTCTTTTTCCATTTTATGCTATGAATATAACATCCTGAGACACTAGGATACCATAAAATCACCATGAGCGAAACTTACTTGATAATTTGACTTATTTTCATTTTGTAATTGATAAAATTGCTCCATTACATTTCTTTTCTTTTCTTCTGCTTCGTCAACCTGGGCCTGTAAAGTAGAAATTTGCTGATTTGATTTTGTTAATTGGTGTTGAGCATTTTTCATTTCGCGAGATAAGTATTCCTTATCCATCGTTAATAGTTCCATTTGATGGCGTGTGGTATTCCATTCCATCTACAAAAAGGAAATTTATTACAAGATTTTGAGCTAGAAATGATTAACCTATCAGTACTTACTTCTGTTGAGGACAACTTTTCATTCAATTCCCTTTCTTTCTTTTTCCATTCCATTTGCTCTTGTTCGAACTTCATGTTTGCCGTCTTATTTTCGCAATTCATTTGCCGTGGTACATTTTCTTCTACACGGGGTGTTGTTTGTTTCAGCTGTTGTTCCAGCTTCTTCCTCACTATTTCTAATTCAGACTTGGGTGTTCGAACAAGAAGATGGACCCGTTTTTGAATTAGCTCAAGAATAGATAAAGATTCTTCTGGTTTTTGGCACAACTACGACAAAAAAAAGCTCAGCAAAACATAAAGTACGTGCATTTCTGTATGTAAATAAGCAAAGGAGAACTTACTTCCCGGTACAATGCTTCAGAAATGTCCATTTGATTCACTTGGTCTTTTTCAAAACGCAAACGTTGTTGTAAAACATGTATTTCTGTTTCAAGATGAACTTGTTTAGTCCGAATGGTATTAATTTCTGCCTTTGAGCGTAGCTAGGATTGAGTCCGTTTAGCTCATTTCACATACATTGGATGATATCCACATATGAAATCTTACCTGAAGATTGCGCAAAACTTCTGTAAAGCGCGTTCTTTCATTTTCGAGTGTCGATCGTAAATGAGCAATTTGCGTTTGTAGTCTTACATTTTCTACTTGAACTAGGCGTGTTGAAACATCCGTCATCATCGTTTGGGATGGCGAGCTCGTATACTTTGTTGGAGGGAGCCGAGGCGAGATTAATAATTCTTCATTGTCGTCTTCGTCATTGCGACTGATCAAAGAAGACAATGAATAAGGAGAGTCACAACAGAGTGATGCAGGCAATGAATTGGGAGTCGTTGATACTGATGATCGATTGGAATTATAGGCATATGAATTAGATGAAGTTTGAATCCTTAAAACAGGTTTATTTTCATTTGATGCTGACAATGATGGCGAAGCCATGAAAACAAGCTCTACCGATGAGCACACAAGATCCTAGAGCAATAATAATGGATCTTTTTCGATTTGATCGACAACGGCAACAACGACCGACCACTGTAACCTGAGCCTAAACGCACTCGCGCATTTTAAAAATAGTTTAGCTAGGTCAATATGTACTTAAATTGTTCGAGTGTGTACGTATAGTTTAATCCTGATTATTCTTGAGACGAATATCCACGATAACTTCCAGGACCCAGGATTATAAAGTCTTCTTGAAAGATTTTGGAATCCTTATTACAAAGATTGTTCGAAGAGACATCGATGTCCAAAAAGACGAAAAGACGAACAGATATCCATAATGTCCATACGAGTAAAATCCAACAGCCTTTAAAGGGAAGAAATCAAATCCTTTCATCCGCAACGACAGTCTCTCTCTTGATATGTTGTCTAGCTATTTTTCTGTTCTATTCTTCTTACCCAAATTCTTTCAATGAGGACATCCATGCTACGAAAATCCAAGCATTTGCCCAATGGTTTCAGGAAAATGGGGGAAAATCACCAAAGATTCGAATTGAAGAATTCAAAGGAATGGGAAATGGTATTCAAGCAACGAAAGCTGTGAAAGAAAATGACATGCTTCTAACCATTCCAAAGTCAATCATAATGTAAGGGGTGGTATATTGTCTACTAGTTGTGTGTGGTAATATCTGATGGCTTATATCTACATATGAATATGATGACATGTACAGCTGTAAAGAAACAATATTTTCTAATCTTACCTCAGAAGAAAGCACATTCTTCCAACAAGTTATTCAGCAAGAACCAGCCGATCATCCCGCTTTACTTCTATCGTTTTTTCTATTAATTGAACAAGCAAAGGGAATTCATTCGTATTGGTTTCCATATCTAGAGGTATTGATACATATATTTCGTTCTGATATCCTAAAATGATGACAATCAATCGCCTATCACTGTCAATTACTAGATACTTCCACAGAGAATCAATCGCCCCATCTTTTTCAACGAAAGAGAATTGCAAGCTATTGGGGTGAGTAATCGCTGCTGTATGTGAATGAAAGAAAAAATTATAACACCATGTTTGCCAGGATTCCTACACCATTGATGCGATCAGAGCAAGTCAAGAAAGGTTAAAAAAGAAATATCGTCTCTGGTCCTCACATTTGAAGGAAGTTGCGGTCAATTCGTCCACTATTTCGTTGGTAAGACTTTCTATTCGTACATGTGAATCACACATTACTAACGAATTCTGCGTCATGTCAGTCTTCTTACCTTTGGGCAGATTCAATCGTAGCCTCAAGGGCACTTTCGATTCAAGGAGAGCGATTCTTAGCCCCTTATGCTGATATGTTTAATGGAAAACCTCACGAGCAAGCTCGGGCGCATGACAATGGAAATCATTTTTTGAAATACCATCTGTTGAAATCCAATCGATTGATCATCCGAGCAGATCGATCTTGTCGACCTGGGGATCAAATTTTTGAAGATTATGGCGATAACGGGAATGATGTGTATGTATATCTTAAATCGATTATCTGAACTCCTCTGTGTTCCATCTCTGCCCATGCTGACACTTCATAACACAATGCCCTAGTTATTTTCACTACCATGGCTTTATTCAACACAATAACGAATTTGATTGCGTGCAAGTACAATTGCCAAGTATTAAGGCCGAGGGAAATGTACCATTCGATCTAGTAGAAAAAAAACAACACATTCTTCAACTCTTTCATTTGCCAGATGCACCCACGGGCTGTTTTGGTCGCGATTTGAGGTATGTAATGAAAATGGATTTTAATGTATATGTTTGAGAAAATAATGATCATTGATGAATGACACAAGATCCAACGATTGAATGTACATCTTAGAACAAATGACCGAGAAATGAATACTTACTTGATGATTTATCTTTTGAATGAGAAAGAAACAGACACATGCCTTGCTTCGATCGCATCGTGTTTCAGCAATCACCAGCATCTTCTTGATCCGATTTTGATCTCTTCGATCGTGGCTTCGAGTGTTCCAAATGTGACCCATGATTTAGCTGAGATTGAGACCTTGCGCGAGAATGTCGTAGCCACGGGTGATGATAAAAATGAAGATCGTCACCATCGAATGAGGTACGCGAGCATTGCTTTCGATATGTCTAAGATCACGTTATCCGTTTGATCTTACGTACATAAATATATTACGTAGATTGGCACTGGACTTTCGATTGAATCAGAAACAAATCCTGCACCATATCCATTCGTCCTATCGAGAGCCCGAATGTCGAGGCGCACGACGAGAAGAACCTGCTTCTGACGAAACTTTGGACGACTCACATGTGGCGAGGATGCATGGTTTGATCGAAAGATTTAATCACTGGATTGAGCGAGCTCAATTTCCAATCAATAAACTATCCGTCGCTCCGGCGAGCCACGGCATGCGATTGGGCACCTTTGCGAAGGAACGTATTGAGAAAGATGATGTCTATCTTCGCGTGCCTCCCAAAGTACTCATGAACCAAGCATCGGCTATAGAGTGTCCGGTCGTCGGTCCATTCATTCAGCTCATTCGACAGAAATTCAATGGGAAGTCCGATCCACGACATGAGGTCAGTCGTCGTCGTTTTGCGATTATGTTTCCTGGTTGTGTGTGTGTCTTACCTTGCATCATCACAGTTTGTCTTTCATTTGATGTATGAGAAGTTTGTCCGTCGTACGTCCTCGTATTGGGATCCTTATCTGGCGATCCTGCCACAGGTTGAAGACATGGACATGCCTTTATTCTATACGTAAGCTTCTGCAATTGAATGATGATCATGAATAATGTATCACGAATGTATCGATCGAAAACTGAACGATGTGGTCATCATCCATCTAGCTCACGTGAACTCCAGCTCCTCCGGTCTTCAGATCTGCACATTCTCGTGCGAGCCCATCGCCAAAAAATCCGGCGAACGTACGACGTAGTGATGAAAAATGTAATCCAAGATCATCAATCATCCGTATTTGACAATCAAGAATTTACATTTGATAATTATGCATGGGCCATGGCAACCATTGATTCACGAAGTATTTGGTGGAAAGGGCGTCGTAATCTCGTGCCGGTCTTGGACTTGGTCAATTGCCAAGAAGGACCGGACCCGGATCAGATTCATAAAACGGAATGGATCAATGACACCGCACTGACCCGATCCCCGTGGATGGTTGAAAAAGGAGAACAAGTCTGGGAAAACTATGGGTACGTGTCTGTGTGTGTGTGTGGTCAATTTATTTTTTTGAAAAAATAATGTCCTCGCTGTAGGCAACCCAATTATATTTACCTCCTCTACCATGGGTTTGTATTGGAACAAAATACCCATGATTGTGCACTAGTGCATCTTGAATTCT
>JACKZZ010004427.1_pt1 | contig 18112 bp, 9 predicted proteins | sample 8027871 | NCBI WGS metagenome assembly JACKZZ01 (sample SAMN15724774, study PRJNA655200) | protist metagenome | isolation source: fluorescence activated cell sorting (FACS) single amplified genomes of... | place: USA: West Boothbay Harbor, Gulf of Maine | collected 2000-07-19
ACGCAGCTGGAGCGCATTTTGGCTGAGACGGCAGAGAAGACGTACAGAGAAGACGTAGAGGCTGCCAAGAGTCGCAAATAGGGGTCCTGCGGAGGAACAGACTCTACATCGACTGAGCAGCTAGCATCACTACTGTTCGTTTGTTCCTCAAATGCCTCCAGGAATTAGCGAACACACTCACCAGATATTTTGGTTTCTTATCAGGAACTCTGCGCAGAGGTAGTGTTCTCACTATCAACACACATAATTTCATTGTATGTATATATATACGATCTATATATATACGATCTATAGAATATATATATATACGATCTATATATATATATATATACGAATGATTGAAGATATATATACGACGCAAGAAACACGCGCATGTGATGTTCTAAGGACTCTGCGTCATACTGGGAGCTTTGTGGTGGTGGCGAGTGTGTGTTGTACTCATAGTCAGATTAGCGCAATTTAGTATAAGAAGTGTTCTACTGTATACCATGCTGCCACATAGTATTCGGGAAGCACCTATAGTACTCATTGTTGTACAGCCCCTGTAGCATAAGAAGTGTTCTACTGTATACCATGCTGCCACGTAATATTCGGGAAGCACCTATAGTACTTATTGTTGTACAACCCCTGTAACACTTTGATAAACTACATTTTCTAGTCTCCTGTATCAATGTCAATCATCCTTGCAATATTCATTGACTATTTAAGTAATGTTAATTATGCATGCGTTAATACGGTGTTTATAGATTAAGATAGGGTAACCTAGCTTTCCGTCTGTAACGATGTCCTAGACAACGTGAGTGCACTCGTACAAAACTAACTCGTAAAGAATGTCATTATTCATTTTACTAAGGGGTGTGTATCCTATTTATTGTCATCCTGCATACGTTACAGGAATAAGACGACAATGCACATATATATACACAACATGCAGCGGATTGTTAGTATCACTTCACTAATTGTAATACGGATCCAGATTTATAGGTCAAGATCAGGGTCGAAGGCCACTGTGTCAGCCGGGGGGCGGGCACTGTGAGACCGCGCTGCCGTCTGCTTATTGCGACGGCGGCGACGGTTACTGTACAACTCCCCACTACCGTCCGTGTTCAGCCCCAGCGCACCTGCCGCGCCACTGGGGGCAGCACTGTCAACAGCAGTATTTTCATATAGCGCTGTGCCCATCACCCGGCCTCCAGCGGCAGCGGCAGCGGCAGCGGCGGAGGAGGCGGTCATCGCCACTTTGGCGGCGTCGTAAGGCTGGTCCGCCTCCACAATGCTACGGTACACGTCCTCGAGGTCGTCTTGTAAATATTGGGCATCCCGCGCGTCATCATCATCGCTGAGCTCCGCCCCGTATTTTGCCAGCCCGGTAGAGGTGTCGAATTCGCGAGGGTTGGCGGCGAAGTGCATGCCAGTGCGTTCCCGCATCTGATTCAAACGTGCAGCGTGCTGTCCAGTGGGCGCACCTTCATATCCACCTTCAGTAGTGTGTCCCTCGTCATCGTCCAATTCGTCTTCATCGAGGGCCTCCTCTCCCCACAGCTGCTGCAGCGACTGCGTGTCGTGCGCTGCCCTGGCTGGTGCTGTGGCAGTTATCGCATCTCTACTGCTCCCACCGCCGCCGCCGCCCAAATTCCCCGGCGCCATCACAAAAGGTCGAAGAACTTTGCCCACCTGGTGCGTGTTCTCGAAACGAGGATTATGTGCACCGTACTCCGCGTCGAACAGCGCGTCCGCCGCCGCGTCCTCGTCTCCGTCCTCCTCCTCTATGGCGCCACTACCGCGCGCCCCAGCACGAGAATCAAATCCCTCAGGGAGGGGCTTGGTATGTGTACTCCCACTCGTTCTACCTTTTGCCGCTCCCGCTCCTGCGCCCCGCCGATGTCCACTATCAGTACCAACAGTACTATCAGCAGCACCAGCAGCGCCGCCGCGGCGGAGAGCCGCTCGAGCTAGAGACTGTTCCTCACGCAGCTGCAGCAGTATCTTTCTCTGGGAGGGGCTGAGCGAGCTCTCCGCGGCGCCGCGGCTATCGTCATAATGACCACTGCTCGAGGTGCTTGTGTCTGTCCGCGGCCACCCGGCGCTGCCGCTGGCAATCACGCCGTCCTCGGAGGAGGAGTCACTCCCGGGCCAACCACCACTACCACCCATCAGACCCCCGTCGTAATCGTCATTATCTATGTCAACACCATCACCGCCGCCACTGCTACCCTTGCGGAAATGTGCCGGTACACCAGTCTTACTACTGCTATTACTACTCGCCCACGCAGCTGCATGCCCTGACCTTCCAGCCACCCCTAACCCACCCCCGCCCCCCTGGTGGTGGCGTTGCGCCTCCTCCTCCTGCTGCTCGGCGAACAAGTCGTAGTCTGCTCCGTCGCCATCTGCCCGCCAGTACATCCGCTGTTCGAAGTCGTCCTCGCCGTCCTCCTCTTCGTCCGGGTAATCGTTCAGCTCATTGCGCTCGTCGTTGGAGTCGGGGTCCTCCCCCTCCGCCAGGTCCGACCAGTCCGAGTCGTAGGCAAACTGCAGCGCTGAGTCCACGTCGACCGTGCCGTTGTCCATCAGTTTGAGGCCATCCAGCCGCATCAGCGTGGAGGCACTGGCTATGTCAGTACAGGCAGTGGTATCATCCTGCTCGCCCAAATTATTACTATTACTATTGCTATGACTATGGTTACGACCACTATTACTATTTAGCGGACGGGGAGCCGTCCCCGCCCCAGCAGCGGCCATGGTCGAGGCGGAGGCGGAGGGAGTGTATGAAAAGATATCCCACACATACTCTCCATTTCCACTACTACTGCCACTACTACCACTACTACCGGTTCTTTTAATATCTTCATTGTCAACGTCTATGCCTCCATTTCCGCCAGTATTGACCCCGTTGGCCCTCAGTCCGTCTCCGGTGGCGGGCTCATTTCCGTGGCCCCTCTGCTGCTGCTGGCGACGACGGCGCCGGCGCATCGCTCGCTCGCGGTCCCCCGCCGCTGCAGCCGCCGCCTGCTCATCACTGATGAACAGGTCATCATCTCTGTCCCCTCCTTCCACAAAGTAGTTCCCCGCCGACGGCTGTCTGTAGCACTGCATCAGCTGCTCCTGCAGCATCAGCCGCAGCTCGATGAACTCAGCAGGGGTGATGCGCGCACGGCTGATACTACTACTATTACTATTACCACTATTGGGACTGCTCACCCCAATCACTGCAGATGCATTATCAGAACTACCCGTAGAGGCCGTCCCCCCAGCAGCCGCAGGCCGCATCTTTGTGGCCGTAGCATCCTGCTGAGCGCGCAGCAGCATGTCTAGCGCAGTGTCCCCCGCAGTATTACGCAGAGAGACATCCACCCCGCCGCCGCGCAGCAACAGCCGCCGAGCTACCCGCACCTGACCGTGGGCGGCGGCACACATTAGCGCCGTGTAGCCGCCGTCCGCCGGGCGCTGCTGGAAGTTCGCGTCCGCGCCCTTGAGCAGCGCCTCGGAGATGCCGCTGAAGTCGCCGCAGCTAAGCGCCAGCTTGATGCCACTGTCCATAGCGCGTGCGGCCGGGCTCAGTATTTTTACTGCCGCGGTGCCACTGCTGGCTTTATGGCTCTCGGTAGTGCTGCCACCGGATTTAAGGGCGCCAGAAACGGACGACGAGGGTACAGCCGTAGTGGCCAACGCATCACCGTCGACACCAGTTCTTATGCTCTTGGCACTGTTGATGCTATTGGTAGTGCGCAGCTGAGTGGCATCTACCACCACAAATGACTCCGTCTCCTCGGTATCCACTCCGCTATCGCGTCCTCTGCTACTACTACCACACATCACGCGGCGCTTGTGACCTGTCAGGATGATATTCTGTGTGCTACTGCTGCTGCTACGACTACTTTTACTGACGCGTGAGCCGCCACTTACAGCCAATGTAGACGCACTGCTAATACCTTGGTAAGCAGCTCTAAAATTAGTATCCACCGTAGACTGTACCGTGTTGATACGGCCGAGGATCACATGAGCTCCAATATCTTCCGCTCCTGCGGCAGCTGCACTCGGTTCACCCAGGCTCAGACCTTTCAAGGACTTCCTTTTAGGAGTGCAGGCACTATCGTCTACTACGCAAATTGTATCAGCTGGCTCATCATCGCGATGACGCTTCACTCGAATGATCAAAGGGACCTGTTGAGGCGGTAATTGGGCGGAATGACGCTGAGGAAACGACAGAGACATGTCGTTATTCTATCTTTCTATCAGCTGTATTGAGCACAACTACACAGCTCACAAACAAAGCACAGCAAAATGGGGCTGCAGTTGGACCGCTTTGAATACTATATATTTAGTTTACCATTTACCATTTACCACATTAATTGTTACGGCGAAAAAACTGCGCGCCGCGTCGTGGGGGCGCGGGCTGCTGGGCGGCTGTGTGGCGGCGCAGCGGCGTCCCGTCCGTTTCATTTTTCGAAAAAAAGAGAAGAGAGAGGACGACAAAAACAAAAGGGGAGGGGACAAAAATGAAAAAGAAAAAAAACGGGCCTCTTACTTCTCTGGTTGGAGAATTGAATTTAAATCCATCGAAGCAGATTCAAAGATAGAATAGTAAAACGTAGGAATATACGCAAAAGCTACGAAAAAGTCATGGTGTCGCCATAAAAGTAACAGCGCTTCTGTTTTTCCTATTATAAGTTTTGTACGCCATCTCGGTGATTTTTAAAAAGAATTGAATTGATCATAAAATAGGACTGACATTCTAGAACTGTTCAAACACCATCATGGACGCTAATCCCACTGAAGAGGCTATTAAAAAGCTTCAGGTGATGATAACGAATTTTCTTATCATTGATGATGGCACTCTACGTTTGGATGTCAATCTGCGGGAATATGGAATGGACGCTGGAGCTGACGTCAACGATACCACCGTGCAGGAGTTGTGCGCGGTGCATCCCACACTCACTCGGCTTGATTTGACAAGTTGCAGTGAAGTCACTGATGTAGGCGTGTGGTCTGTTGCGCGGCATTGTATCGCAATCAAGTCGTTAATATTGCAAGACTGTCAAGCTCTTACCAACATTGGGCTCCGCTCTATATCTCTCAGACTGTCGCAGTTGAAAGTCCTCAACTTGAACAAGTGTATCTTAGTAGACGATATTGCACTCACGGTTGTAGCAGCTGGTTGCTGGCACTTGGAGGAGTTGTATTTGGATGGATGTAATAAGATTACTGACACGGGTCTGAGCCGCGTGGCGCAGGGCTTGGGACCGTACCTGCGGGTGCTCGACGCGCGCGGCTGCACTGCAGTGGGCGAGTTCGGCGACCGCGCGCTACAGGAGATCGGACAGTATTGCGGCAATTTGGAGCAGTTCAACTTCCACCACGCGCGGCGCATTGAGGACCCCGGTTTGATTCGGCTTGTGAAGGGCTGTCCGCAGCTGCGCCAGCTGACAATATCTGGATGTTCGAACGTCACCAAGAAAAGCCTGCGGACAATGTGCAAGACTTTGTCCAAGCTGGAGTATCTGAAGATTGTGGGAGCCAAGAAGCTCGGCGACATGGACCTAGACATGCTCAATGGGTCACGGATGCAGAACACGCTGACCTCTTTGGACTTGAACTCGTGGAACCGTCTCACGGACCGTGGGGTAGGGGCGGTGTGCAAGGCCCTAGGCAACACGCTAAATCAGCTGGACCTGTCCAACAACGCGGGCATCACCGATTACTCGTCCATACTCATCGCCAACCTGTGCGGGCGCCTGCGCGAGCTGAACCTCAGCAGCTGCGCTCAGATTACCGACAGCTCCGTGCACTCGATCGCGGCCCGGTTGTCGTGCATCACCTGCTTGAAACTAGACGGAAACGACCGACGGGTGACCACGCGCGCGTTGATCTCCCACGTAGGTAAAGAACTGGAGTTTGTGGACATGGCGGCGCTGTGGATGGGATACAAACCCAAGCCGGCCGTGGAGGACCTGATTCGGCAGAGAGAGATCCTGCGGGTGCAGACCAAGCAGGCCATCCTGATACAGTCTGCGCTGCGGCGCAAGTTCGCTCATCGGGTCTATTGGGAGCGGTACAGGAACATGCTGCTGTGCGTTGTCATTCCAATGTTCCAGGCCAGGGTTCGGGGGGTCTTGCAGAGGAAAAAGTTTACCAAGGTTAAAGATCAAATAGGGCAAATACGACAGATTATTCTGATCCAGCGGTGCTGGCGGAAGTTTTTTGCACAAAAAGAGCGGCTGAGAAAAGTTAAGAAGATACGCTTTGAAGAGCTACAGCAGCTGCTGGCCATCAATATTCAGCGAATATATCGTGCGTGGAAGGCTAGGAAACGTGTGATGCAGATTCGAGCGGACCTGGCCAACAAGCGACTGGAGGAGGCACGCAAGCGGGCGCGGCACGAGACGCGAGCCATGACGATTCAACGGCTGTGGCGTGGCTCGCGCGACCGCGCCCTGGCGCGGCGCAAAGTGGAGCTGCGCATCCAACAAGAGCTGCGGCGCGCGCTAGAGGAGCGCATGATGCGGCGCGTTCAGCGCATTGCTCACGGTAAGATTGGGCGTATCCGGGCCCGGCAGCGCGCCCAGGAGATCGCCGATGCGGAGCTGCGGTGGGAGTGCTCGCGCAAGATACAGAAAACATATCGCATGCGGTTGGGCAAGGTGCGCTGGAAGCGGTTCTGGGAGGAATTGCAGCTGAAGATTCAGAATGCGGCGGCGACGACCATACAGAGGCAGTACCGTGGCTATCGCGGCCGCATTCTCGGTGCGGTTGCGCGGGCGCTCAAGATTCTGCGTACCAGGCAGCATGACAACGCGCTGTTGCTGCAGCGCGTGGCGCGTGGTTACGTTGGCCGCTGTCAGTTCGCAGTGCACAAGGAGCTGGTGCTACGCCGCAGACATCAGTTTGCGATGGCCACCGTGATCGAGCGTGTCTTCCGCGGCTATAAAGGCCGGGAGGCTGCGGAGATCGAGCGCGAGCTTCAGCAGCTGGACAGCAAGGCGCGGCCACTGATTCTGCACTTGAAGCACTGCGAAGAGGACGCGGCTAAAAAGCGCAAGGTCATCCACAATATGGAGTTCTACGAGCAGCGCAGCCGAGACAACTTGTTCGAGATCGAGCGCGAGCTCGAGCACGTGCAGAAGACCACTCACAAGTACACCGATTCGATGCGCATCAACGACACGCCTCAGCGCTTTCTCACCAAGTTCCTGCGGGTGCGCTTGGCAGACTTCTTTGAGCACGAGAAGGAGCTACATCGCGTTAAGTTCATCGACCTGCAGTCCAAGAGGGCCGACCTGCGAGACGTGGAGAAGGACATCATGCTCACGCAGAGAGAGCTAATTCCGCTCACCACCGGCCTGGTGGCCGACGTGAAGCGGCGCCGCACTGCCAAGCTGCGGGCGCGGGTCAACCTGGTCAGGGATAGTGCCAAAAAGGTGGGTAAGCTCAAAGTACTTTGTTGGCGAGTGCATTTCATATTTTCCAGCTCATTGATGGAGTCAATGGGTGTAGTACGACATCACCGTCGACCCATATTGCCTCTCGCGACTGATTTTTCCAAATATGCTAATATGTTTGCTTGTGTTCCCTGTGCTTTACTTTCAATTACGGACCAACTGTTCTACCCTTCCTCCTCCCTCCCTCCCACTATTCGCTGCAATGACCTATACATATACTACATCCTCCAAACCCGCTCTAACGTTGTCCACATTAGATTCAGAAGATTGCGCGGGGCGCCCTGGTGCGCATGGCCTGCGAAGACCCCTATGGGGCCTCGTGGGTGTCAAAAATAGACAAGTTCCAGTCCGACAAGCCCTACTACTTCAATGTGGAGTCCAAGGAGATCACCTGGAGCAAGCCGCTGGCCTTTCGCTACTACGGCAATCTGCCCAGGAACTTGCAGCAAATGTACTGATGATAGTACCACTGTTTTGGAGGAGTGCGCGTGACAATTATTATTAGTGTGTACCCAAAAATGAGACCTGTGCAACCAATGCACAAATGAGTTTCAAAACTACTGTTGTATATATATATACTTTATTTTGTTTCATTAGTATAAATATTGTCCAATGCCGAGCACGAGGCGAGAAACTCACAGTGCACTCTATTACGTGTTGTAAAAAGTCAAGAAAATAGATTACCAAGACACTTGGTGAAATTCGGTTCATCAAATTGATCCTTCTCCGTCAACCATCTACTTTTTTGTTGAACATCTATATACTATATATATATTTATAATTTATTTACATTACATACTGCATGGAATCTACACGTCGTTACATACTGTAACGTAACGAATAAAATATGTGCATAAAACTAACTGGTACACTGTCACATACACGTAGATACCTTAAGCTACTGAGGTCACATCGCTCTACATACAATCGTTGCGTTGTAACCAGCACTATACGCACTTTAATTCACCGACCAACGGGGTCATCGGTCGCGGCGGGCGTTCCCGTGGCGTCAGTTTCAGAGTCAGCTGCGTCAGCTGCGTTGCCAGCATTGTCGTCGGCAGCGGCAGGGTCAGCACTAGTGGCGGCTCGTGCAGCTAGAGGAGTGCCCACAGAGTCGTTTGACACCAACTTCGTCTCCTCGTCAACATCCTCCTCGTTTTCTTCGTCTCCGTAGGCTGCAGAGGCCGGTGGCGGCGTGATGGGTACCGCACGCATGCGGCTTCGGCCGCCTCCGGACGGGCCCATAGCTGCGGACAGCACGGAGCTACGGTTGGGTGTCAACCTCATGGGACTACTACTGCTACGACTGCTACTGTCCGATGCGCTGCTGCTATTGCTCGCCGACCTTTCCAAATTATTGTTCTTACTACCACTTTTCACAAAGTTCGACATTTTGCTAAATTTCCTGCCCAGAAACCCACCGATGCCGCCCTTCTTGTGAGAAGCTGGGGCACTGTCCTCTCCGGCAGAGCTCCGCCCCCCGCCCTCTGTGAAGTCCCCTACGTCGTCGCCCCCTGCCATGGGCGAGGTAACCAGTCCCTGCATGGAGGCCGAGTCCCTGCCCCCACTGCTGCCCGTGCCGCCGTCCCCGTCATCGTTGACCGACAGCCGCAGCGAATTCATTGTGAGCATGGCGTGCTCGGTGCGCATGCAAATAAAGAGCGCCTTTTCCACAGCGTCGTCCACCACAGTGGCGCGCACGAACTGCGCACGGGCGCGGTAGAGCAGGGCACGCAAGTGGATGTCCTCCTTGAGCGATCCGCTCACCAGCAGAAAGCAGGGGAGATACAGCACACGCCAGGCCGCAGTGCGATGCATTCCCTCGGCCTGCTGTGGGTGCGCCTGGCGAAAGGTGCGCAGAAAGGCCAAGTTCAGGGTGCGCACGTGCGAAGAGCGCAGCGAGGGGATGAACGAGCCCTCTTCGTCATATGCTGCGGCGCTGCCTACGGAGTCGAGGCGCGGCCTTATAGAACTGGACTCGGCAGCTGAGGAAGCACGCGACAGTCCTAGGGGTGGCCGAGAGTTCGCCCCGGCCAGTGACGAAGAGCGAGACACAGCCACGCCAAAGGAGATGGGGGCCTCTTTGGTTATCTGTCGCAGCATACATACTTCGCTCACGCCCTCGCCGTCCGCTTCTTTGGTTATTTGTCGAGTCACACCCACCACTCCTCCTAAACCTGCGTGAGGGGCGGCTGTGCTGCTGCTAATGTCTACGTCGACTGGAGCATCTTTTGTCAGCTGCCGCGCCATGCTACAAGTTTGCATGGGCGGCAGCGGCGGACCCACCGTGCTCGTGTTATTCGCGACGTCGTCCTCGGCCTCCTTGGTAACCTGCCGCGCGACATCCACTTCCGGCACGGGCAAGAGATGCACAGGGGGGCCTAGGGCACTGCTGCTGCTGCTGCTGCTGCTGCTGCTGCTGCTGCTGCTATTCGCATTGCTATCACGTGCGCTGATTTCGTCACAGCTGCTATCTATACTAATACTAATCCCGCTATGGCTGCCACCGTTACTGCTGCTACTACTACTGCTGCTGCTCCCTGGCGATAAAGGCACCGTGTTAGCGTCACCAGCCTCCATTAGCCGCTTCGCCACCGCAATAACGGCGGCGAGATGCGAGAGGTACCAAATCTGCAAAGTGCGTGCTGCCTGCTCCCTAACCGCCTGCTGCTTCGCATGCGCGTGGCCGTCCACCTGCAGCAGCAGCGACGCATCCACTGTCGAGGCGTGGTCGCAGATGCTGAAGGCATCCGCGCTATTGGGCGACAGGTAGCTCTTTTTCACAGCCGCAGCCACGCAGAATGTGTTGCGCTTCTTCAGACCCATACCGGAGCTGCCACTAGCCGCAGGGGCCGAGGAGGTGGTGCTGATGTTGCCCCACTGGTCGCCGGACATGGCGTGTCCCAGTCCCTCCGCAGCGGTGATTATCTCCAGCTTCTGCCGCACCACAGGCGGAAGATGGTGGTGATGAATGTCCATGTATCCTCTGTAGCGCACCGCGACGTTGTCCAGCAGGGCGCTGTGCTCATTATGCGCGCTAGCCGGCGGGCCGTGCGAGGAGGCGCTGAGCAGCCAGGGATTCAGCCCCGACAGCCCCTCCCGCCACAGGTCCATGTCGCTCACACCGGTGCGCGGCCGCAGATACTGACACTGCCTATCCGCCAGCGACGGCGCCACGTACACGCGGTTGAGTAACAGCGAGCTGGCGCCGCCCCTGTGCATCAGCAGATTGACGTAGCAGGACACGGACGAGAAATCAAAGTCGTCCATATACATGTCCTCAAAGGAGGCGACGGTACGCATGGTGTGGTACCTCTCCCGCTCGTTGTTGCCACGAAAGGTTACGAAATAGCCGGAGTATGTACACTGCGCGAAGAACACCAGGAAGTACTCACTGAACTCAAAATGCGTCGGATATTGCCGGTGAATTTGCACGACGCAATCCAGGAACTGCAGGAACACTGGTGAAGACTCTTTGTGGGAGGAGTCGCCCAGGCGGTGCTGGAACTTGTGGCCAAAGGAGCAGAATTCTTTGTTGACAAGCGCGAAGAAGCCGTCCACGGTGCGGTAGTACGGGTCGATGAGCAGCTGCGCCAGCGCGGTGAGCTGAGCCGTGCGGTCCCAGCCGTCGCTGCAGTGCACCAACACCGGGTACCCCATCCCTAAACTATCCGCCACCGCCGCCGCGCCGCGCAGCACGGTGGCCACGTGGTGCAGCCAGCGCGAGGACTGCAGCGAATTCATGTCGTCAGTAGTACCTGCTTCCCTGCCCACGCTACCGGCACTGGCGGCGGCGGGCGAAACGATAGCGTGCAGTCCGTCTCTCACCTTGGCCAAACTGTGTCTCATCACATGTATGTTGTCAATATCCAAAAAGACCAGGGCGCACTGCGACGGACCCCCCATAAAGGCAATGTTCTCGAAGCCTTTGCCTTGCATCGCGTTGGCGTTTGCATTCAGCTTGGGACGCGCGTCGGCGATACGCAGAGGGAGTCCCGAGGGGTTATTGGCTTTAATAGCCAGCAGTAGCTTTTTGTCGTGCTCCAACGCACCTCCTCCCATGCCGGCCTTGGGCTGCGACGCGCGTGTGAGCGGGGCCTTGGTGGCCGGGTGGATGAAGGATAGCGCTGGCAGGCGACCCGAGGAACGCTGCGAGGCGGCGTTGAGCACGTCTGCGTCCTCTAGAGAGCCCGGCAGCACGATGTACTGCGGATAAGAGCCGCACAGCGAGTAGGACATGTTGAGATCGTTCAGGTGCCAGTTGTGGTCTTGCACGCGCAATCGCCGGAAATCCGTCTCCACATCCGGAGGCACACGCGCTTTTTTGAACCAGGCCTTGCCGTTCACAGACAGCGCAAGGCGGCGACAGGACATCTTGATGTAGCGCGCCCAGCGCAGCCACACAGAGTCCTCCTTCATCTGCCACTGCAGATACTCCACTACCCGTACGCACCACAGTAATGGATCTAACACGTTCTACAAATGGCATATATTAATATCGACATGAGTCAGAGAAAAAGTGCTTGGGATATGAAAATTTATTACTTCACTCCTCTGAAAGAACCATACTCACCGTGTCCAGCCCAGACCGGTATGTAGGATTCGCTAGCTTCTCCACAAATTTGCTGAGCTGCTGCTCCGGCAGCGCGGCAAAGCCCACAGCGTTGGTACGGGCGCTCTTATGTCGCAGGTACTGTTTCGGCCGCATGCGCACGCGGAACTCGGCCGTACTACCATCGCGGCCCTCCAGTATCAGCGCGCAGTAAGCCGAGTCTCCCGTGCCGTTGCTGCCTGCGCCCCCGCCGTTATCCGCGCACGACACATGTCTACACGCCTGTATGGCGGACAGCGGAACCTGATACGTGTACCTGTGCAGCGCCAATAGGTCTTCCTTGCTCCACATCGAGCGCACGCTTTTGTCCTTAAAAGATATACGGCCAGTCATCTGCGGCGCACAGATCACTTCGTACGGCACGAAAATTACCCGGAGATCCGTCACCACCAGGCGGCCCGTACACACAGTGAACAGACGGTCGCCGAACGAATTCATTCCCGTAGCAATTCTCCACTTTGCACCAGGAGAGGAAATAAGAGACGCACGCAACATTAGACATGAACACCACACAACATAGAGCTTAACTTCATTGACAGGTTCAGCAGTACTTCTAATCTTAAAAATCCTACCCCCGTCGACTCAACGTTTCCACACAGTTAACACTCGTACTTAAATACCAATACTAGTCGAAGCCTGCTGTGATACCGACACGCATCGCAACGAAGCAATGTGTAGTCAGCATCGCACAGCACAGCTGCGGCAACAACCATAGCAACAACGACGTACCTCTACAAAGTTGTGTTTATCAATCACAAGCTCCCCGCAGTTGGGCCCGGGCAGCCCACTGGCAAAGGTGCATGTGTCCGGCGACCAGGAGAAGTCCAAGAAGAGGTGTCGATATATCGCCGACTGCCTGGGAAACACGTCGCACAGTTGTGACAAGTGGCACGTCTTGAGCCTGCCAAAGGTCTGTTTATCTAACACAGTTAATCGTACGAATATACGACCTTGCGCCGTAGCAACATCGCCGCCTTCCTTGTCGCTCCTGTGATCATGGTGCACTTTCAGCAGCCGGTAGGATTTAAACTCCCCAATTTCGTACAAAGGTACCCTAGCTTCGTAAAGCTTAACTGTTTTTTCTCCTATGCTTTTGGCAAAGTCGATCACTTCAATCTCCACAAATTCGAAAAAGAACGGCCTATTGTAATCCCGTTCTTTTGCATTAAGCTCAGCCAGGGTCTTGGGAAATTTTTCGTTCCAAACGGGTTCCACGGTATTGAGACTCGGGCTAGTTCGCGCGATTTCTTTACCGTGTAACTTTAAAACACAGCATGATACTACGGGATTTAACTGCTGCAGGGAAGCGTTTAAGACCTCAACTTCGATCATTTCTACTCAGTTTCGTAGAGAATCAAGTTCCCGTTCAATGCACGGCTCACCGAAGAAATTTGCAATCCAATGCGAGGAAGGCAATTCTTTTTACAAACAATGATAAAACTAATTCAAAAATTAAAATGAAATCAAAGTTTTTGTGTATTTTGGCAGAAACAGGTGTGTGATGTGTGATGTGATGTGTGATGCGATGCGATGATTTTATATAAAACGGCGATAGATACGTTATCACATTGTCCATCGCGCAGGAAGGATGAATCATCAATCATCTGCTTTCAGAAAGTAGTGCATCTTGCTTTTGGTCCTTCACGAGCGACTATATCGAAAAAGGTATACTGAATTCAAAGTACTGATCAGTTGTTGACGGATCGCGTCTTCAGTGGACTATCGACATTGGGTTATCCCGCAGTGGAATTAATCTCTATTTATTGTAGTAAACAAAAGGAATGAGCGGTTCAATAAACCAAAAGGTAAGTTTGTATTCTTTGTCATCAAAAATTAAAGTCCCTGTTTAAACAACGACCGTTCTTTATGTCATGTAACTGCTTCAGCAGACTGTCTTGTCGGATGTCTTGAAGAGATATCTTGCACAATGTTCAGATTTTAAGTTTATTGTTCTCAGTACTTTGGAGGGGGTCGAGTTGCTTACAGTTTGTAGTGATGGTCACATGATCGATCTTTCATCAGATATCCTCCATGTGCTCGACGCTCAGATGAACACCTTCGCCACAGTGTGTGACCAGGTGCGTCTCGATTGTAGAAATCGTGTATTTATTATATTATTTGCATGATGATTGGTTATTTGCATGTCGTTGTGTTCCCACTGCACTGCCGCGGTCCTATTTTATTCTTCTATGTATACTTACGTGTGCATCGTACACATGTATTGTCGAATAGTCCGCTAAGCTAGGTCTGGGCGCCGCCTCCTACTCGATATCATGGTCGCACGGAGGGCTTTTCGTGAACAAGAAGATGGATGCGCTAGTGGTGTCCATTTTGCTGGTGGACAGTGCTAACCTGGGGCTCATAGAGGAGCAGATGGGCGTGCTTGAAAACATTCTCAAGCCCTTCAGCAATGCCAATTTCCTCAATCATAACATATAGGTGTAGGTGTGCACATAAACAGAGTTTCTTTTAAGCACATGTGCATTTTCCTGTGTCTTGTTAATTCTGCTTTCTAGCAAACTATTAATACTCCAGAATACTACTACAATAAACTGGTGGCCGCACCACTGCCCCGCCAGCTATGCAGTGCTCCTCGTTCACTGTAAGTCCAACTCCATGTTTAACTTGGGCTGCAGTCTCAATAGTGCATGCTCTCGGTCATCACCCATTATCTGACGTAAATTTCATAGCGCATTATCCATCGCATGAAAAGGAAACACAATAACATATAGTAGAACAATAGAGAAGTGAGCGTTTGACTGAATAATCAATTATCACAGCTACGAGGGACAAGAAATTCAACATGCCGTCGCAATCAACGTATATATATACAACAGCGTAGCCGTGCTAATCAACGATTAAAATACGCACCACCACACATGTACGTACGCACACAATATATACATACTACTATACGTTATATGCATAGCCCTAATCTAACCAAACTTATATATATTCAATATATATGTACTGCAAATGAATAGTATAGTATACTATATATATATATACTATATACCCACCTCCGGCGAGTCGCCATCGTTCTGCATTCCAAGCAGGAGCTCGAGGGGAAACCCGAACAGAGACGCCGCGTAGCTCACGAACCCTTGGAAGTTGCCATACCCCGGCGGCCGCAGCATGCCAACTAGACCAAATGCCACGTTCAGCGCCTTGAACGCGGGAAATAGCCCAGCCAAGCCTTTGCCGCCCTTTTTACTGCTGCTGCTGCGGCTGCTTTCCGGCCGCTCCGCGCTCAGCGCCTTCAGTTCTTCTAGTTGGTACAGCCCTGTCTCGGGAAATTCAGTGACGATCTTTTGTAGTTGCTCCCGTAGTGCGGCCGTCCCACTGTGTGTTAAGTTAAGGTAGTCGTCATTCAGGTCCGCAGACTTTATAAGGAACTGCTCCACGCCCCTTTCCAGCACCGCTTGAGTAGTAGCTGACGCCATTTCGGGCGCTGCCTTCCCTTGTCGAAGCCCCTCCGCGGCGGATTTCAGCAGTTCTTTCGTCACTCCCTTTTTCACTTCGTTCTCGACCAGCAGCATCTGCTGCCCATACATCCTGTCAGCAGCGTACATAATGTAGTCTTTCAGCTGCATAAAGTGCTGCAGGCGCGCCTCGGCCGCCTCCTGACAGTGCCTCGTCCGCTGGTCGAAGGCCGTCAGGGCGCCGCGTAGCAGTTGCCTCACACGAGCGGCGTAGCTACCCACCACTTTCCCGCTAGACACGCGCTCGTGCCACTGCGCCATGACGCTGTCGGCGTGCGCCAGGACGGCGCTGTATGCGGTGCCGATGTCCAGCAGGGCCCGCTTGCGCGCGCTACTATCGATGCGGCCCAGGCGCCTGCGATGCACCACCGGCCACTTTGTCACCAGAGCCGCAGAGAGCTCACCAACAGTGGCACGACTGTTACGGCTGTGGCGGACATCCGTAGATCCTAATTTCTGCAGCATATCGTCGTCGCTAAGCTGGCTAGCCTTTTCTTGGGCCTTCCCAGGGCTCACATCCACCACGAAAACCCGGAACAACGGCGCATCGCCGACTCTAGTACTACTATTTCCAGCCATATCTGCCCACAAGGAGTGCACAGTAGCTGACACATGCGATGATATCTTCGAATCACTAATGTCACGTGATTCAGAGCCCGAGTACCGGGATGAAGGCTCAGCATCACTTACACCTGATGATGATGGATCATTCTTTTTACACACAATGAAGTCAAAGTTTGGGCACGCGCTCTCTTTCAATGAATTTAAGACCAAGCGGCGAAGTAGCTGGTCATAAGCTTTCAGAGAGCTGTTTACACATGACGCGCTCAGGAAGACAACTTTGCGTCCCGAGAGCTCGTAGCTCAACTCCACGGCCTTTGCGCCACAGAAATTGTTCGAAAAAAGGCTATCAAATTGGGACAGCGTGACCAATCTATTGCCTGGTGCTACTGCTAGTTGCATTCCTATCGTGCCCTTAAAATTTGTATGTAACAATTTGTTGATACTTTGAGCCCCATTTTCATCAGTTGTACAGTCCAGAGCATGAATTATTGAACTAGTACTGTCCCCCAGAGTTTTAAAAAACGATTTTATGGCTGATTCGTTTTTACACGAGCCGGCACTATTTATGACTAGCATGGGTGAGGGAGTGGTAGCTATAGCCGCGAGCGAAGAATGTGTACGTAGGAGTAAACCACACAGGGGCACCCATAACAGCCACATAGAATAACTCATAATAGCAAAGGCCATAGGATTTCTTTGTTCGTGCCACGGACGCAGCATCAAACCAAAGACTCCGTGATGAACGTAATTTTGGGAATATCGCGGTATGCAGTAAGTTACGTATATATACTCATCTACGTTGTTAGCCATTGAGTATGGTATTAAAAAAAAAAAAAAAAAAATTGAGACAAAAAAACTATACTAAAAAAAAACAAAAACAAACACGGACAGAACTGAGTACGCCAGTTCAGACTCCACGACTCGCTTGAAGGTTTCATGATACTACGTAGGGCAGAAGAGAAGAATCTCTTGGAAAACTTCGCCAAGAGATTCTTTTCTTCTGCCCTACACCACATACTATATCATCGCCGAGAGGCAGAATGCCATATGCAGGGAGAGAGAAGGAGAGCACTTATAGTAAAGCTACATAATACCCAATGCCACTATATTTTAAAATAATATTATCAAACGACAACACTTTTTTTCATACTTCAAGCTATGGTGATAATATGTTCAAGATTAAAATCGTTTCGATAATCTGTACAACATCAGCAGAGCGTTTTGTGGCACTACAGCCGACCACCCATAGCATCAACGTCCTCGTCGTCGTCCACTTCAGTAATACGCTGCCCAGGACAAGATTTAAGGGAGGTAGACGCGAGAAAAGCCTCCCGCAGGGCCTCTGCGCCGCCTACCGTGGCGGGAATATCAAAGCGCTCATTCAGAAGGACGTAATGTAGCACTGGAGAGTCTCTGATAGCCACCGCAAGCTGCAGCAAATCCGCATTACAGAATATTAAATCCACCACTCTCAGACTCCTGGAGCCCGCAATCATGGCGCACAGCGAGCCCGTGGCAGCGGAGGTGATCTTGTTGCGGGCCAGCCCCAAATGGGTCAGCCCCGTGGCCCCCACCACCGCGCCTACCAAGTTCTCGACCCCGAGATTTTCTAGCATGTTTCCACCCACCTCCAGCTCCTGCAAATGCTCTCTCATGTGCGTCGCGCCCAGCAGTTTTGCCAGCACCGCTCCGCTGGCAGAGGATAACTTATTGAACTGCAGTCGCAGCTTCCGCAGCCGCGACTCCGCGCCCAGCGCAATCACGGCCGCAACAAGCTTAGCCACAAACTCGTCGCCCAGACCTTGGTATTGGAAGTCGATGAGTGCTATCTGTGGAGCCACCCCCTGCAGGGGGCCCGCGAGAGGGGGGCACCGCATTCTCTCTTCGTCATGGTTAAAGTAGTGGGAGCTTTCGCTAGGCACAACGAGTGCGCAGACATCGAGAGATAGTAGATACTGAAAGACAGCTTCTCTGCTGCCCCCAAAGGTCAGCTCGAACACACTGCCACTCGTCTGCTT